>Ga0315332_10002661_pt1 | contig 9983 bp, 8 predicted proteins | sample M110034915metaG_FD_203455 | JGI IMG/M metagenome (GOLD analysis project Ga0315332, IMG submission 203455) | Ammonia-oxidizing marine archaeal communities from Monterey Bay, California, United States - M1 100m 34915 | ecosystem: Environmental > Aquatic > Marine > Intertidal zone | place: USA... | reverse complement strand
ATTTTAGTTGTCCCGGATGATCTTGACAGAAAGCAGTAACAGTAAATTCTTCAACAATTCCTGGACTATCTGGTTCAGAAGTAATATACATAATATCACCTGCTTTTGGCATGTTTTCTGGTTTAAGACCTTTAACACAAATACCAACATTATCACCTGGTAAAGCTTGTTCGTGATTTCTATGGTGCATTTCAATACTGAATGCTTTACATCCTCTAATATCACTTGGAGCAAAACCAATTTCAGAACCCTTTTTTAGAGTACCTTGTTCAATTCTTCCAGTAATTACATCACCAACACCTTTAATTTTTAATACACCAGATACTGGTAAGCGAAATGATTTATCTGGATATCGTTTTGGTTGTTTAACAACATTATTAAGAGCATCAAGTAAGGTGTGTCCTTTAATTTCTTCTTTTTTGACTTTAACTTTGAATCCTTTATACCAAGGCATTTGGTCAGATTTTCTAGTTAAATTTTCACCAAGATATCCTGACATTGGAATAAATGGAATTTTTTTAGTTTTAAAACCAATTTTTTCAAGCATTTTCTTGACTTCACTTTTAATTTCTTTATATCTATCTTCACTATATTTAACAGAAGAACTATCCATTTTATTAATTCCTACAATAACTTGTTCAATTCCAAGTAAATTAATAAGACGGGCATGTTGTCTAGTTTGTCCTTGAACTTCATTTTTTTTATGATTACCTTTCGCAATGGAAACTTCAAATCCACCTTTATTGGCTGGAACCATAAGTAAAGCAACATCCGCTTGAGATGCTCCACTAATCATATTTTTGATAAAATCTCTATGTCCAGGAGCATCAATTACACTATAGTGATAATTATCAGTGAAGAACTCTTTAGTTCTACATTGAATGGTTACACCTCTTTCTCTTTCTTCTTTGCATGTATCCATATAAAAAGCAAATGCGAAACTTCCTTTTCCAATTGCTTCAGCTTCAGCTTTTAACTTAGCGATTTCTCTGTCATTAATACCTCCTAATTCGAAAAGTAAATGACCGGTTGTTGTTGATTTTCCAGCATCAACATGTCCGCAGATAACAATACCTAAATGTTTTTTATCTTCGTTTGACATAAATTTTTGTGTTTTTTTGTTGGGTTTTGATATTTTATAATAAATTCAATTTTTTATATTGTTTTGATATAAAAAATATATTTAAATAGTATTATTATAATGGTTACCACAACTAAAAATACGAAAAAAAAACAAGATAAACCGAAATCAAAGGAAAATAAACCAAAAACCAAAAAACCAAAAACAACAAAACCAAAAACAACAAAACCAAAAACAACAAAACCAAAAAAAGAAGTTCCAAAAAAACCAAAAGGTCATTATTCTTTAACAATTGAATGTTTTAAGATGTCAAAGAAAGAATAAATAGTATATAAACATAATTGAGTAATATATAATTATATTATTTAAGTGATGTTTACTGATTTGTGGGTCGATAAATATAAACCAAAATCCTTAGATGAAATTACAGGTAATAAAGAAATTATTAATCGTTTAAAAGTAATTTCAAAAAGTCGTAATTTGCCAAATATGATTTTTTCAGGTATGTCAGGTACAGGAAAAACAAGCAGTGCTTTATGTTTAGTAAAGGCAATTTATGGTGATGATTTTATGAAAAGGGTTATAGAATTAAATGCGTCAGATGATTTACGAAAAATAGATGTTGTAAGGGATAGAATTGATAATTTTGTTAAGAAAAAATGTGGTGATAAAATAGTTATATTTGATGAAGCAGATAGTATGACAAATCAAGTACAGCATACATTAAGATCTATAATGGATCGATATTATAAAACAACAAGATTTATTTTAATATGTAATAGTTTATCTAATATTATAGAATCTATTTTAAGTAGATGTTTAATAGTTAAATTTTCAAGATTACAAAATAATGATATTAAAGATAGATTAAATTTAATTATTGATAATGAAAAAATAGATTATACAGATAAAGGTATTGATGCGATTTGTCTTTGTTCTCGTGGAGATATGAGAATGATTTTAAATAATATTCAAGCAGTTCATATTGGTTTAGGAAAAGTAACAGAAGAAAATGTTTATAAAGTTATAGATGTTCCTCATCCAAAAGTTATAAAAGATTTAATTGAAGTATGTTTAAAAGGTAATATTAATCTTGCGATTGATATGTTAACAGAAATGCATAATAGTGGATATACACCAATTGATATTATCGAAACAATTTTTAATATTTGTAGTACAACAGATTTTATTCCAGAAGTTAAGAAAATTAAATATATAAAAAAAATTTCAAGTTATCATATTAGAATCGCAGAAGGTTTAACTACATTAAATCAATTAACTGGTATTGTTGCTGAATTATGTTCAATTTAATTTATGATTAAATAACGGTTCTTTTTATATATAAATTTATCGTAATTGGTATATATAAAGAATGAAATTTTTATCTTTTGATGTCGGTATAAAAAATTTAGCATATTGTATTGTAAATTATGAAATAGAAAATCCTTCAGAATTTAAAATAGATGAATGGGGTATTATAAATTTAATAGAAGATGAACAACAACAATCACATGAACAAGAAAAATGTAAATGTTTTAATAAAAATAAAAAAATTTGTGGTGGTAATGCAAAACATTATGCTAAAGTAAAAAATAAACTTTTATTCTATTGTAATAGACATTTGATAGAACATCAAAAATTCATGCAATGGTTTAATCCAACAGAATTTCATCAAAATTATGATAGTGAACATATTTGTTCTTATGTAGGAAAAAAACCATGTGAAAGAAAAGCAAAATGGTATTATTTAAATAATGAAAATAAAGTTTATTTATGTACTACACATAAATCTAATTTTTTAACAAAGGAATTAAAATCAACCCAACCAAAAAAAATAAAGAAGGTAAAATGTAATAATATTCCAATTGAAAAAGTATTTTTAAATATGACAAAAATATTAGATACTAAATATAAACATTTTTTACAGATTCCTACCGTTTTAATTGAATTACAACCTGTTTATCTAGGACCTAAGATGAAATCTGTATCTAATCATTTATTTTCATATTTTATGATAAGAGGTATTGTAGATAAAGAATTAAATAATACTTTAACTCATTATATTACATATATGTCAGCAAAATCTAAATTAACAATTGATGATGAAAATAATGTTGATATTATGACAAAAGATAAAAATCAAAGTCAAAAATATAAAATACATAAACAAATGTCTCAAGATTATACCAGAAAATTACTTCAAAATGATCCATTTAATTTAGAATATTTTAATTCTCTATCAAAAAAAGATGATCTTGCTGATGCTTATCTTCAATGTATTTATTATATTTTACGAAATATTCGTAAATAAATATTTTAAATTGATATATATATATAATAATTTTAGGGACTATATTTATTATAGTGTAATAAAAAATTAAAATTGAATTTTTCTATATATATACAACCAAATCTTGAATAGAAGCCATATATGAACTCTAAACAAGAAGCGAAGCCTATGACGACCCAACGTTCTGGTAAAGAATTGTGGAAAGTTTGTAGGAAGTACTTTATTAAACAGAAGTCTGATGAAGTGTTGTGGAAATGCCCTTGTGGATGGACCAACAGCGGATCTGCTTCGTTTACACATTGTGCTAAATGTAGAATGACCTGTCCCATGCGGCAGTTCGTTAAGAGAATTAGCATTGAACTTTCGAAGAAAGAAATGCAAAAGGCTCTTGAGAAGAAAAATGTTCCAGAATCTCCGAGGTTTTCAATTTCAGAGAAACTGTTTTTTTAAACGTTAATCAACTCATACATTTACAGTGCTTATGGAATGAACCATATAAAAAAATAAAACTTATGGAATGAACCATATAAAAAAATAAAACTTATCGAAAGAACCATAAAAAAAAATAAAAACCAACATTAAATTTAATTCGGGACTGGTTTTATTATATATATAAAATTGAATTAATAAATTTGATAGTAAATATGTGATAAATGCCACATAACAATTAAGTATTTAATATAAATTAATATATATCGAATTATTATAAATATTATGAATATGTATTTTTCAAAAATTAACTCATTAAGGATAATTCCTTTGAACAGCAATTCAAATGATTGTATTAAAGAATACAATTATTTTTATGGCTTAGTGGATAAATATTATCCAAATAAAACAAATTCACAAAAAATTTATATGGCAATAGATCTTTGTAGAATAATTAATTATGAAAAAATAACAAAAAAAAAATTAATAACAGAAAAAAAAGAAGAACAATCAAAAAAATCTTTTTCGTTTTATAAATCATTCAAAAAATTTATATTATGTTGACTATTAAAAGTTAAGGAAAGTATGAATATATATAATATAAAAAGTAATTATATTATGTTTAAATTTCCTGATACTTATAATGCTAAAACATTAGAAACTCTAGAATATGATGATATAATATGGATAGAACATTATACTTTACAAATTAATTTAATTTCTAACCAAGTGGAGACACTGTCGTCTGATGAAAATATGTCAGAATTAGCAGATTATTATAGAAGTCGTGCTTCTCATTTATTTCGTGAAGAAAGATATTTAGAAAGTATTAATGATTTACTTGAAAGTTATAAATTATCAATGAATAATAATATTTTAATAAGTTTAGCATTTTGTTATGATAAAATAAATGAATTTGATAAATCTTTAGAGCAATTAAATAAATTTAAAGAATTAAATCCAACTGAACGATATATCGATGATTATATAAAAACAATATCAGATAAAAAATTAAATAATAATTTTGTTGATTCAAAAATAGAATTTGATAAATTAAGTGATATATTAATAGAAAATAATTCTAGTTTAGATAAAGTTATTATTAAACATCATAATAAAGAATACAGAGAGATTTTATCAAATAATGATATTAAACAGGGTGAAAATGTTTTAGAGATATCAGAAAAATGTATAATAACGACAGAGATTGGTAAGGATACAGAAATTGGGAAAGAAGTAATAAAAAAAAATTTGAGTTTAATTTCTAAACATAATTGGATTACTTTTGTTTTATTAGAATTATTAAGAGGAAAAGAGAAATGGAATTTATGGAAATATTATTTAAAAATTTTACCAAAAACTTTTGATACAAATCCTCTTTTTTTTGATAAATATTATTTAGAATATTTAAAAGGTTCGCAATGTTTAAATAAAATTAATAAAAGACAATTACTTATTTTAAATGATTATAATACTTTGTGTGATAATATTGATTTAATGAAGCAATATACTTATAAAGAATATACTTGGGCTCGGACAGTAGTTATTACACGAATTTTCGGAATTGTCGTTAATGGTATTAAAACACAAGCATTAGTTCCATATGCTGATATGTTAAATCATACACCAGTTCCAAAAACCCGATGGTATTTTGATGATCAGGAAAAGGTATTTAAGATAATTGCAAAGAATAATATATCTATAAATGAAAAAATTTGTGATACATATGGTCGAAAATGTAATTCTCGTTTTTTTGTAAATTATGGATTTGTATTAAGTCATAATAAAGATAATTTAGTATTATTCGAGTTTGATAAATCATCATCATATATAAAATTTTTAAAGAGAAAAAAATGGTATAAATTTGGAAAAGTTTCGTTAGAGTATTCGATAGGTATCAGTAATTTTAATAATGAAAAATTAAATAATTTTTTATCAATTATACGATATTTAGTTTGTAATGAAGAAGAATATTTTAATAAATCCTTAACACCATTTTTATTTCCAATTTCTATTTCAAATGAAAGAAGTGCTTTGCAATATTTAATGCGACTTTGTGTTAATCATCTTAAAAGGTATAGTAAAAGTAAGAGTGATGATTTAAAAATCTTGTTAGATCCTCTGAATCCATATAGTATGAAATATAGTAAAATTAGAAATATAACTCTAATATGTTATGGTGAAAAAGTAATATATGAATATTATTTACAAATGTGTATAAGTTCATTAAAAATGTTAAATTACTCTTTTGATAAATTAATGGAAACAGATTTATTAATAACAGGGTTAAATGGTCCATACAGGGAATATATTAATGAACATCTTTGTAAACTTTTGAATAAAGATGGAGATTTAGATTTTTATTTAAATGATATTTAGTTGTATTAAAATTTTTTCCTATTATATGATATCTAATTTGTTATGAGTTTTTGTCGTAGTTATAGTTATTCGAAACGTTTAGATCAACTGTCTAAAAATGAAGTATATTACAATAATTTGAAACATCGACAAGTTATTTGTAATAATTACGAAAATTTTTTAAACAATGATCCTGAAATTGATGGTGAAAAAAGAAGAGATTATATTTATAAAGTTGATTTTAAAAATTTAAATAATAAATTACAAAATTGGTCTAACATAATGAGAGTTTTATTAGAACTTAGAGGTAATTGGAAATATCACGATACACAATCAAATGTCGATTTTAGTATATGTAATTCTAAAAATATAGAAAATAGAGCAAAAATAATTCATAATTTATTAAATTTTAATATCAAAGTCTGCGATAGAAATAATATTATTCCAAAATCATTAACTTTTTCTGAACAAAGAATTATAAATGTTTTGAAAAATATTAATAAAAAATATTCTAATAAATGGTTTATCTGTATTACAGAAAATTTTAATAAAAAATATAGTAATTTTATTATTCAAGAAAAAAACAATTATATTTCAATAGATAATTTATTGAAATCAAATTATATAGTTAATACAGATTGTCTTATAAAATGTTATACTCTTATTAGAGTGACAAAAGACTATAATTCTATTAATGTTTATAATAAATTACCCATACAAGTTATTTTAAAACAAAAAAATAGTCAAAAATGTAAAAAAATAGTTTTAGAATGTTCTGAATTTTTTGAACAAAACATATATAATACAGTTATTTATCCACAGATTATTAATCTTATAAAAGATTCAGTTAAATGTAATTTTTCTGAAGATATGAACCATAATACTATGAACCATAATACTATGAATTCTTTTCAATTATTAACTTTTAGAATAATTATTGATAAACATATGAAATGCTGGTTAAAAAAAGTTTCATCTGATATTCCAAATTTATCACATCAGATGTTTAATTGTTTTTATGATGAACGATATCATAAATGTATGTTTGTTAATTCAGTTTTAAGAACATGTGTTGATCCAATATTTAGACCATTATTTACCACATCAATGGAAAATAATTTTGTCAATATTTATAAAAAAAATCATGTTATTGAAAATTTAGTTAAATATTATATTATGCCAAGAATTAATTTAAGTAATGGTGAAAATATTACACTTTTAAGGCATAAATATAAATTTAACGAATTAATGATTTCATTATTAACACAAAGTAATATATGTCCTAAACACTATTTGTTTAGTACTTATGATAAAAAAGTTTTAAATATTTTAAAAGAATTTAAGGAAAAATATAATATATTATTTTTGAAACCATATTCAGAATCATTTGGATATAAAAGAAAGGTATCTAATAATATACAAGATGTAATATCATGGATAAGTAAAAATAAAAAAAAATGTAAAAAATGGACTTTAAATGAATATATTAATAATCCAATGTTATTTTATATGAATGGAGAAAGACCATCTGGTCATATATATAATGATCAATATGGTCGTAAAAATATTATTCGTATATGTGTATTAAAAATATTTACAAGTGAAAAGGTAACAACTTATATGAATAATAAGAAAATATTGTTAGTTTCTCCAAGACATTATGATATACGAGATAATGTATCTCTAATAGCTAATTATGATATAATAAATAATATAAATAATGATGAACATGTAAGTAAAGATTTTTATTATGATTTAGATACTTTAGATCCAAACTGCTTTGAAATAAAAACAAATAATTTTAAGGAAACTATTAATAAACAAATTAGCAGGATTGTCAAATTAGTATCTCAACATTTTATCAAAAATATTAGAAAAAATATGAAAAAATCAGAATTTAATCTGAAACCATCATTTCATATGTTTACATATGATTTTCTAATAGATAAACAATTAAAATTATGGTTATTGAAAGTTAATTCTCAACCTAGTGAAAAATGTTTAAAAAATCTTTTAGATAAAAATTTTAATTCTCTTATGAAAAATGTTATTGATTTATTTAATTGTTGTCAAGAAAAAGATTGTTGTAATATATCACATACTGATTTTAGAAAAGTTATAAATGTAAAAGTTAGATAAAAATACTAATATAATTTTTTATAAAGTAATGTTGAATGATATGGAAAATGATGAGAGTATAAATGTAGATATTAGAAGTGATAGCATTTTAACTGAAGATTTACTTGTAGATCAAAATAGTTTATCAAATGTATTTATACCTGAACAAAATGATTTACCTTTTTCTAGAGGAAGACAAAGACGTGTTAAAACATCATATAAATACGCATGGAGGTTATTAGTTTTAGTATCTATTTTTTATGGACTACCTACATTTCAATATGTATTATATCAAATAACAGACCCAGCAATCCGAACCGAACAATGTTATTTTAATCATAAATGTGCTTATCAAGTTGGTAATATTGTTTCATTTAATAATGTAATTAGTAATGTTTCATATATGTTTTTATCCTTTGTTTTATATATAATAATTATAAGACATTGGGATGAGTCATTGAATATAAGAGAATATTATTTAATTACCTGTGTAATCTTGTCAATGTTTTTTGAAGGAATTTTTTCATCATTTTATCATTTATGTCCAAGTAGAGTTAATTTACAATTTGATACAACTTTCATGTTTTTTTTTGGAACTTTATCAATTATATATACTTTACAAAAAACAAGAAAAAATGATTTAATTGATATATCCAAATTATTTTTGTTTATGGGATTTTTAATTTTTATAAATACAATCAATTTAACATTAGATACACAAAATAATTCATATGAATGGATATTTGTTGTTATATTTTTTCCAATCGCAAATTTTATCATAAGTGCCAATGTGTATTTTGGCCATAATAATTGGAGTTTAAATATTTTTTATTTTATATGCCGATTACGGCATTCATTTACAAATTTGAGAAGAATACCTAATATTTCTTATCTTTTTTGTTTAATAATAATTAATGTAGTTAATATATGTGTTTTAATCGCATGTATATCAAAGGATATACAATTCTCAATGTTTTTATTAGGAACATTAAGTTTAGATATGGGAATTGTTATAATTCATCATATTGCTTATAAAATAGGTGATGGTGTTAGAATGAGACTGTGGGAATTAGTACTTGGTTTATTTACATTGATAATGATTATTGTATCATTGTATTTTTATCAACTCCCTACTATTAAAAATAGCGGTTCTCAATCTGCATCCGCAGAATATAATAGGGAATGTGTTTTATTTAATTTCTTTGATACACACGATTTATGGCATTTTTGTTCATCTACATGGATGTTTACTGGAACCTTATTTATTTGGGGTTTAAATTAATTTATTAATAATTATAATTTTAATAATATAATTTCTAATTATAATAATTATATATAGAATAATGGTCTTATCAAAACAAACTTATCTTAAAAAATATGTTGGTAGAGTTAATACTAGATTAACTAATGCTTATAAAAAAAGAGGAAATGTTGTTTCTAAAGGACAAAGTTTAGTCAAAAAATATAATAATGTTTTCGCAATTAAGAATAATAATGATACTGTTGGATATTTAATTGATAATACAATTTATGCTTCTAAAACTAAAGGTGATAGAGCAAGAAAATCATCTCAAAAATGGGAAAAAATTGGAGGAAGAAAATCATCTTGTGGTTGTTCTAAACCAAACTGTAAAGGTTGTGGATGTGGAGAGAAAGAAAAAATTGGAGGAAGAAAATCATCTTGTGGTTGTTCTAAACCAAACTGTA
>Ga0315332_10002660_pt1 | contig 9986 bp, 8 predicted proteins | sample M110034915metaG_FD_203455 | JGI IMG/M metagenome (GOLD analysis project Ga0315332, IMG submission 203455) | Ammonia-oxidizing marine archaeal communities from Monterey Bay, California, United States - M1 100m 34915 | ecosystem: Environmental > Aquatic > Marine > Intertidal zone | place: USA... | reverse complement strand
GCGTTTTCGTGGGGCACTACTGTTAATCAAGATATTGATGCCTCATATAAAATATGGGAGTTCTTTGCTAAATACGATATTAACGGTAGGATTCAATCCGGAGGAGGAACTAGGGTTGAGTTGATAAATATTCAGTTAGTGGAAACTAATGTTTACCCAAATCCTGCAAGTAATTTCATCAAAATAGCTTGGAATAATTCAGAAACAGCTGCAGTTAAAGTGATAAATATGTTAGGTGTAGTGGTTGAAGATATTTCTGTTAAGGGAAAAGAATCAATTACAATCTCAACTGTTGAATTAACTGAAGGAGTTTATTTTGTTGAGGTTGGCAGCGTAACAACTAAAGTTTTAGTAATTAAGAACTAGCTAGAATTTTCTTGTTAATATCTTTTATTAGTCCAGGCCCTGAATAGATAAATCCCGTATAAATCTGCACCAGTGAAGCGCCAGCTTCAAGTTTTTTCATCGCGTCTTCGGCACAATGAATGCCCCCAACACCGATAATCGGAAACGCTCCATTCGATTTTGTGTGTAGATATTTTATTACCTCTGTTGATCTTTGAGCTACCGGCTTGCCGCTTAAACCACCATTACCAATTGCTTCAACTTCGCTTTTTGATGTTAGTAGGTCCTCTCTATTTGTGGTTGTATTCGTTGCAATAATTCCATCAATTTTTGTTTGTGCAACAATTTCTATTGTTTCATCTAATTGACTATCGTTAAGATCAGGGGCAATTTTTAGTAGAATTGGTTTTGTCTTCTCTTGTGCAGAATTAAATTTTTTGAGCTTGTTCAAAAGCTCAATTAAGAAATCTGTGTCTTGAAGTTTTGTTAAGTTCTTTACATTAGGACAACTTACATTCACAACAAAGTAATCTACAAAAGGATGTAGTTTTTCGAAAACCGTAATATAATCCTGTTCTGCATTTTCATTTGACGTAGCAGTGTTTTTACCAATATTCCCACCAATTATTAGATTCGGATTTCTGTCTTTCAATCTCAAAGCAGCAGCTTCAACGCCTTCGTTATTAAACCCCATTCTGTTAATTAGGCCTCTATCTTTTTGTAATCGGAACATCCTCGGTGTAGGATTCCCAGGCTGGCTCAACGGTGTAATAGTTCCAATTTCTATAAAACCAAACCCAAAGCAACTAAGCTCTTCATAAAACTCTGCATTTTTGTCAAACCCAGCAGCCAAACCAACGGGGTTTGGAAATTTAATCCCAAAAACTTCTCGTTCCAATTTAGGAGATTTCACTCCGTAAATCGCTTTCAATGATTTTTTTTTGCCAGGTATTTTACAAGCTATCTTTAGACCTCCCGTAATCAAATGATGAATCTTTTCAGGAGAAATTAAAAATAATATTGGCCGAATTATCAATTTGTACATCGACCGCAAAGTTATTAAGATTTGTAATTATAGAGATAAACTATCTAGAATTAAACCAATGATACATCTACCAGTGTTATCTTTTAAGATTCATATAATTCAAAGTCCTTATGATCATTTAATATTAACGAAATGTGTATTTTCGACAACGTAATTTAACTCTTAATTATCTCATGAAAAAAGTATTTTCATTTTTTGTTGTGATGTTGTTCGTTTCACTGCTCTCGGCCCAAACATATACCAATATCAAGATTACCGAAATTATGTATAATGCACCGAATAATAACGGTATGTTGGGTTCTAGTCTCGATTTTATTGAAATTAAGAATACAGGTAGCACGATTATCAATATGGCGGGATTTAGCTTTGCAGAGGGTATTTTCTTTACTTTCCCAAATGGAACTCTTATTTCTGGAGGTGAGTTTATGGTATTAGTAGCAGACTCTATCAATTTTAAACTGAAATACCCAACCACAGATTTCTTTGGCCAGTATACAGATACATTAAGTAATAAAGGGGAGAAAATAAGGTTGGCTTCTTTGTTTCCAGTAGATACATTTCTGAGCATAACCTATAATGATAATTTTCCTTGGCCAGTTTTAGCTGATGGCAGTGGTTGGTCAATTGTGCCAGTAGAAACGAATCCAACGACCAATCAAAAATTGGGTGAGGAATGGCGAGTCAGTGCAGATACTTGTGGTTCGCCAGGAATGGATGATGGCACACCTCCTGTATTTCCAGAAATCATTATAACGGAATGCCTTACTCATACCGATCCACCAGAATACGATGCCGTTGAGATCTATAACGCTTCTTCAAGCTCAGTTGATATAGGTGGATGGTTTTTAAGTGACGATAGAAACAATCCACAGGGTTTTATAATACCGCTAGGGACCTCGATTAACTCGGGTGAATATATCGTATATAATGAACTAGAGCTGAATCCAGATACCAATGGTTTCACTTTTAATAGAACCGGAGATCATGCAATTTTATTTTCAGCAGATGCTGATAGTATTTTAACAGGATATGCAACAGGATATAAGTTTGGGGCTCAGTTTAACGGAGTATCTTTCGGAAGGTGGATAACTAGTGAAGGCGATGACCATTTTGTTGCTCAGCCAGCAACTTCTTTAGGTATTGCCAATGATTCTCCAAAAGTTGGTCCTGTTGTGATAACTCATATCAATTATAACGCGGTTAATGGGACGCCCCCAGCACCAACCCACGAAGAATATGTTGTGCTACAAAATATATCGGATAGCGTTGTAAACCTCTATTACGAGCATTGGGACGCAACTATACTTGATACTACTTGGGTAGTTAAAGGAATTGGTTTCGCATTCGATGCTGGATTGTCTTTGCAACCAAAGGAATATGTGATATTAACTGACACAACCGTGTCGTATTTTAGGTCAGCGAACGTTATTCCTTCTTTTATTAAGGTTTATCAGTATGGAGGTAAATTGAGTAATAAAAGTGACAATATACGTGTGATGGCGCCAGAGCGAAGGGATACATTGTTATCAGGTGTTATATATACGCCTTATGTTTTAATAGATCAAGTTGAGTATACAGACACTGTTCCTTGGCCTATTAATTCTGATGGAACGGGTAATCGTTTGGATAGAACTGTTGATAATCATTACGGTAACGATCCTGCAAATTGGGGTGAATCTAACGGTGGTAGTTTTGACTTTTTGCCACTCTCTTTAGGCGAATTAAAAAATGCGATTTATGTTTCGGTATTTCCAAATCCAGCACATGATTTACTTAATTTTGTCGGAGAGCAAGTGCTAGAATCAGTTCAGTTATATAGTGTCGATGGTCGTTTAGTTAAGTCTAGTAAAGACAAGTTTGAGGAAATTCAAATTGAGATTAACAGCTTAAAACCTGGAGTTTACTTCTATCAGCTAGAAACAAATGGTAAATCAGTCAAAGGCAAAGTAATAATTCAATAAGATGCGTGTTTTTCAAATAGCAATTCTGTGTATATTAATTGGTTTAATTTCTTGTAGTAAGCCTTCAGGAGAAGGAGGCAAAGGAAGTATTTCGGGAATCGTATCTTATAATCGATACGATCACAATGATAAACTTATAAATACGGAAATAGCCAAGGAGGAAAAAGTGTATATTGTTTATGGTGAAAACACTTTTTTTGACGATGATGTGGATTCTTATACTGACGGATCGTATCATTTCGAATATCTGCGAAAGGGGCATTATCAAATTATTGCATTCGAGGATTGTAATACATGTGATAGCGAGAAGCAGGAGGTTGTTTACGAAATCAGTTTAGATAAAAACAATTCAGAGGCGTCCAACACCAACCTAACTTTAAGAAAGGATGTTGCTGTTGATGATGGAACTGGAGTAATTTCAGGCCGTGTATGGACTCAACAATATTCAGGATTGACACCGATAGGTAATCCCTATATAGATGAATTACAAAGGGTTTACTTAGTCTATGATACAGACTCGGCTCACTTCGATAGAGTCGATACCGATGCAAACGGTTATTACAGTTTTTCAAACCTAATTCAAGGTAACTACACTCTATTTGCTTATTCTGGTTGCGATGGTTGTGGTGTTAATCTAGTACCAAAAGAGGTTACAGGTAGTATAGCTTCAAAAGGGGGTGAGCTTGTTTTGGATATAACAATAGAACAACATTAATCTCTGTTGAGGTTAGTAGTGATTATATTATTATTTCCGTTTTGGCTTTGCTCGGCACAAGCTCAATACCACGATTTTGGTGCAAGGAAAGGATTGTCGGCTGATAAAAAGCTAACGAAATATTTATCGTTGTCTGCAAATATGCAAATACGATTAGAAGAGAATTATTCTAAAATTGGTTCTGGGTTATTAGATTTACAAATAGGCTACAAATTAAATAAGAAAGTATCGTTTGGTTTTTCGTATAGATTTTCTCAAAAAAATGATTTCCGTACTTCTTGGGAAACCAGACATAGAGCTCAACTCCGTTTAGTCTTGAAAAAGAAAATGAAACCTTTTACGTTACAGTATAGAACCATTTATCAACTAGGTTTTTCTGGTTTGTATAAACCAGAAAATTACTATTCACCAAACACATATTGGAGAAATAAGGTTCAGTTTAAATTAGATATTGATAAGAAAATTGAACCTTATCTGGCTTCAGAGGTGTTTTATAAACTCAACAATAATTTTGGAATTGACGGCTATAGAGTTGCAGTTGGTTTAAATTGGGACTTGCCCAAAAAGATGGAAATGAAAACCGGGTATATGTTTCAACAAGAGCTGTATCAAGTTAATCCAGTTACGGAACACATTTTTGTATTAGGGTATTCTTTTAGCTTCTAGCTAACTAAAAATATACCTAATAGAGATACCTGTGGCACCAAAAATTGGTCTAGGAGAAGGGTAAACATCAAAACCAGGCCTTACGTCTATACTTGCAGATAAAGGGAAGTCGATAAGTTGGGTAAAGTTATACTCAAAACCGAATATTCCTTCCAACCCTGTGTAGCCAGATGATACAGTTGTCGATATCCCACTAAGGTCTGTTTTAGTTCGTTTAGCGTATCCGATATTTGCTCCACCACCAAAAAACATATACATGTTTTCAATATTAAACACATTGCTAATATGATATTCAGCTAATATGGAGGCGTGCGGCCCTTGAAATGATCGAATTCCGACAATTCCTTCTAATGCGATCTGTTCAAGCAGGAAGTACTTAGCTGTGCCCGCAGTTAAAAAACCAGCTCTAGCTCCAGCAGCGAAGTTGTAAGGTGCAGCAGGCGCGATTACTTGCCCAAAAGAACACAGAGATAAAAATGTTGCTATTATAGCAAAAATGAGATTTTTCATTTTTTTAAATTTATAACAAAGTAAGTCATAGAATATGCTTGTCGTGACAAACAGTAAATCAACTTATAAACACTTGTTGATTACTTTCGAAATTCTCAGCGACAAACAATTGTATTTTTGCAACAAACTAAACTCATAATCATGAAATTTTTTATCGACACAGCAAATCTTGAACAAATTAAAGAAGCACAAGAATTAGGTGTTTTAGATGGAGTCACAACAAATCCATCGCTTATGGCGAAAGAGGGCATTGTAGGGCAAGAAAACATATTACAGCACTATCGTGACATCTGTAATTTGGTTGACGATAAGGTAAGTGCTGAGGTTATCGCTACCGATTTTGAAGGAATGGTAAAGGAGGGTGAAATATTAGCAGCTTTAGACGATAAAATCGTTGTAAAAATTCCAATGATTAGAGATGGTATAAAAGCATTGAAGTACTTCTCAGATAAAGGAATTAGAACTAACTGTACATTAATATTTTCTTCGGGTCAAGCTCTAATCGCAGCAAAAGCAGGTGCAACTTATGTTTCTCCATTTATTGGAAGACTAGACGATATTTCTACTGATGGCCTTAGATTAATCGAAGAAATTCGATTGATATATGACAACTATGGTTACGAAACCGAAATACTCGCAGCCTCTGTTCGTCACCCGATGCATATTATTAACTGTGCACAAATTGGTTCTGATGTAATGACAGGACCATTAAGTGCGATTTTGGCATTGATAAATCATCCACTAACTACTAATGGTTTAGCAACTTTTCTAGCAGATCATGCAAAAAGTCAAGAAGTTACGGCATAGTGTTACTAAAGATCTATCCAGAAAATACTAATCAAAAGGAAATTCAGAAAGTAGTAGCTTATCTAAAAAAAGGTGGGCTATTTATTTTCCCTACCGATACCGTTTATTCTATCGGTTGCGATTTATCCAACAGTCGTGCTGTTGAAAAAATGGCTAAAATTAAAGGTGTTAAGTTGAAAGATGCCAAATTTTCTCTAATTTGCTATGACTTAAGCCACTTGTCTGATTTCTGTAAACCGATGGATAATGCTGTTTTTAAAATGATGAAAAAAGCACTTCCAGGAGCGTTTACATTTATCCTAAACGCTAGTAATAATGTTCCTAAACTGTTTAAAGCAAAAAAAAAGACCATTGGAATTAGAGTGCCAGATAACAATATTATTCGCGAGATAGTTAAAGAATTAGGTAATCCAATAGTTTCTACTTCAGTGCATGATGATGATGAGGTGGTAGAATACACAACAGATCCAGAGTTAATTCATGAAAAATATGCAAACGACATCGACTTAGTAATTGATGGTGGATACGGTAACAATGTTGCCTCAACTGTTATTGATTGTACCAATGGCGAAGCCGTGATTATTCGCCAAGGTCTTGGTTTGGTTGATTAGAATTTACTAATCGAATATTGAACAATTTATGTTTCCGATTGTTTTTAAAGTTGGGAATAAAGTTTAAAATGATTCATCTTTGCGAGCGTTAGAAATTAAGAAACATGTTAGCCAGAATTTTAACCTTGTTATTCATACTTATTCAATGTGTTTCATTTGCGCAAAATAAGTTTACAATTAGTGGCTATGTTACAGATGCAGAAACAGGAGAAGAGCTGCTTGGTGCACAAATTTTCGTTAAGGAATTAGGTACTGGTGGTGTAACTAATATTTATGGATACTATTCGTTAACAATCCCACCAGGCAATTACACTGTAACATATTCATTTGTTGGATTTGCTCCGATAACTAAGACCTTTGAACTTTCTCAGAATTTAAAGAAAGACATCGAGCTAGGTACCAATGCAGAAGTGCTTAAAGAGTTTGAAGTAGTTGGTGAGGCTGAAAATAATAATGTAGAATCTATTGAAATGAGTGTTGTTAAAATGGAAATGGAAACTATTAAAAAAATCCCTGCATTGATGGGAGAAGTAGATATATTGAGAGCTATAAAATTATTGCCGGGAGTTCAATCTGGAGGTGAAGGCTCAACTGGATTTTTTGTTCGTGGAGGTGGTTTGGATCAAAACTTAATATTGATCGACGGTGCCTCGGTCTACAATGCTTCGCATTTACTTGGTTTTTTTTCAGTTTTTAATGCAGATGCCATAAAGGGTGCACAGCTTTATAAAGGGGGCATACCAGCGGAATATGGGGGAAGATTATCTTCGGTTTTAGATGTGCGAATGAAAGAGGGAAATCAAAAAAAGTTATCCGTTTCAGGTGGTATAGGTATCATATCTAGCCGTTTGACCATTGAAGCACCCATTATTAAAGACAGATGGTCGTTCATACTTTCGGGAAGAAGAACATATATTGATGTTTTTACTCCACTTAGCCCCCGAGAAGAAATTCAAAATAGTGATTTATGGTTTTATGATTTAAATGGTAAAACAAGCTTTAAAATTAACGATAAAAACAGGGTGTTCGCCTCTTATTACTCAGGAAGAGATGCATTAGGTTTGAACAATTCTTTTGGTATTACATGGGGAAACAAAACCGGAACTGTACGCTGGAATCATTTGTTTTCAGATAAACTTTTTTCTAATCTAACTTATATAAAAAGTAATTTTGATTATCAAATTGGTATACCTGAGGGTAAAAATGCTTTCGAATGGAATTCGCGAGTGAAAAACAATTCACTTAAAAATGATTACACCTATTATTTAAACACAAAGAATACCATAAAATTTGGCTGGGAATCTACTTTTTATAAACTTACCCCGGCAGAATTTTATCCAATTAATCCTGATAGTGAATTTGATTCTATTGCAATTGCCAACAAATACGCATGGGAAAACGCTATTTATATTTCTAACGAGATGAAAATTGGAAATCGATGGAGTTCACAATACGGTCTTCGATATTCAATTTTCTCTAATTCAACTCAATTTTACAATGAGAATAAGACAAACGTTACTTTAAAAAACGGAAAATTAGACTATAATCCAGATGGGTATTATAACCCAAGTGATACTGTATTAGTTTATGATGAAAACTATGAAGTAGCAGACACCAACGCATATCATAATAATTTTAATCTTTATAATAATTATCACGGCCCTGAGCCGCGTATTTCGGTAAAATACAAGATTAATGATGCCAGTTCTATTAAAGCATCATATAATAGAATGCGTCAATATTTACATTTGGCAACAAATACTTCGGGAGGAACTCCGATAGACATTTGGGTGGCCAGTAGTCCAAATATAAAACCTCAATTGGCAGATCAAGTTGCAATGGGATATTTTAAGAATTTCAAAAAAAATATGTTTGAAACTTCTGTTGAAGTGTATTATAAAAAAATGTACAATCAGCTTGATTGGAAAGATCATGCTAACCTAATATTTAATCGGAAATTAGACGGCGAAATAAGAGTAGGGGGTGGACATTCTTATGGCCTTGAATTGTATATTCACAAGCAAAAAGGTAATTTAACAGGGTGGATAAGTTATACGTTGTCAAGAACCATTAAACTAACTCCTGCTATTAATAACGGAAATCCATATTTAGCAAATCATGATAGACGACATAATATTGCAATTGTTGCTTCTTATGATTTTTCAGATCGTTTAAATTTATCGGCTAATTGGGTTTATGTAACCGGAGCACCGATGACAGTTCCTGTAGGGAAATATGAATATCAAGGGCAACTCGTAACAATTTATTCTGAGCGAAACGGAGGTAAAATGCCTGATTATCATCGTTTAGATTTCGCACTAACTTACGATCTTAAAAAGATAAAACAAAAGTATGAGCATGGCATTAACTTCTCTGTTTATAATGTCTATCGGAGAAAAAATCCATATGCTATTAACTTCGTTCAAAACGAAACAAATCCGAATAAGTACGATGCAAAGTTGACGTACCTCTTCGATATAGTTCCCTCTCTAACGTATAATTTTAAATTTTAATGAAGCAGTTCCAAAAAATTATTTTAGTGCTTTTATCAACTTCGTTATTCGGGTGTACCGAAGTAGTAGAATTTAATGTTGGCACCCAAAATCCAATTATTGTTGTTGATGGAGAAATAAATACATTAGCGATGGCTCATAGGGTTGAACTTACTTATAGTACAGACGTTTTTAATGACGAAGCAGCTCCTCCGGTTAAGGGCGCAAACGTTACAATTCAAGATGACAGATATACTCATGTTTTAACAGAAATTGAACCTGGCATTTATGAAACTTTAGATACTGTTCGGGGATACGAAAGTCAAGATTATAAATTGTCGATAGAGAAAGATGGCAACTTTTATTCGGCTCAAGAAACATTGAACCCTGTGGCAGATATTGATTGTGCTTTTTTAATTCCAGGAGACACATCAAGTTTGTTTTTAGGTGATGAATATTTAATTTTAATGTCGGCTCAGGAGCCAAAAGGACTAGGTGATTATTATCTCTGGAATTATTATGAAGATGGTATATTGATTTCTGATACTGTAACAGAGAAATGGTACGGTGATGATGAGTTTATTGATGGTTCTGATTTTGTAGGTGTTTTGGTTGTGTTGATTGATACTGAAAAAGTTGACCCATATAACAAAACAATGATGCTTGAAATGAAATCGATAAGTGAAGGGTACTATGATTATTTGTACGGTTTGCAGTTAGAAACATTTAGAGGTAGCCCATTTGATGGGCCTCCAGCTAATCCTCCTTCTAATATGTCTGAAGGCGCAATTGGGTTTTTTAGAGCAACAGATGTTTCGAGAAAAGACATGTGTG
>Ga0315332_10002657_pt1 | contig 9989 bp, 7 predicted proteins | sample M110034915metaG_FD_203455 | JGI IMG/M metagenome (GOLD analysis project Ga0315332, IMG submission 203455) | Ammonia-oxidizing marine archaeal communities from Monterey Bay, California, United States - M1 100m 34915 | ecosystem: Environmental > Aquatic > Marine > Intertidal zone | place: USA... | reverse complement strand
AATCAAGACAGCTTAGAATTCGATTTGATAATGGAAACTTTGAAAGTTACTACCTTTGGCAAAATTAAAGAGAAATCCATAGTAAATATTGAAAGATCTCTGAAGTTAGGAGATGAAATTGGAGGTCATATTATCTCAGGTCATGTTTTTGATACTGCAACTATAATTGAGATAACTGAGCCTGAAAATAATTATATTTTAACATTAAGCTTTAATCCTGATTTACAAAAATATATTTTTCCTAAAGGCTATATTTCACTTAATGGAATCAGTTTGACAATAGGGGAAGTAAATGAAAATACTTTTACTGTTTATTTAATTCCTGAAACTTTAAGATTGACAAATTTAATGCATAAATTGGTAGGCGATTCAATTAACATTGAGATTGAAACTCAAACACGAAATACAGTAGATACAATTATTGAAATGAATAAGGAGTCTATAAATGGCTAAATCTATAGCAATTATTGCAGGTAGTTATCATAAGAATCATGTTGTAAAGATGGTTGAAGAAGCTCGTAGTGTAGCTTTAGATAATGGTTTGACTGTTGAAGAAGTTAAATGGGTTCCAGGCTCTATGGAGATGCCATTACAGATTAAACGCTTGTTTCTTAGAGAATCAATAGATGGGGCTGTTGTTTTAGGTATAATAGAAAAAGGAGAAACAGAGCATGGTCTGGTTATGGGCCAAGCTGTGATTCGTTCATTAATTGATTTACAACTTGCTTCTATGAAACCAATTGGTTTTGGAATAATAGGGCCTGGTGCTAAGCCTGAAAATATTGAAGAGAGACTGTTGCCTTATGCTAAGAATTCAGTTTTAGCAGTAAATGAGATGCTATCTAATTGAATTTTGTTTTAATTCTCCAATTACTTTTAGCATATTTATTTTGAATATAATGTAATGCATGATAAAAGCTAGGCAATGCAAAAACAGCCATTAACAGAGAAAAAAGGACTAGTGTAATAATTAATGCAAAGAAGTTTCTTAAACCAACAAATTGAGTTCTATAAAATGAAATTAAAACACCTGAAAATACACCTCCCATAGTAGTAAATGTAGCTTCTACAACAGATTGGCCTGTGTTTTCAACTGCTTTTTCGATACCTTCAGGTGTAGCGCCTTCTTCTCTTACTCTTTCAGTTATTTGAATAGAATTATCAATTCCTATTCCTATGATAATAGTTCCTACCATTGCAGTAAAAATATTTAGGTTAGTTCCTCCAGCATCTACAGTTGCAGGGTACCACAATATTACAAGCAAAATAGGTAAAAAGGTTATAAAACCATACTTTGGAGACCAGAAAATTATTATCATACATATTAAAACTAAAAGTAAGCTTAACTTGATGGTATCAAATTGCGTTTCCTGAATACCTTCATTAATTGCAATTGTTACTGGCGGACCTCCAGTAAGTGTAGACATTTGAGCATCATAGAATGACATTTGCTTATTTCTTACTCCGGAGATCTGGTCAATTTCGTTTACTAAAATAGTAGTATCATCTATATTGATATATGGCATACTAACATAAATCAGAGCTTTATCATACTCATCAGTTAGAAGCATAGCACGCATTTCATCAGTAAATGATTCATAGAATACATCAATCATGTCAGAACGTAATTGTTCTCGATTATACAATGGATTTAGATCAATTATGGCATAATCATCACCAAAGAAATCACTGTGAAGAAAATCCCAGAAGCTACCATCAAATTCGTATAGAGCTTCTCCATCTAGATCTTCTATTACTATTGTAAAGTGTGCGGATTTAAAGAAATCAACTATTGAAAAAGCAGATACATTGATTATTTCATTAGTATTTCTATTTTCAACCGACAGATTATTTATTTCTCCCTGCGTCCAATTCATTACATCAAGCACATCTAAATCTTTAGCAGCTGGTTTTTCTCTTTCAGTTTGATTATTGATAAGTAAAATTCCAGTCTGTCCAGCTTCAAATTCTTCAGAGTATTCTTTTAATTTTTGAATAGAATCAACATCATCTGGAGCAGATTCATTACCTTTCATATCTTGATCCATTACTGAAATTCTTGCAATAGAGTATGCAGTAGTTAGTAAAACTACAACCAAAATTGCTTTCCACTGTTTCGTCGAAAAAATAGCAATTTTCTTCCACCCATCACTCTTATGCCTTGAATAGTTGGTTAATTTCATTATTGCAGGAGTCATGCTCACCGTCAAGAAAAAAGAGCAAATTACACCTACAATCATAGTGAAGCCAACAGTCCTCATTGGTACTATTGGTGAAATAAATAATGCTGAAAAACCGATAGAATCAGTTAAAGCACAAAGAAGAGTTGCTTTTCCAGTACTCATTAATGCCAAATAAGTTGCTTTAGGCATTTTCTTTCCTTCGTCTTTAAATTCTACAATTCGATTCGCAATATGGAGTCCATAATCTACGCCAATTCCAACTAAAATCGGACCTGCAGCTACAATCATAGGCGTTAGCACAATTCCTGAAAGGTTTACAATTCCTAAAGTCCATATTAAAGAGCAAAAGATTGGTACCAATACAACAGGTATTGCTAACCAATTTCTATGAAATAGAATCATTAGTGATAATACTATTCCTAAGGACATAGGTAACATTGTTAGTAAATCTTCATACAGGCGTTCTGTAACTTCATGCAATACTACAACTAGTCCAGTTTGTGTCATATTCGTTTTTGGATTAGTACGTAAATCAATAAATTCTTGTATTTGTTCAATTTTTGCCTTTTGAATATCATCATTATTTTCTTCTGAAGCTTTCAATGCAAAAAGTATTACAGCTGTATCAATAATTCCATCATTATTTGTGTCTATGGCAAAATTTTGTAATGTAGATGCTGTACTGTCAAATATCTGGTCTACCCTTTCTTGATCATCAGGTATAGCATAAGTTCCTGTTTGATTAACAGTATCATCATCATTTTCTTCTATGCTAAGTCCGCCAAATATTTTCCCTTCCGACGCTTCAATAAACCTTGCATTAGTAGAATTAAATTCCTTAATAAGTGTAGAAATACTGAGTGTAAAAATTATATCATCATTTTCACCTCTGTCTGCTTGATACTTCTCTAAATCTGTAGTTTGACCATAAGGATCAATATTTTGTTCTAAAAGTGAGATTTCTTTTAATGTTGCAACATTAGTTATATTATATTCTTCTTCTTTATAAAATTCTGGATTTTCAGCATTTGGTGTTTGTACATAGACTATAATTAAATCTGTAGCCCAATCTTCTCTAACTTCAATTAATATCTTAGTAGATTCTTCACCTTCAGGAAGATAAACCTCAATATCTCTCGTCATATTTTGTTCAAAAGTCATTGCAGATTGCAACAGTAATATTGTAATCAGACTTAGAACACTAATTGTGAGTACAGCATACTTCATGATTATGTCCGTATATCCTCGAACAAGGTACTCTATGGGCCTTTGTAACACGGATGCCTATCGAGACCCTGAAATAAATTTAATCATCAACTAGAATAGTAAAATTCTTTCTTACTTTTTTGTTCTCTATCAAGTCTTGAACCTGGTTTATTTATTCTTGGTCTGTATGTATTTTTGTCTCTTCTAAAAGTAATGCCTACTTTACCTAAGAAGGTGTTCATTCCTTGGCGCATATTGTATGGGCCTTCTGCCTTTCCTTCTTTGCTTGGAATTCCATCAAAACACAATAATCCATCTGAGATATAATCAATGAAATAAACATCGTGATCAACGACTAGGGCCGATTTCCCTCTTTGTTCCATTGAACGTCTGATTGTCTTTGCAGTAATCATTCTTTGATTTGCATCAAGATAGGCTGAAGGTTCATCTAGCAAATAAAGATCAGCTTCCTTCAATAAGCACTCAGCAATAGCTACGCGTTGCAATTCTCCACCTGACAGTGTCTGTAATTCACGATCCATTAACGGTTCTAGATTAAGAGGTACATTGAGTTCCGTAGCAAGCATGTGTTCGTCAAAACCCTTTACTGATTGTAATAAATCACCTACAACAATGCCTTCAGGTGCATTAATGTATTGAGATTTATAGGAAACAGTAATGTCACTTTCAATTTCACCTGTATCTGGTTCTAATTCATTAGCTAGCATTTTTACAAATGTTGTTTTTCCAGTGGCATTTCCACCAACAACTCCCAACACCTGTCCACCTAATATTTCACCAGCCGAAGCTTCTAATTTGAAATCACCTAATTTCTTTGAAAGATCAGGCCATTTGACTAATACCTGACCATCCCATCCTGTTCTAGGAGGATGTTTTAGAAATTTGATTGCATTATCTCTAATTCTTACATTTGATTCTTGAATATATCCATCCAAATAAGTGTTAATTGCATTTCTTACCGCTAGTTTCTGTGAAACAATTCCATATGCATTTGGACTTCCGTACATGATATGTATATTGTCAGTTACATAATCCAAAATAGCTAAGTCATGTTCAATTACAATAACACTTTTTGTTTCTCCTAATTCAGAAATCATTCTAGCAATAAAAATTCTTTGTTCGATATCAAGATATGAAGAGGGTTCGTCAAAGAAATAAAGATCTGCTTCTTTGAGAATTGTAGCTGCAATTGCTCCTTTTTGTAATTCTCCTCCTGAAACTTTAGTCAATTTTTTATCCAAACTAGTTAAATTAATCTTAGTTGCAAATTTTTCAACTTTTTCTGGCGATGCGACTCTTTCTAACAGTTCTCTTAAAGTTCCATCAAACATTTGAGGTATTCTATCAACATATTGTGGCTTTAGAGCAATACTAATATTCCCATCAGATAATTTGGTGAAGTGCTTTTGAATATCAGTTCCAGAATAAAAATCTTTTACATCATCCCAGGAACCTTCATCTTCCCAATCGCCAAGATTAGGAATTATTTCTCCAGCTAAAAGTGAAATTGCGGTTGTTTTCCCAGTTCCATTTGCACCTAGTATTCCAATGACTTTTCCTTGTTCAGGAGCTGGGAGTCCAAATAAGCGGAATTCATTCATTCCGTATCTATGAACTGTATCTTTTTCCTGTTCATCAGGCAAATTAACTATAGTTAATGCATCGTGTGGACATTTGTGCACACATATGCCACAACCAATACACAAAGGTTCAGAAACAACAGGTTTGTTGTCTTTTCTCCAAGTTATAACTTCAATCCCATTTCTAACAGGTGGGCAGAAATTATAACATTCATTCTGACACTTTTTTGGTTGGCATCTGTCTTCATGGAGGACAGCGACACGCATAATATCCTGCCGGTAAGCACCTAATTAAAATAATATGTTGGACAAGCACGTTTTTTGTCCCCCCCGTATGGGTTATTGTGCGTATCAAATTTACATTACCTGGAAAGCCCGTTGCTCAAGGCCGTCCTAGATTTTATCGGAAAGGTAATTTTGTTGTTGCTACAGATCCAAAACCTAGTAAAGTTTACAAGGCAGATATAGCTTATATTGGGCAAAAAGCACGAACTAAGGCAGGTATTGAAGGTCTATTCGAAGGGCCATTAGGTATGGAAATATTTGCATACTTTCCTTGTCCTAAGAGCAAATGGCGGGTTAAAGTACCAAGAAAAGAAGAGCACCATTCGAAAAGACCAGATGCCGATAATATAGCTAAATCAATCAAAGATGGCCTTAGTGGAGTCTTGTACCATGATGATGGGCAAATTTCTGAGTTAATAGTTCGAAAGAGAATTGCAGCACAAGGAGATGGCCCTCGCATTGACGTCGAACTTTATCAATTGGAGGATTTAGATTGACTGCTAAATTAATTGATGGGAAGAAAGTTGCAAAAGAAATAGAGGATGAGTTACAAAAGAAGGTAGCTCAAATGCCTATACCTCCAAAATTATCAGTTGTTCAAGTTGGTGAAGATCCAGCTTCTACATCTTATATTCGTGCTAAAGCAAATGCAGCTGAGCGTATTGGAATTACTTTAACTCACCATCATCTTTCTTCAGATATATCTAAGAAAGAATTAGAAAATTTAGTAAATAAATTGAATAAAACAGAAGATGGAATAATTGTTCAACTTCCTTTACCGACAGATTATGAAAGTGTTTTGGATTTAATAGAACCTGAAAATGATGTAGATGGCTTCCATCCTATTAATTTGGGTAAAATAGTACAAGAAAGTTCAGGTATGAAACCATGTACTCCTGCAGGAATTATTGAACTATTATCTCGTACAGGAAATGACCCAAGTGGAAAGAATGTAGTGGTTGTTGGCCGTAGTACGATTGTTGGAAAGCCAATATCTCTTTTATTACTCCAGAAAGGAATGGATGCAACAGTTACAGTTTGTCACAGCCGAACACCAGACATTCATAAATTTTGTAAGGAAGCTGATATTCTGATTGTAGCCGTAGGTTATCCAGATACAGTTACAAAGGACATGGTTAAGCCAGGAGCCGTAGTAATTGATGTTGGAGTTAATCGCACTGACGAAGGATTAGTAGGAGATACCTCTTTTGATGTTAGAGATGTTGCTGGCGCATTGACTCCAGTTCCTGGTGGTGTAGGACCTATGACTGTAGTTATGCTAATGTCTAATGTGGTTGAAGCAGCTTCAAAAAAACAAAGGTTATTTTGACAATAGAACTTTAAGACCTATTCTATTTGCAGTTAAATGAAATGGTGTAATAACACATAAGTCGAGTAAAATCAATGAAAAATAAGCGTAAAATAATAGGTGGTGGACTTTCAGGATTAGCTGCAGCCATTAATTTTGCGAAGAATGATGAAAAGGTAGAAATACACGAAGCTCGAGAAGACATAGGGATGCAATTCCATCCCAATTATCAAGTTTTATTGAAAGAAAGCCCTACTACTCCTTCTTCAGAAGCTGATGCAACATCATATCTGAAAAGGTGGGGACTCAATCCTAAGTTTACATTCAAAGATGCTAAAAAATTCGTATGTTGTACTCAAAAAAGAGATTTTACAATATCACTCAAGGAACCGTTGCCCCTCATACTTAGAGGTGGTGAAAATTCTTTGGAGAGAGGTTTAGCAGATGAAGCTAAAGATTTAGGAGTCGAATTCAATTTTAAGTCTAGACCTAAATCAAGTCCTGGCGACATAATGTCTTCAGGTTCATACCGAACAGATATGGCTGCATTTGGAGCATATTATGAGAATTCAGATTTTCCTAGAGATCAATTTTTATATATGCACGATGAAAAATATTCTCCACGTGGTTGGTATCTCTATATAATTCCAATGGATAAAGATACTATAAAAGTTATGAATTGTTGTTCAAAGCCTTATGCTAAACAAGTAAAAAAATTGATGTATAAAGCAGTAGAAGAAAGACCCGTTCTGAAGAATATTATTGATGGAGCTAAACCAACGGGAACTGTAGGTGGCCAGGGTGGCGTTCACTTTCCTAAAACAGCTGTAAAAGATGGTGTTTACTATACAGGAGAAGCTGCAGGATTCCAGGATCCATGGAGAGGTTTTGGAATGAATTATGCTATAGAATCCGGAGTCTTGGCTCAGAGGGCACTTTCAAATTCTTTAGATTATGATAAATTGTGGAAAGAACAATTTAGAGAAAGGAAAAAAGCAGATATAGCTCGCAGAGGAATTTTTGCTATGTTAGGAAACCGAGCTTTTGAGTATGGTATGAGGAAGGTTAAGGAAGGAGATGAAGTAGATTGGGAGGAAATTAATCCAAGTGGTTGGAAAAAATCACTTATCTATAATACATTTTATTCAATGGAAATGGCAAAAAAGACAGTTTGGGATTCTTGGTAATGGATTTTAGTGAAGTATTATCTTATTTTTTAGCATTAACTTGTGTAGTGGCAGGTGGAGTAATTTTATGGGGTAATGAAGAGTATATTGTCCCAGCTTCAGGCCGTTCATTGCAGCTCCCATGTTCCTTTCTTTTTTGGGTTTTAGCAGTTGTTTTCTGGGCTATGGCAGTAGTAATTGAAGATGATGAAGAAAACCTATAATTAATCGTTCTAGGTTAAGAAAATAATGTTAGATTTAACCCAAATAGAAAAGTTATATGCTGAGATGGCGAAGAAGCACGATATAGCTAGACAAAATCTAGGAAGATCGCTAACTTTATCTGAGAAAATTCTTTTTGGACATTTAATAAATTTGGATAAAGTGCCAAAACGTGGTAAGTCATACGTTGAACTTCAACCAGATAGAGTAGCAATGCAAGATGCTACAGCACAAATGGCACTTCTTCAATTTGCACTAACAGGTCGTTCTGAGGTTGCAGTTCCTTCTACAGTTCATTGTGATCATTTGATCCAGGCTCGAGTTGGTAGAGATAGTGATTTAGCAGATGCGAACAAAGAAAGTTCAGAAGTCTTTTCTTTTCTAAAATCAGCTTCATCAAAGTACGGCGCTGGATTTTGGGAACCTGGTGCCGGAATTATTCATCAAGTTGTTCTTGAAAATTATGCATTTCCTGGAGGTATGATGATTGGTACCGATTCACATACACCAAATGCAGGAGGTTTAGGAATGGTTGCAATTGGTGTTGGAGGTGCTGATGCTATGGAAGTTATGGCCGGTTTACCTTTTACAATTCGTTGGCCAGGAGTCATTGGAGTTCATCTTACTGGTAAACTATCAGGGTGGTCTTCTCCCAAAGATGTCATATTGAAAGTCTGTGAAGAATTGACAGTCAAGGGCGGAACAAGTCATATTGTAGAATATTTTGGCCCAGGCGCTTCTTCTATTTCTTGTACTGGCAAAGGAACAATTTGTAACATGGGTGCTGAAGTAGGTGCAACAACATCATTATTCCCATATGATGATAGCATGTCAAGATATCTTGATGCTACAGATCGAGCTGGAGTTTCTGAATTAGCTAATAAACATTCATCGTTATTAGTTGCAGATTCCGAAGTTTTGGATAATCCAGAAAAATTTTATGATAGAATAATCGAGATTAATCTTTCTGAATTAGAACCAATGATTGTTGGCCCTCATACGCCAGATTTAGCACGCTCAGTTTCTGAATTAGGGCAAGAGGCTAAAGACAAGGGTTGGCCAACAGATATTCAGGCGGCATTGATTGGTTCCTGTACAAATTCATCTTATGAAGATATGGAAAGAGCAGCTTCTGTAGCAAGACAGGCTAAAGAAGCAGGTATCAAATCAAAAGTTCAGTTTATGGTTACACCAGGTTCAGATACGATTGACCAAACAATTCGAAGGGACGGACAGATGCAACTTCTTGATGACATAGGTGGAACAGTTCTAGCAAATGCATGTGGCCCTTGTATTGGCCAATGGAAGCGTGAAGATGTATCAAAAGGAGATGTAAATTCCATTGTCTCTTCTTACAATCGTAATTTCAGTGGAAGAAATGATGGCAATCACCAAACGTTATCGTTCTTAACAAGTCCAGAGATTGTCACAGCAATGGCACTTGCAGGTAGTCTTGATTTCAATCCTCAGAAAGATAAGTTGATTGCAGCAGACGGTTCTGAATTTTCTTTGAATCCACCCACAGGTTCAGAATTACCATCCAATGGTTTTGAATCTAGCTTAGTTGGTTTTGTCCCTCCATCAGAGAGTGATGTTGATTTGGAAGTATCCTTATCAAGTAGGAGATTACAATTATTAGAACCCTTCAAGGCGATAACTAAAGATGACTTAACAGATATGCCTCTGCTTGTAAAAGTTAAAGGTAAATGCACTACTGATCATATTTCTCCAGCAGGTATTTGGTTACAATTTAGAGGACATTTAGATAATATTTCAGATAATTGTTATATTGGAGCCCATAATTCTTTCACAGAAGAACAAGGTACAGCAATCAATCAACTTGATGGAACTAAAGGGAAATTACCTAAGGTTGCACGTAATTATCATGAGAATGGTCAGGGTTGGGCAGTAATTGCTGATGTTAATTATGGAGAAGGAAGTAGTAGAGAACATGCAGCAATGTCCCCAAGATTTTTGGGTTGTAAAGTTGTAATTGCAAGAAGCATGGCTCGTATTG
>Ga0315332_10002654_pt1 | contig 9996 bp, 9 predicted proteins | sample M110034915metaG_FD_203455 | JGI IMG/M metagenome (GOLD analysis project Ga0315332, IMG submission 203455) | Ammonia-oxidizing marine archaeal communities from Monterey Bay, California, United States - M1 100m 34915 | ecosystem: Environmental > Aquatic > Marine > Intertidal zone | place: USA... | reverse complement strand
CGACACGATCTGATTGGAAACGCAAAACACCACCTGATACCTCCCGATATGACACCTGCAAAAAGATCTGGCAATAATAAACAGCGCGCCAACCGACGACACAAGCGCTGATTCTGTTTCTGTTGGGGAAGTTGATTTCTCTGAATATCAACCACTTATCACTTTATTTTCGAAATATTAATTCCTTAAGCATGTGGATGTGAAATCCCTTGTTGGATTTTTCATTAATCTCAGCAAATTATTATACTCCTGCAGGAGAGAGATTGCTGACTCATCAAATAACTTATTCACCTCTAGCGTGATTACTTTTGCTTATTCTTGATATGAAGTTCGATATTCGTCAGTATTCCACGAAGAATATTCATTTCCATTACATCCATTCTGATCCTGCTAAATAACCGACGCATCCGTTGCATCAATTGTCTCGGATTCTTTGGATCATGAAAATCGATAGCTATCATTACTCTTTCGAGATGCCTATAAAAATGTTCTACCTGTTCTCCAGTGGCTCTATCTTGATCCCAAAACTCATTTTCTTGAGTTGTCTCTTTTGTTTCATTTTCCAAATTGGTTCTGAGTAACTCGTACCCAATTACCATAACCGCTGCCGCCAAATTCAGGGAGCTATAATTTTCACTTGTCGGAATCTGAACATGATAGTGACACTGCTGTAATTCATCATTATTAAGTCCCGCATCTTCTCGGCCGAATACCAACGCCACTTCCGTGTCTGGCAATTCATCGAGCACCTTCCTAGCAGTTTGAGTGGGACTTAACATAGGCCAAGGAATTCTTCTAGACCGGGCGCTAGTCCCGATTACTAGACCGCAATCTGCAACCGCTTCTTCTAAACTTTCAAAAACCTCCGATGTCTCCAGAATATCTACCGCGGAAGCTGAGCGGCCTATTGCGACTCCACTAGGAAAATCTTTTGGCTGTACTAACGCTAAGCGGCTTAATCCCATATTCTTCATGGCACGGGCACTTGCACCGATATTGCCCGGGTGGGAAGTATTAACCAGAACTACTTTAACCTTACTTAAGTCCTGCATGAATAGTCTGCCACGGTATAGGAATGACGTATTATACAGTAACAGCGGAAACATTATGATTAAGAGCTACTGCAGCAGGCTTTCAGCTTCTTTGTAACAACGGCCTCTGCTATGATAGTCCCGCGTTTTTGGGCCTGTTTAATAAGTGGCCCTTTCTCTTTATTTATATCGAAATCTTTACTTTCTATTTGGTACTTGCAATGCACCCAATGGTAAACATTGCGCTTCGAGCTGCTCGAGACGCATCAGAAGCCCTAATTCAAACAAGTGCTAGGTTGGACAGGATTAGCGTCGTGAATGGCGATCCGCTTAATTTCATTTCGTCTGCAGATCAAGATTCCGAAACTACACTGATCTATCACTTACAAAAGGCCTATCCGAACCATTCTTTCCAGTCTAGGCTTTCGGAAACAATAATAGGTGATGCAGGCGAACCTACCTGGTTACTAGATCCGCTTGTTGGTAGCTTTGATTTCAGCCGTGGGAGCCAGAATTACGGCATCACTATAGCCTGCCAGATTGGAGGCATAATAACTCACTCGATTTTGGTTATCCCCGGATTAAGCGAAGAGTTTGTAAGCACTCGCGGTACTGGTGCGCAGCTGAACAATCAGAGGATTCGAGTCGTAGATGATGGCAAGTTTGAAGACCCACTAATCGCAATTGAGGTTGATTCAGATAGTCCTAAGCAGCTAGGTCAAATTGTTACTGCCATGAAAACTGGTGGCGCATTAGTGCGCATGACAGGAAACAGTGCGATCGATATGGCTTACACTGCGGCTGGGCGTTTATCTGGTGGTTGGTGCTTTAACAGAAATTCGCTCAGCCACTTAGCGTTAAGTCTAATACTCACAGAAGCTGGCGCTCTAATTGGGAATGAAACAGGCAGCCCGCAAATCAATAACGCTACTGAATTAATTTTTGCCAGCCCCAAGACTTTTAAGGCGCTTGTAAAATTGCGCCAGTCGCTAAAGCTATAATTGAAACTTTATGTGTCTAATGCTATCTGGTCGTTAATATAGGGTATATTGGATAAAAGGTAGGAGAAAGCGTGGGTTACTGTGTAGCCGGCGGTAACCATTAAAGGTTTAATGCTATTCCTTTAGTTTCAAGCTAGCGCTCTGCTATAGGTAGTTCTCTTTCGATGGCTGGCAAGTCTAAAAAAAATACCCACAATCTAGTCGACGGTTCTATTCAGCAATCGCTAATTCGCATGACTATGCCGATGATAATTGGCATGCTGATGCTGTTTACCTTTAGTCTGGTGGATACATGGTTTATCAGTTTTCTAGGCACCGAATCACTCACCGCTATTAGCTTTACTTTTCCCGTTACCTTTTTTGTCATGAGTTTGGCCATTGGGTTAGGCATAGGTGCTTCTGCAGTTGTCGGAAAATATCTCGGTGCATCCGAATATGATAAAGCCAAAGAAGCTGCCACTGTAATCAACTACATCTCTTTTGCTTTGGCATGCATTGTTGTCTTACTTTGCTGGGCTTTCATGGAGCAAATATTTTCTCTAATGGGAGCTAGGCAGCAATTGATGGGGCCTATCCGAGCTTATATGTCGGTGTGGTTTCCAGGGTCTGTGCTGGTTGTCTGCATTATGACTGGCAACAGCGTATTAAGAGCATGTGGGGATACAAAAACTCCCAGTATTCTTATGGTGCTCTCTGGTCTTATAAATGCCATCTTAGACCCCTTGTTGATCTTTGGCGTCGGGCCATTTCCAGAACTAGGCATACAAGGTGCTGCTTGGGCGACCGTTATCGCTTGGTCGATCGGCTTCAGCTACTTGTTTTATCTTTTAATCTATAAAGTTGAAATGGTTAGTCGCTCAATTCCCAATCACGCAGTGATGAAGAGCTCGAGCAGAGACATGTTGCGCATTGGGATTCCAGCCGCAGGCGCGAACATGATGACTCCATTAGCAGCTGGAATAATGACAGCCATTGCAGCAGGATTTGGCGATACTGCCGTGGCGGCTTTTGGCGTTGGCGCACGAATAGAGCCAATAGCAACGCTGCTAGTTCTCGCTATATCGTCTTCCTTACCTCCTTTAATTAGTCAGAATTATGGAGCAGATCGAATAGATCGAGTAGAAGAAGCCTATCGTTTAGCCATCAAATTTATTCTTTTTTGGCAATTGTTTGTATATGTTCTTTTATGCATTGGGGCAGGCATGATTGCTGGAGTGTTCTCCGATGATCCCGAGGTAATTGAGGCGATTAGATTATTTGTTTGGATAATGCCAGTGGGTTATGGATTACAGGGCATCATAATACTGACGAATTCGTCGTTGAATGCATTACATCGACCGTTAAGTGCTCTCTATCTGAGCATCGCCAGATTCTTTATGTTTTATGTGCCACTGGCCTATGTGGGAAGCATGTATTTTGGCTTGTTTGGTTTCTTCGCCGGAGCAGTTTGCGGAAATTTCGCCATGGCTATGATTTCCTGGCACACTTTTAATCGTGCTATCTCGGGCGAACACCGTTTACAAGAAAAAGCGGCGTAACTTAATTTAGGATCGAAACAAGTTACGGGCACTGTCCATTAGCCCGCCTTCCTGATCTTTATGCAATATAGGATTTGATTCTGGGTTTTCATCTATAAGCTCTTCATTACCTTCAACAAGATTAAAACTCTTGTCTTCTAAGGTAGCCGCTGCAGGTGACTCCCCCTGAGTTCCTTCGTCATAAGTCAGACGATTGTTTGCTTCTTGAAAGGCTAGCATCTCCATGCATATCGTATTGTACTCTTCTTGCGTTAGTAACTCAGGCTGTTCTTTCATGTTCATAGTGAACTGCCTATCGTTAGCAGCAGAAAGATAATGCAGATTTTTCTTGTTCGTTAAAAGCAAACCTTCTTCCTTGGCGGTGTTATACAAAGGAGTCCCTCGCAACGGGATATAAGGAAAGAAGAAAAAATGTTCTGGGGCTATAGCTTTATTGAGCTCCAGGGTCTGACGCATATTTCCCGCAGTTTCTAAAGGCATACCAACTATATTAAAAGTTAAGCGATTAATTCCAGCTTCTTTACAATTTGCTGCGGCGTCAATTACTTGTTGATTCTTCATCTTTCGACCGAGTCGTTTCGACCGATATTCTTCATCACCACTTTCAATACCAAACCAAATCGTGTGGCACCCTGCATCAGCAGCAGTTTTGCAGAACCCCTCATTCATCACTTCCACTCGGGAATTAATAGAAAAAGGTAATCTAATCTTTTCTTTATAAATTTCGAAAAACGCGTTTACAAATTTTAAATTAGAGAGAAATAATTCATCCCAAAATTCGAAATAACCAACATTGTATTGGTCACGCAGCCGAATAAGCTCATCCACCATCGCTTCAGGTTGATATTTACGCAAGAATGTTTTCTTGGTCTTCCAGCCTTCCAGAATTGGAGTATTACAACAATATGTACATCTATAAGGACACCCCCTGCCTGTCATGACCGGGAGTACTAGTTTTCCCTTTGGGCCAAAAATTGATGAATTTACATCATTAAAGCCATCTTCTTTTGAAAATATCTCATAGTCAGGAAAAGGTAGCGCCTCTAGGTCGCCAATCTGATGAGGCTCAGTTTCATAAATAGACCCGTCACTTAATTTTTCCCACATGCCATCGGCGGGCCCATCTTTACTTCCACGCAGATGCTGAACAATGTTACCTATTGCATATTCGCCATCACCCACACAAATATAATCCACATTAGGATTTTCGATTGTCTGCTCTTGAGACAACATAGCCTGATAGCCGCCAATACACACAGGCAAATCTGGCATTATCTTTTTCAGTTCCTCGAAGTAAGGCTCCATCGGATACCAATGGGGGCTCATAATTGAAAATGCAATTAAATCAGGCTGCAGAGCTTCTATCTTCTTTGCATAATTTTGCGGTGCATACTCTTCAGCACTCCGAAGAATCAAAACCGGTTCCAGAAACACCTCAACATTTGGGAAATCTCGCTTCAAATAAGCAGACATACTAGCAATAGGCATAGCAATTTCATTGCCATCTGGTGAATAGAAAGCAAAAACCAGGCGCAGTTTTTCCTTCTTTACACTCCCGAAGTAACGAGACTTCTCTTGGGGATAGACAGGTCGATCGGTGCTTATTGCAATTACATCGGCTTTCGAATTCATTAAGGGGCCCTAGTGGTTTTATCAATCAAGTCAATTGGCGCAACTGCGCAATTAACTTCACCACTAAAATCATATCGACAGAAAGATCAGAAAGTATACCATCATTGACCTCTAATAATCATGAACTAACGCGAAAGGAAACCATTGATTTTATGGGGTTTTACAGAAAATCTGGCGAACTAACATTCCCCCTTAAAGTGTATTGGATTATGCTCTCTTTTGAATGCATTATGGCAAAAACACCAATCCGCGACCCTAAGTTGGAGAATTACTTTAACTCCCAACCTGTTTCGGTTTTACGCAAAATTGGAAACCACATACCATGAAAGCTTTGGATGCCCTACATACTAGAATTTCAGTGCCTCGATTAGGCGAACCGCTACCAGACGAGGAGATGATAAAAAACATCTACCGAGCAGCATTTCGAGCAGCAGACCATGGCCTGCTAAGGCCCTGGCGGTTTTTGGTAGTAAAGGGCTCCTCAAGAGAAAAGCTTGGCGAACTGTTTCTTAAAGCCGCACTCGAAAACGAACCTGCTATTCCAGTGGAAAAACAAAACAATATACGGCAAAAACCATTACGTGCCCCACTAATTCTCATAACTATTTCGAGCTACAAAGATCATCCAAAAGTACCAGAATTTGAACAGGATTTGTCCGCTGGAGCAGCCAATCAAAATATGCTGATAGCGGCCCATGCCCAGGGTATAGGGGCCATGTGGCGCACGGGCTCAATGGCATATGCTTCCGTGGTAAGGAATGGGCTAGGGCTAAAGGAGAAAGAGAAAATTATCGGCTTTCTCTATTTAGGTAGCATCCAAGGCCCTCTTAAGAACCTTGCAGAACCCAACATCGACGAATACTTTAAAGAGTGGTGAATATGAGCAGCAGCATTGATATGCAGTGCTGGAAATGTGGAATGGAACTAAAGAATCTGTTACTTCCATTTTCCCGCTACGAAGAATGTATTAACTGCAATGCAGATTTGCATGCTTGCATTGCCTGTAAAAACTTCAACCTATCTGTATCTAATGGATGCAACGAAGAGCGAGCGGATTTAATTGTAGAAAAAGAGAAAGCCAATTTTTGCGAATATTTCTACGCAAACACAGCCGCTTACCAGAAACAAAACAATACCGAAGCCGCGGCTGCACGGGTGAAATTAGCCGAACTTTTTGGAGAGGAGCCACCAGAGCCTGATACCTGTTCAGAAGCAGCTTCTGCTCGCAGCGAAGATGATAAGGCACTTGCAGAGCTTAAGCGCCTATTTCGCGATGACTTCTTTGGCAATGATCCCTAGGACTTATATCCTTCTGTTCGTCATTCCCAGCAATGCTCCCAACGCTAATAGCAATGGGGGCCAAGCTATGAGTTCGACCAAAGCCTTAATATCAATAAAATGATGAACTGTCCGAGCTCAAGACGAACGCAGATAACAAAACCATCACAAAAATAGAATAGCAGCAAGTATCACACTTATAAAACCTTATAATAACTAACTCGAAAAAAGATAATACACCCTATCCTAAGCACTATCTAACTAGCTCCTGTGAGACCACTTCCGGTACTCAAAAACCATCTATATATTTATATTAAGCACTACTCTGATTGCATCATTGCCGCTGGTGTTCCTCAAAGAAATATATCTTAGAATTAGAAACTACAATCTTTCTCCCTGCTGCTATAATCCGCAACTCTTTACACAGGCAGAAAAGCATGCGTACCACAGTTTTTTCAACCCCGATCATCACACCGATACTTCGGGCTATTTCCATTTTCTTGCTAAAAATCATGGGATGGAAAGCTCGCGGTAAAGAACTAGAACACCAGAGGTTTGTTCTTATTGGTGCCCCGCATACTAGCAACTGGGACTTCCCTCTCATGCTAATGGTCGTTCTCAAGCTTCGACTTCGGGTCTACTGGATGGGCAAACATACTTTGTTCATGTTTCCTTTTGGGGGCTTAATGAAGTGGCTGGGAGGCATCCCAATTGACAGATCGGCGTCTCACAATGTGGTCAGCGAGACTGTCCGACAATATCGTGAAAACGAAGAGCTTGTAGTGCTAGTTCCACCTGAAGGCACTCGCAGGCGAGTAACCAAATGGAAAACAGGCTTTTATCACATAGCCAATTTAGCGAAAGTACCAATCCTATTGGGTTACGTCGATGTAGAAATTAAGGAAGCCGGAATTGCTGAGTTTTTTAGCCCAACAGGCGAAGCAGAAAAAGATATGGTGAAAATCCGCGCATTTTATGCACAAAAAAAAGGATTACGTGCCGAAAATTCTTAATAAGATTACATAATTTGCCGTAATTGCGAACTCGATTGCAAATGCTCAACCCCTAAACAAGTCATTAAACTTTCGAAAATAAACTGAGCATAGTCTTCAGTTGTTACTTTGCGAAGCTTAAATTTCCAAGGTTTTAAATGCCATTGCTGGAGCTGCGCCGTAACTTGCGATGCCAGTAATTCTGGTTTTTCACAACGAAATTGACCATCATAAATCCCTCTTCTAATTGCCTCCATCAATATGTCTTCAAAACGCAATTCCACACCAAGTGCAAATTGTTGTTGATCCTTAGGTAACCCTTTTAATTCCATAAAGCAGAAGTAATACCAGTCACTCATGATTTCCATCATGTAGATTTCGCCAAAAATTATTGCCCGCAGACACGCGACAGGTTCTAAATCTTCGACAGTCAGACCGCCAATAACTTGATCGATATATTGACGTTGAACCCCCTCAATTACCGAAGCCAAATCATTTTTTGATCCAATATAAGCATACAAACCACCCATACTGATTCCAGTTTCACTGCTCAAATCGCGCAAACTCATCGCCTGGAAACCCTTACTATTGGCTAATCGGAAGGTTACAGTAAATATCTTCTCCAGATTCGTGATAGCCACATTTGCATTTTTGATTTGCATCTTGTCTCTATGCATTTCAAAAACACTTCTCCATAAAGGTTCACCCTCTAGAGTCCAGCGCTCTCGAAAAGCCGTGATACTGGTATCATTGGGCCACTCCGCCATTATCTATCCCTGTTTTGAGTAAATCATAATAGTTGCAACAAGTAGAGTTTATTACGGATTAGATAAGCTGTTAAGCGGCTTATAAGCACTCTCTCAGTGCAGTTTCAGCTATAGCACTAGAAATATTGATGATTTACAAGAGAATATCCACATTTACCAAAACAATAGCGATAGCTCGATGTTTGTGGAAAATATGACTAATCACTTTCTTATCTTTCGCAGATATTGTGCTAAAAATAAAATAACTACAGTATTAAAACCAGTAGGATGCGACGGCAACAGAGCCTGCAATCGCACAAATTAGGAGCGAAAAGTGGCGCAAATTTTGGTGTGATATGCTCTGCAGAGTTTTCATGGCCACCCAATACCCTAAAAGAGTGGCAGGCATTAATGGCAAAGAGATCAGCACATGTTCCATGCCAAATTGACCAACAGTTGCCAGCATAATCAGTGACATCAGACAGCTTACACAGAAAAATGCGGCCATATTTGCTCGAATAAAATCGTTCTCTTCGTGCTGATATAGCAACGCCATTGGCGGCCCACCGATAGAAGTACTTGTGCCCATGAATCCTGACAGAAACCCCGCGGAGAATAATGCGCCAGGGGTAGGCTTGACAACTACATTACTTAAGCTCAGCAATACAGCTGCGATGACAGAAATCCCTAACCAGAGCGCTAGCTGTTCTTGACCAATCCAAAATAGAAGCAAGCCTCCAGCTACAGTCCCAGGTATGCGGCCGATAATGGCAAATTTTAGACCCTCAAAAGATATCGAATGCCAGTGCTTTGCTGCATTAGCCAAGGACAAGGTAAATGCCGAAATTGTTATTGGTGCCGGCACATAAAGCGGATCAATAAAGAATAAAACCGGTGCCGCAATTATTGCCAAGCCAAAACCGATTGAACTCTGAACATAAGATCCTACAAAAATGACAGCGACCGCTATTACTATTTCCATAAGAATAACTAGTGTTACTAGGGAGTTAGTGAAATTAGCGCGGGATAATACTCTCTACCGGCAGATAGCTCCAGCAGAAGCAGTTCCTAAAAAAAACAGTGGTTTGTTGCCGCACTCCTCTGCGGTCTTTTACAATAGGGCTCTTTAGTTCAAAACAAGGGACAGTAGCATGAAATCACGAGCCGCAGTTGCCTTTGCCGCCGGAAAACCGCTGGAAATCGTAGAAGTAGAACTCGAGGGCCCCAAGTCTGGCGAAGTCTTAGTTGAAATTATGGCTACAGGTATTTGCCACACAGATGCTTTCACACTATCCGGAGATGATCCCGAAGGGGCTTTCCCAGCAATACTTGGTCATGAGGGAGCTGGAATTATTCGCGAGGTTGGTCCCGATGTGAGCTCAGTAAAAGTCGGAGATACGGTGATTCCTTTGTATACACCTGAATGTAGGCATTGTGAGTTTTGCTTACACCCAAAGACGAATTTGTGCCAATCCATTAGATCTACCCAAGGTCAAGGAGTAATGCCAGATGGCAGCAGCCGATTTTCATTGGATGGGGAGTCAATTTTGCATTATATGGGCTGCTCAACCTTCTCGAACTTCACCGTATTACCAGAAATTGCTGTCGCCAAAATTAGAGAGGATGCACCATTCGATAAGGTCTGTTACATCGGCTGCGGTGTGACTACCGGTGTCGGAGCTGTTGCTTTTGACGCAAAAGTAGAACCAGGTAGCACAGTGGCCGTTTTCGGTTTGGGTGGTATTGGTCTTAATGTGATTCAGGGTGCGAAAATGGTT
>Ga0315332_10002653_pt1 | contig 10000 bp, 9 predicted proteins | sample M110034915metaG_FD_203455 | JGI IMG/M metagenome (GOLD analysis project Ga0315332, IMG submission 203455) | Ammonia-oxidizing marine archaeal communities from Monterey Bay, California, United States - M1 100m 34915 | ecosystem: Environmental > Aquatic > Marine > Intertidal zone | place: USA... | reverse complement strand
TAGCTCTCTGGTCGAATCTGGCATTGTGCATGTAGAGGACGGATGGAGAGTCCGTCAAGATCCCAGGAGTGTCCTAGTTGTCGAAGGCTCACCACCGTTTGCACAAATGTTCAGTGGGCTTTTAACACCCGTACACATGTCTCTGGGAGAGCACGATCCGCTCGTATCACCGAGTGATCACGTCGACATGTCGACTGATGAGCCCCATGTCTTCTCAGGATTAGGACACAACGTGATGGTCGAGGATCCTGTTGCGACGTGGGATTGGTTTTCTAGTCTCATGTCGCCGAGCTAGTTGTTTTTCCTGTTACCGATAGGGCAACCAACGTAAAGGTTCCAATCATCAACAATGTATGCACCGTTTTGAAACCCAAACTCCATTGGGAATCGATCAAGATGCCGCCGCCTCGAATGACCCAAAAGCCGACAGACCAGATCGATAAGGCTTGAAGAAATCCCCAACTAGACAGCCCGCGCGCCAGTTGGAGGAGGACCATTGACGCCAAAGTCAAGAAAATCCCTGCGACAAGCAAGCGCCATGCCACTCCGCTCCCACTTAACTCGTCATTAAGGAGTACCGTCCTAGATCGTGAAATCCATACGGCGTAGGTCCAGCCCAATAAAGGTGCTATCCGCCAATTAGAGGCGGTCAACCCTCTTCGAGAGGTAACTCGCCCGCGATACGAATAAGTTCGCCTCCGTCGATAGTCATGGTGTTGCCCGTCATCCAAGTGGCGCCTGCTGATAGGTAGAGAGCGGCTTCACCAATATCTTCTGGCTCCCCTAAACGTCGCATGGGCAACATGTCTGAGATTATTTTGCCGCGCGGTCCGTCCCAGAGCACTTTGGCGAAATCGGTGCGAATAAGACCCGGGGCAATGCAATTCACTCTGACTTTTGGTCCAAGCTCTGCAGCCAATTGCCTAGTCATGTGCATGAGAGCATCTTTAAACATGCAATAGACACCTAAAGCCTCACTTGTGGTGAACCCGCCGACAGAAGAGATATTGATAACGGAGCCGCCATTTTCTTGCATCCACTTTTGCCAAGCTGTCTGTGTCCATTGCAACGGCGCGCGAAGATTTACTTCGTAGGTTTTGTCCAACCGGGGGACGTCACAATCAATCATTGGTCCAGCCCAAGGGTTCGTAGCTGCATTATTTACGAGGATGTCAACCGCTCCGAAACGCTGAATGGTTCCATCGATAACTCGCTCAGCTTCTTCAAGTTGTCCTATATGAGAAGTGATGTAGTCACTATCGCCCCCAATATCTGCTAGAGCATCCTCGCACTTTTCAGCCTTGCGGCTAGTGATCATGACTTGGGCTCCGGCGTCAGCAAATGCTTTCGCAATGCCTTTCCCGATCCCGGCAGAGCCACCCGTTACGAGCGCTGTTTTCCCATCAAGTCGCAATTCCATGTTGCATTCCCCCTAAGGCGGTTAGATCAACTTTTTCCGATTTCATTCCACGGTCCACTATCGGCACGTGGTTCGCGTGGAAGACCCAATACCCGGTCACCCACAATGTTTCGCTGCACTTCTGATGTACCAGCGTAAATAGTCCCAGGCCTTGCACCAAGCATTGTTTGCACCCACGCCAGGCTAGAAAACTCGGCTCCGATAGCGTCGGTTTGTATCCCATGTGCAGCTTCTCGGCCATTTGGAGTCATGGCATCCGCTCCTAGAATATGCATAGTCTTCGCAGTAAACCACGTGTGATATTCGCTCCAAAGCAGCTTGTGCAAGGATGACTCAGGTCCAGGCGGATTTCCTGCCAAAACTGAAGTGACTTGGCGCTGGCCCATCCATTTCATAATTTCGACTTTGCTGTGGGCTCGAGCGAAATCTTGTCGCATAAGCGAGTCTTTGGTAGCGCCACGTTCTTCAGCGACTGAACGAACTCTTTCAAGCTCGTCGCGGAATCGGACTGCATCGGTCGTAGCGCCGTGTCCTCGTTCGAAACCGAGCAACACGTTGGCTACCCTCCAGCCGTCATTAACGTCGCCCACAACATTTTCTTTAGGGGTTTTGGCGTCAGATAAGAAGACCTCATTGAAGTCATGTCGGTTGCTGATGTTGATGATGGGTCGACACTCGACGCCTTCTTGGTTCATGGGGACCAGCAGAAACGAGATCCCTTTGTGTTTAGGAGCTTCTGGTGTCGTGCGGCATAGGACAAAGATCCAGTTGGCTGTGTGTCCGCTCGATGTCCAAACCTTTTGGCCATTAATTACCCACTCGTCTCCATCTAGAACGGCACGCGTGCCAAGGTTCGCCAAATCAGAGCCACTATTTGGTTCGCTATACCCCTGGCACCATCGGTCTTCGCCACTGATTATCCGCGGAAGAAAGGTTCTCTTTTGCTCTTCGGTGCCACATTCAATGATTGCGTTGCCGACCATCGTGATTGAGAACGCATCGTTTTCGTTACCTTCTGGAACACCAGCTTTGGCAAACTCCTCGGCAAGCACGATTCGTTCAACTTCGCTTAAACCAGCCCCGCCATACTCTTCAGGCCATGAGACCGCTAGAAGCCGGTTCTCGGCCAGAAGAGATCGCCATTCTTCTACAAATACATCCCTCTCCATTTCGCCGAGAGCACCAAGTCCAGTCCAGTTAGCTGGCAAATGTTCACTCAAAAAGGATTGAACCTTCTGTCGATATGTTTCGGCTTCTTCGCTGTAGCTCGGGTACATGGGTTTTTCCTAGAATGCGTGAGTCGATCAATATCGACAGCTGAGGTTACGGACGCTGTTCTATCGCAAATATTGTGTTGCTGTCACGGTCGATAACTAAATGAAGATGGTCCAGTTGTTAACGCTCGTTGCGCTAAGTCGACCCATTCGCATAACAGCGGACGTGTATCGCGCGGATCAATAATTTCTTCAATTTCAAAAAACTCGGCTGCTCGATGAGGGGACCTAACCCGATTAAGTCGTTCCCTGATTTCTTCAAGGAGCGCATCAGGGTCATCCGCGTCGGCGAGATCCTGTTTGTATGCAACTTCAATTCCGCCTTCAATGGGAAGTGATCCCCAGTCACCCGACGGCCAGGCATACCGCAGGCTGTGGTATCCAGGCTTGTTATTGGCGGCCCCAGCTACACCAAATGCTTTACGTATAACGACACAAGCAAAAGGTGTAGTTAGTTGCCCTAAAGCCGCCAAAACTTGAGATCCGTATCGTATGGTCGCGTTCTCTTCTGATTCCTTTCCGATCAAAAATCCGGGACAATCCTCAAGATGAACGACCGGCAGATGGAACGTCGATGCGGTGTCTAGCAATCGAATAAGTTTTCGACAGCCATCAGCGGTCCATGCGCCTCCGTATTGATACGGGTCTTCAGCAAACACAGCCACGGGGAAGCCGTCCAAACGTGCAAAACCAGTGATTATAGATTTACCCCACGAACACCCGATTTCGAAAAAAGAGCCCGAATCAAATACCGATTCAATGATCTTTCTCATTTGATAGACACGCCGTGGTTCTCGCGGGACTAGGGACAACAATTCCTCATCACGACGCTCAACTGAATCTTCTGGCTCTATTCGCGGCGCAAGCTCATCGACATTTGAAGGCAAATAAGAAAGGAAAGCCTTAGCTCGTTCAAATGCTTCAGATTCCGAATCGACAGCATCATCGATCGCGCCATTGGATGTGTGAATGTTGGCGTGGCCTAATTCTTCTTTACCATGATCACCTAATTGGGCCTGTTCCACTAACGCCGGTCCTGCAATCATCATTTGGGCGCTTTCCCGGACGATCAGCGAATAATGGGAAGTGGCAACTCGCGCCGCGCCTATTCCCGCAACCGATCCCAAAGCAAGGGATACAGAGGGAGCAACAGCTAAGTGGCTCACTACCGTTTCCCAACCCTTGAGTTGAGGTATGTAGGTTCTTCCCGCTGTTTCGATCGTCTTAACGGACCCGCCGCCGCCCATACCATCAACCAGCCTCAGGTGAGGAAGTCTGAGTTCTAGCGCCATGCCTTCTGCCGTGTTGCGCTTCTCAGGAATTGTGGCATCAGCAGATCCACCTCGAACAGTGAAATCATCTCCTGAAAGCAGAACAGGGCGATCATCGATGCGCGCCAATCCAAATAGAAAGTTGGACGGAGTCAAAGAAATAAGATTTCCGTCTTCGTCGTAGGTAGCGACTCCGGCCGTTTTCCCTATTTCATGAAACGATTCGGCGTCAGCAATAGCGGCGATCCGTTCGCGAATGGTCAGCTTCCCGAAGTGGTGCTGTCGCTCAATTTTGTCTGTGCCACCAAGCTCATCGGCGAATGCTTCTCGCTGACGTAACTCGTTGATTTCCGATTCCCAACTCACGCTTGATTCCTATCCTCATGCGGTTTGGCGATCCTAGAGGGCCAAGGACCCCTTTGGCTCGCTAAGTTCATTCTTGTGTCTGACATTTTTAAAAATCTCATGGAAATCGACTCTCTAGGAAATAACGAATTCTTGGCTCCGCCGGCTCCCGAGGGTGGACCGAGGACCTTCGGAGGTCAGTTTTTAGCGCAGACTTTGCGCGCTGCTCAGTTATGTGTCGATTCCTCAAAATCGGTCCATTCTTCTCATTCTTACTTCTTGCGGCCAGGTGACGTCGACGCATCAACTGAGTTACGTGTCGAAGAAGTACGAGATGGTCGTAGCTTCAGTGTCCGGCAAGTTGTTGCTTACCAATCAGGCCTTGAACTTTTTAGAAGCACCCTGTCGTTTCATGTTGCTGAAACGGGTTTGGAGTGGTCACCCGAGGCATATTTCGACGTTCCAGAGCCTGACGGAGAAATTATGTCCTATTACGACTATTGGGAATCGCAGTCAGCGGAGTTGAACGGCTCATGGCACGGAAGATCTAGACCCATGGACATTCTGTACATCAATCCTCCTGATTTACCCGAGGGTGTTTCTATTACAGAGCCTCAATTGATGTGGATACGCATTAACGAACCCATCGGAGAAGATCGCTGTCTACAGGAAGCTGCCCTTGCTTACATCGCTGATGCGACATTGATCGACCATGTCTTATTGCCACATGGCTATCGTTGGCAAGACGACCGGTTAACAGGTGCAAGCTTGGATCACTCAATGTGGTTTCATCAGAAAGTTAAGGCTGATGATTGGCTCTTATATGAACAACGGGTCGAAACTACTGGAGGAAGTCGGGGTCTTGCTACCGGCCGTTTCTTCAACTCGGTTGGAAATTTAGTAGCAACCTGTGCACAAGAAGGCTTGATTCGTTGGAATCACTGACATCTTAAGAGCACCAGATGTAGCTTCGGGCTATGGAGATAAACCTCAAGGACCGTCGAGCATTTATTACTGGAGGGAGCAGAGGTCTGGGCCGCGCTATGGCGGAATCATTTGCTCTAGCCGGGGCGGACGTGGTCATAGTGGCTCGAGATGCCGATGTCCTAGCCGAAACATGCTCATCACTGACTGCTATACGTCCATCCGGAAGGTTTTTAGCAATTTCCGCAGATGTCAGCGATATGCAAGAAACCGAACGAGCGCATTCAGAAGCAGTGTCATTTTTTGGTCCAGTAGACATTCTTGTCAACAATGCTGGCACTTCAAACGCAAAACCTTTTCTTGAGGTAAGCACCGAAGATTGGTTTGAGGATTTCAATCTCAAATTCTTCTCCGCCGCTCAACTATGTCGACTCTGTATTCCTGATATGCGCAAACAACAGTGGGGTCGGATCATCAATACTTTGAACACGGCGGCAAAGGCGCCGGGGCCTGCCAGTTGTCCTACGTCGGTAGCGCGCGCGGCAGGCATGGCCATGACGAAAGCTTTGGCTTCCGAATTCGCCTCGGATGGTGTGTTGGTCAACGCACTAAACACCGGATTTCTGGTCAGCCATCAGTGGGTCACTCGGTGGCAACGTGACCATTCCGATAAAACGTTTGAAGACTTCACCGAAAATATTGCTTCAAATATCCCGATAGGTCGGATGGGTGAAGCTCAAGAATTCGCAAACCTCGCGCTCTTCTTGGCAAGCGACGCAGCCTCCTATCTGACTGGAGCATCTATAAACATTGACGGCGGCCTGTCACCTGTAGTTTGACCTCAGCTTGCTGCTGATAGCTGCTCTCACAACTAGACAGCGTCATTGGATAGACGTGACAAGGATTCATTCAGGTCGGCGGGTGGCTTTGTTGGCTTTCCTAGGGAATCGCATACCCCCAGGGTCAGTTCAGCCTCCACAAGAGTTCGACTATCGCTCTCTCTCATAATTTGTTGCTTCCATGTTGAGCTAACTCGTTTCATCTCGTCGACATAGGTTTCAACAATGAGCGAATCTCGAGCAGTCGCCGGTTCACGAAATTTTACTTCTAATTTTGTGACCACTATTTGAAGACCTCGCTCACTGAGGTCCGACAATGACATGTCTATGTCATCAAGTGCTACGCAACGCGCCGCTTCGAAATACGCTACGTAGGCGGCATGGTTGACGTGGTTATATGGGTCAAGCTCCCCGAAACGGGGAATGATGGTTGTTCGATGCGCAGGCATGCTCAGACATTAGGGCGAGATGAGTCGAAACGTACAAGCGCTGTTCTGTTCACTAGGTAAATTCGGCAATTTGTCCATCACTCAGAGATGCGAGTCGATCTGTTCGAACAGGGAACACTGTGTCGGGAGTGCCAGCTGCTCCCCACGCAACTTCGTATCGGTAAATACTCTGGTCAATGAAGCATGAAAGTCGGCTGGAATGACCAAACGGCGGAACCCCACCAATAGCAAAACCGGTAGCTCTGCGAACAACCTCAGCATCAGCTTTTTCTATTTTCCCACCAGCTAGAACACCCAATAATTCTGTGTTGACCTGTCTATCGCCGGCGGTCAGGGCTAGGACTGCCTGTCCTCGGCACGCAAAGACAAGTGATTTGATGATCTGGCCTAGTTCGCAGCGCAAAGCCGCGGCCGCCTGCACCGCTGTCCGTGTGTCTTCTGGAAATCGAGTGATATCCGGTTCCAGACCTAAAAGAACAGCGGCGGAGCTAAATCGCTCATTGGCTTTAGCTTGACTCATGGTGCCTTACTCTGCCCAGGCTTTGACTTTCTCAATTACTTCGAGAGGATTTTCTGTGTCCGCTGGAATATCGATGTTGAGGTAAGTAACTCCGACTTCTTTGTAGACCTCGATGCGCTCGCGAACTCTACCCTCATCGCCTGTCAAGCTTGCTCGATCGATGTAGTCATCGGGCACTTTAGAGAAAGCTTCGTCTCTCTTACCGCTCAAAAATAGATCTTGAATTTCTTGTGCTTCTTGTTCATAGCCGTAACGTTTAAAAAGGTCGTTATAGAAGTTCTGATCGCGGGCGCCCATGCCTCCGACGTAGAAGCCTGTGTTGTCGCGCACAGCTTTTCGCGCTGCATCAACGTGCGCTCCTTCACCTAATGCGACGGTTCCACCAGCAACGATGCCTAGGTCACCCAATTCCGATGACCTCTTTTCCTTTCCAGCGTGGAGGGACTCACCCCAGACGTCGTGAAATTTTTCAGGTAGGAAATGGATTGGTTGCCACATATTGGCGAGCTCCGCTGTCATCTCAACATTTTTGGGACCGATGGAGGCGACAGCAATAGGTATGTCTCGGCGAAAGGGCTTACACATGAGCTTTAACGGTTTTCCAAGACCCGTTCCTGCTCCTTCAGCCAGCGGCAAGTTGAAAGCACGACCCTCATGTTCAACCTTGTCCCCTGACCATACTTTGCGGCAAATTTCGATCACGTCTCGTGTCATCCCGAGCGGCTTCTTGAACGGAACTCCATGCCATCCTTCTATAACCTGCGGTCCCGATGTGCCGAGGCCAAGTACAAATCGGCCTTCGGATAGCGTGTCTATAGTGATCGCAGTTTGGGCGATTAGAGCAGGGCTCCGCGAATAGACCGGCAAAATCCCTGTCATCAGCTTGATGGTCTTGGTTTGACCGGCGACGAATGCAAGAGTCGACACAAGGTCGTACCCATAAATTTCGCCGCCCCATACAAGGTCCACACCGGCGCTTTCTAGGTTTTGTACGTGGCGGGACAAACTATTGGGGTCAAGGCTTGCGCCGGTACCGATAACCATTGAGATTTGCATACAGTCATTCCGATCGATTGGGTCTAATTAACGAGTTTAGATACGCCAATGGGGCACGAACTCACCCTGGATAGTAGGAAATAGATGGCCTTCGTGCGAAAGAGAATAGGTATGACTGATCCTGACGTTGCTGACGAGATGATTTCAGCCCTAAGAAATTGGGTAAAAGCAGAGGTAATCCCTAACGTATCTGATTTCGAACTGCCCGATGAATACCCCACTGACATGGCTTTACAAATGGGAGATTTCGGCCTTTTCGGAGCGACGATACCTTCTGAGTTTGGAGGTCTTGATCTCGACAACATGACTTATGCGCGGGTAATTGAGGAGCTTTCAAGAGGTTGGATGTCACTCGCTGGGATCATCAATAGTCATTTGATATGCGCAAAGTTGATTAGCAGATTTGGTTCTGAGGAACAGAAGCAACGGTGGCTTCCGTTGATGGCAACAGGCGAGCTACGCGGCTGTTTTTCACTTTCAGAACCTGATAGCGGTTCGGACGCCGGCGCACTTAGATGTCGAGCCGAACGCGATGGTGGCGAATGGGTCATAAACGGCACAAAGATGTGGGTCACTAACGGTGAAAAAGCTGGGGTTGTAGCACTACTAGCCCGAGTGCCTGATGAGGACGGAACTCAGGCAGGCGGAATTACCTGTTTCATTGTCGAAAAAACTCCTGGGAAACAAAGCGGAGGGATAAGCATCAGTCGCAAAATAGACAAGCTCGGCTATCGGGGCCTGGAGACTGTGGAGATGTCTTACGACGATCATCGCCTCGGTCACGATCAGCTTTTGGGTGGCGAGGACGGGATCGGCAACGGTCTTCGCTGGGCTTTAGCAGCCTTAGAGCTCGGCCGCATAAACGTTGCGGCACGAGGTGTAGGCGTCGCACAAGCCGCGTATGACGCTGCATTGGCTTACGCCAAGGAACGCGAGGCTTTCGGTCGTCCTATCAGTCAGCACCAAGCGATCGCTTTCAAACTGGCCGAAATGGCTACAAAACTTGAGGCGGCAAGACTCCTTACTTATGAGGCAGCCCGCAAAGCCGACGCTGGGGAACGAGTCGATCTCGCTGCTGGAATGGCCAAACTCTTTGCCTCCGAAACTGCCAGTGAACTGGCCTTGGACGCTATGAGAATTCATGGAGGGAACGGCTTCAGCACTGAGTACCCGGTAGAGCGTTACTACCGCGATGCGCCCTTGATGATTATCGGTGAAGGAACGAGCGAGATCCAAAAGTTAGTGATCAGCCGCGCGTTATTAGCTGAGGATTGATCCGAAAAACAGAAGGACCGCCGAGCGTTTACTCGGCGGTCCTTTCAAATGCGTTTAATTATTTCAAACGCTAGTGCCTTTATCGGCAGCCACCATTGTCTTTGTCCCAAGCACAGTTCGGGGACATGCCGTTGGCATCAACTACATCGCCAACCATGTTCCAGGTTTGTGCTTCGGCATCAAAGAGGCTGAAGTCTGAGCCCTCAATGTAGAAGCCATCGACGGCTCCATTCATTTCCGTTGTGACGCCATCAAGGTGCATCGGGCTGTAAATGCTTATGTTTCGAACAGCCAGAATGTAGTTGGTCCTGCTCAAACCACCAGGTAATTCTGCTGCGACACGCATTGCTTCAGTGTGCGGGTAGCCGTAAACGTAACCCGTTCCAAGAAGCGAAATGGAGGGATCAAGACCGCCATCTTCAAGGTTCTTGTTTAAGAACTGAATGAATGGTTCGTCCAGGTGCTTCGGATCGGTGGTGTCCTTCAAACCGCCACCGACAATCCACCAGCCGTCAGCTGCCATTCCGGCAGGCGCCATATACGCGGCGATTCCCTTACATACCGAAGGAGTAAACGCCGCTTTGACGGTTTCAAGCAGACCTGCTGCCTCCACTTCTTGGATCGCTA
>Ga0315332_10002651_pt1 | contig 10002 bp, 8 predicted proteins | sample M110034915metaG_FD_203455 | JGI IMG/M metagenome (GOLD analysis project Ga0315332, IMG submission 203455) | Ammonia-oxidizing marine archaeal communities from Monterey Bay, California, United States - M1 100m 34915 | ecosystem: Environmental > Aquatic > Marine > Intertidal zone | place: USA... | reverse complement strand
TAATTTATCACGTATCTCAAGAACGTCTTTTGAACTAAGAAGAGAACCTACTCCTGGATAGTTTTCTTTAATCCAGCTATTGGTCACTTTTTCGGCATTCAAAATGGTGGGCATAATTGGCCAGAACGTATCATCTAAATCAAACGAAATTACTTTTATAGTCATGTTTTGTCTTTCTTTTTTGCCCTTGGGTGAGATGCATCATAAACCTTTGATAGGTGCTGAAAATCTAATTTTGTATAAATTTGGGTTGTTCCTATGTCTGAATGACCCAGCATTTCTTGGACGGCTCTTAAGTCGCCGCTTGATTCAAGCACATGACTGGCAAAAGAGTGTCTTAGCATGTGAGGATTCACGACTGGCAGTCCTCTCATTTTGCTTAATTTTGCTAACCTCAGTTGAACAGATCTAGGTGAAATCCTTTTGCCTTTATTGTTAAGGAATAAAGCCAATACCTCTTCAGAGTTTTCTTCTTTAATATAGTTATTTCGGTGTATCAACCAGTCTCTAATTGATTGAATGGCTTTCTTGCCTATGGGCAGGTCTCTAGTTTTATTACCTTTCCCGGTGACTCTGCAACTCCTTTCTTTTATAGAAATATTTGTAAGGTTGAGGCTGCAGAGTTCTGCTAACCTTAACCCAGAAGAATACAGAAGTTCTGCCATTGCTTTATCTCTTATTTCAATTGCTCCTTCTGCTTTGAAGTCTAATAATTTTTGAACCAGGTCAGTATCCAAAGCTTTTGGAAGTAAATTTGCTGCCTTTGGAGAATTAATCGCTAATGCAGGATTTAGTTGAACAATGTTTTCATCAACCAAATAATTAAAAAAACTTCTTATGGAAGATAAAATTCTTTGCAAGCTCCTTGGATTTAACCCTCTTCTTCTTTCTTTATTAATATAACTTCTTACTTCATGCTCTCTTACATTTTGCCACGAAGAAATGTCTTCTTCTGAAAGGTAGGTACAAAATTTTTCTATATCTCTTTTGTAGTTATCAATGGTGTGAAAAGACAGTTGCTTAACTATTTCTAAGTTAGAGAGGAAGTTGTGTACCTCATTTAAGAGCATTTACCGATTGGATTTTTCTATGAGTTTATTTGTAACTTCAGCAATAAAATCTAAAAATAGGGTATCCTTTTCTGCGTTGTATTTACCTTCAATATTTGAGCCAATCGCTATAAGACCGGGGAATTCAGAACTTCTTAATGGCACCAAGGCACATTCAATAATCTTGGTTCGTTTACCAAATAGAAAAGTAGCCTGTTTTTCCGTGATGGGCCCGCAGTAGATATCTTGTGTATTGTATTTATCACCAAAATTATCGTGAGATTGTTTGGCGTCTTTAAATCTACCTTTAGGAATATCTTTATGTTCTTTAAAGAACATAAGACGACATTTAGTGGCATTGAATTGCTTCTCAAAGGTAAATTCAATCTTTTCAGCAATTTTAACTATGGAGTCAGTTTCAATTAGGCCAAGAATTAACTCCTTAGTTTGGGAAAAAATCTCTTCATTGGCCTTAGCTATGGACAAAAGATCTAATAAATTATTTGTGGTTGAATTGTAATTTTCTCTTAGCATCTCAACTTGACGCTGTATGAGGGAGACAGCTCCACCGGTTTCATGGATCACTTCAATGGAATTAAGTATTTCTGGGTTTTTGGATAAGAAATCCGGATTAAAAAGGAGGAAGTCAGCTACCTCCTTATTTGTAAGAGATTTTTTTTTAATTTCTTTCATATCTCTAGTGACAAATTATCCAAATAATCAGCTCCGCCACGTGCAATCAAGGTACCAGAATGCTTCTTATAGCTGATATTTAGTTTCCCCTCTTTAAAGTTTACCTCAACTTCATCATCAAGCAATCCTTCTTGGCATCCTGTAACTACGGCAGCACAAGCACCGCTGCCACAAGCCAGGGTTTCTCCAGCACCCCTTTCATAGACCCTGAGATCTATGTTGCTCCTCGAGTTTACTTTCGCGATGCCGAAATTGACCCCATCTGGGTACCATCTGCTGTTTTGCAGTTTTGCACCTATGGATGTTAGAGGAAAATCGACAATGTTTTCAAGGTAACAAACGGCATGAGGATTTCCAATATTAACAAGTGCTACTTCAATATTGATATCTTCAATGTCTAGTACATATTTTTTATTTGAGTTTATCGTTGGAAGGCTTTCCTGGCCTTGTGTGAAATTAGGCGGAGGCATTTCAACAGAGAAACTTCCATCTTGATTATCTGACAATTGCCATATTCCTCCATCGGTGTTGACAGAGAATTTTTTTTGGGGGATTAGGCCACTATCAGATACATATTTAGTTAAACACCTAGCGCCGTTAATGCAGTTGTTAGCTTTTGATCCATCGTTATTAAAAATCTGGACACTTAAATCCATCTGAGGCTCTTTAGGAGGCTCAATGGTTATCAATTGATCAAAATGAACTGCAATCCCTTGAATTATTTTTTTTATTCCAGGACTATTTATTTCGCCTGGCTGTCTTATTAAGTCTACTAGTAAGATTATATTTCCAAGCCCAGATAGCCTGTGTGCTTCAATTTTCATCAGCAGAGTCTTCAAAGGAAATTAGTTCTTCAAAAGTTTCCCTTCTTTTAATTAATCGAACATCTGGCCCATCAATCATTATCTCAGGAGGTCTTAATCTTGTGTTGTAGTTTGAAGCCATTGCACTGCCATAGGCTCCTACATCATGAATTGCAACAACAGAACCCTCTTCAATTTTTAGCTTCCTGTTTTTACCCAAGCTATCAGTGCTTTCACAAACTGGACCCACGATTTCATATTCTTTTTCAAGAACATCAAGATCTTTAACCGCACTAATGTTGTGCCATGCCGAGTAAAGAGACGGCCTCATAAGATCATTCATTCCAGCATCGACAATGGCAAAGTTTAAGGCTTCCGTTTCTTTAATGTATTCAACTTGCGACAATAAAACACCGGCATTCGCTGTTATTGACCTTCCAGGCTCAACCACCAAATCAAAATTAAAGGTTTTAATTTTATTTAAAACTCTAGTTATTATGTCTTTTGCATCTGCGCTGTCTTCATCTTTGTAAGTAATGCCCAATCCCCCGCCAATATCTATAAATTTAATATTATTTGATTCTCTATTTATTTTATTAGCCAACTCAATGAGATGATCAAGACTGTCAAGAATGAGTTCAGGTTTGGTTATTTGAGAGCCTATGTGGCAGGCCAGGCCTATTAAGTTTATATTTTTAATTTCTTGAATTCTTTTGGACATAGTCAACGCAACTTGACTGGTGACGCCAAATTTAGAAGTTTTTAATCCTGTCGTAATGTAAGGGTGTGATTCAGCAGATATGTCTGGGTTTATTCTGATTGCACAATCCACTTTTCTGCCAACCTCTTCTACAACTTTTATTATTCTTTCTAATTCACTCTCAGATTCTATGTTGATAGAAAAAATATCATTTTCTACTGCTAATCTAATTTCTTCTTTCGTTTTACCGACACCTGAAAAGACAATATTTTTAGAGTCGGCTCCAGCTACCAAACACCTTTTTAATTCATTTCCTGAAACAACATCAAATCCCGAACCCAAAGAATTTAAAAGCTTAAGGATTGCAATATTAGAATTGGATTTAACAGCAAAGCAAACTTTGTCATTCATGCGCATGGAGTCTTTATACTCCAAGAAGTTGTCTTTGATTTGAGAGGCAGAATAAATGTAAGAGGGAGTTCCAAATGAAATCGCTAGATCAGATAATGATGTATCGTCTAGGTATAGTTCTCCGTTCTTCTTATTTACCCCATGCATGAGCAGCATTATATGTTTCTTTTGGAATATATAGCGGTCCTTTTTGACCGCATGCAAAAAACAATCCAGAACAAACCAAAAGTAGTAGAATTATTCTAATTGTTTCTGAAAACATTTATTTTCTATTCTTAATCAATTTTAAAGCTCGGGCAACTTGCTTTTTTACCTGCGAGGGCGCTGTCCCACCTTTGAGATTTTTGGCTTTTATAGTCTCGTGAGGATCGAGGTAATTTTTAACGTCGTTTGAGATAACTTTTGTAAATTTTTGTAGTTCATTAATCGGGAGTTCAAAAATTTGTAGATTTTTACTTTCTGCATGTTTCACAATTTTCCCAACAACTTCGTGCGCTTTTCTGAAAGGCACATCCCGCTCTACAAGATAATCTGCTAAGTCAGTTGCAGTTATTTGTCCCATATTACAATCAGCTTTCATTCTCTCTGTGTTGACTATCATCTCGCTTATCATATGAGAAAAAAGTTCTAAACTTGATGTGCAGTAATCAGAGGCTGAAAAAATAAATTCCTTATCCTCTTGCATATCCCTATTGTAAGATAAAGGCTGATTTTTCATCAGTGATAATAAGCCCATTAGACTTGCAATTGTTTTAGAAGATCCTCCTCTTATCAATTCAGCCACATCAGGATTTTTTTTCTGAGGCATGATTGAAGAGCCAGTACAGAATTCATCTGAGAGTTGTACATAATTGAACTGAGAAGAAGACCATATCACGAGTTCTTCACAGATTCTTGAGAGGTGAATACCAAGAATACTTGAATTAGCCGTGAATTCGACAACAAAATCCCTGTCACTTACAGCGTCCATTGAATTATTTGAAGTACTATTAAAATCTAGTCGTTTGGCAAGTTTCTCTCTATCTACTCTAAACCTGCTGCCAGCTAATGCAGCAGACCCCAACGGCATAACACTCATTCTTTCTTTGGTTTCAGAGAACCTTGAGAAATCTCTTTCTAGCATTTCAAACCAAGATAAAAGGTGGTGACCTAAAGTGACGGGCTGAGCTATTTGCATGTGTGTGAAGCCAGCCATGATATCTTCAGCGTGAACTTTAGCTTTCTCCACAATTGACAACTGAGCTTGGTTAATTAAATTAAGAATATCTTTAATTACAGAGTCTAAATGTAACCTTAAGTCCGTGGAAATTTGATCATTTCTTGATCTGCCAGTGTGAAGCTTCTTTGCTGAATTTCCGGCCTTCTTTATCAGGGCAGACTCTATATTCATGTGAACGTCCTCAAGACTCTTGTCCCACTGAAATTTATCACTTTCTATTTCTTTGAGTATGCTCTTTAGGCCCTTGGATATTTTAGAGTAGTCTTTCACAGAAATAACTTTTGCTTCTTTTAGTCCTAATGCATAAGCTAAAGAACCAGCAATATCTTCTTTGTATAGTCTTTTATCGACATCAATGGAACTGGTGTAGTCTTGTACTGATTTGCTAGCTGCTCCAGTGAATCTTCCTCCCCATACAGGATTTGTTGTAGTTTTCTTCTTCATCTTATAACTTCAATGATTCTACTATAGCCTTTGTCGGTTCTAATTTGTTGATGGTGTAAAAATGTATCCCCGGAGCTCCGAATGATAATAAGTCTTCTCCAAGCTTCGTTAAGACATCAATTCCATACTTAATTACATCTTCGTCATTTAAACCTTCTAAGTCTTTAATGATTTTTTTAGGAATCTTCGCCCCACAATTACTGGCCATTCTTAAAAGAGATTCTTTATTTGTAATAGTTATCAGTCCAGGGGTGATTGGTATTCCCAGGTTAGCTTTTTCAGATCTATCCATGAATTCATAGTAGGGTTCAGGTGAAAAGAAGAATTGAGTGATAGCACCTTCTGCTCCAGCTTTAACTTTATTAGAAAAATGAATAAAATCATCTTCGGCAGATTTTGCTTGAGGATGCACTTCAGGATAGGCACCAACTTCTATATGGAATTGATTGCCATAAAGAGATTTTATGTATTCAAGAAGGTCTTTGGCGTATATGAAATCTCCATAGCCCCCAATTCCAGATGGCAGATCCCCTCTCAATACCACTAGCTTTTTAAAACCGGCTTCTTTATAGGAATCAAGAATAGACTTAATTTGCTCCTTATCTGCCGTGACTCCGCTGATATGTGCACAAGGCTCTACATTTGTTTTATTTTGCAAAGCCAAACAAGTATTAAAAGTACCTTCTTGCGTAGAACCCCCTGCTCCAAAAGTTACCGAAAAATATTCAGGCTTAAAAAGCGCTAATTCTTTAGCTACGGATAAGAGTTTCTCGTTTCCCAGGTTGGTCTTGGGAGGATAAAACTCAAAACTTAAATTTTTTGAGTTTGTTTCCATAAATCTTTTCTGTTAGTACTTGTAGATCTCAGTTTTAAAAGGCCCTTCTGTTGGTACATTTATGTAGTCTGCTTGCTTGTCTGAAAGTTTTGTCATCACTCCTCCAAAACCTTCCACCATATAAGCGGCGACTTCTTCGTCTAGTTTTTTGGGAAGCACTTCTACTTTGATGAGATCTTTTTTAACTTCTTCATCATTGATGTTTGCAAATTTCTTTTCATACAAATACATCTGAGCTAGAACTTGGTTTGCGAAAGAGCCATCCATTATTCTGGATGGATGTCCTGTAGCATTGCCGAGGTTTACCAGCCTTCCTTCTGATAACAAAATTAAATAATCATCACTTTCTAAGTCTGGCTTATCTCCAGCTTTTGTATCTTTGAAGATTTTATGAACTTGAGGTTTCACTTCTTCCCAAGCCCATTTTTCTCTCATGAAAGCGGTGTCAATCTCGGTATCAAAGTGTCCTATATTACAAACAACCGCACCTTTCTTAAGTGCTTTAAGCATATGCTTGTCACAAACTTTATAGTTTCCTGTTGAAGTAACCACAAGATCTGTATCCTCAAGAAGTAATTTATTAATAGATTCTTCACTATTTTTATTAATTCCATCAATGTAAGGAGACACAACTTCGTATCCGTCCATACATGCTTGCATTGCGCAAATAGGATCCACTTCAGTAACTCTAACAACCATTCCTTCTTGCTTTAAGCTTTGGGCTGAGCCTTTACCCACATCTCCATAACCTATAACAAGGGCTTTTCTTCCTGCCAAAAACATATCTGTTCCTCTCTTAATTCCATCGTTTAAGCTGTGTCTAGTACCATATTTATTATCATTTTTTGATTTAGTAACAGAGTCATTTACATTAATGGCAGGCACCTTAAGTTCATTTGATTCTATCATTTCATGAAGTCTAACAACCCCTGTTGTAGTTTCTTCAGTAATACCATGGATATTTTCTAATATTTTAGGATATTTAGTATGAGCCATCGCTGTTAGATCTCCCCCATCGTCAAGTATCATATTGGCGTCCCAAGGAGCACCATCTTTTAAGATGGTTTGTTCGATACACCAATCAAACTCTTCATCGGTTTGACCTTTCCAAGCAAATACAGGTATTCCTGCAGCAGCTATAGCAGCTGCAGCATGATCTTGGGTAGAAAATATATTACAACCAGACCATCTTACTTCTGCTCCAAGCGCAGTTAAAGTTTCGATCAGCACAGCAGTTTGAATGGTCATGTGTATGCACCCCAGAACCTTGGCTCCTTTTAAAGGCTGCTCATTTGCATAGCGTTCCCTTAGCTTCATTAAAGCAGGCATTTCAGACTGAGCTATTACAATTTCTTTTCTTCCCCATTCTGCTAGGGACAAATCTACTACCTTGTAGTCTTGTTTATTTGTTGTTTCCATTTTTTTATTTTGTGTATATTTATATTTTATGACTTAAGGGCATCAACTTTATCTGTTCTTTCCCAAGTAAATGCTTCTTCTTCTCTTCCAAAGTGACCATAGGCAGCTGTAGCTTGATAAATAGGTCTTTTCAAGTCCAACATTTTGATTAGTTGTCTTGGCCTGAGATCAAAATGTTCTCTAATTAGATCAGCAATTTTTTCTTCAGAAATTTTTGATGTGCCAAAGGTATTCACACTAATTGATGTTGGCTCGGCAACTCCAATAGCATAAGAAACTTGTATTTCACATCTATCTGCTAGTCCTGCAGCAACTATATTCTTAGCTACATATCTGCCAGCGTACGCAGCTGAGCGATCTACTTTAGAAGGGTCTTTGCCTGAGAATGCACCACCACCGTGCCTTGCCATGCCGCCGTACGTATCAACTATAATTTTTCTTCCTGTCAATCCGCAATCTCCGGCTGGACCACCAATAACAAATTTACCAGTTGGATTTATGAAATATTTTGTATCTGCGTTAAGCCAATTAGAAGGCAATATGGGCTTAACTATTTCTTCCATTACGCCTTCTTTTAAATCATCCTGTGTAACATCCGGATCGTGTTGTGTAGATACAACCACTGCAGAAATAGATTCTGGTTTGCCGTCTTCGCCGTAGACAAAACTGACTTGACTTTTGGCATCGGGTCTTAGCCAGCTAAGTTTCCCTGATTTTCTAATAAATGCTTGTTGTTCAACCAGTCTGTGTGAATAAGTTATGGGCGCAGGCATTAAAACCTCCGTTTCATTAGTTGCATAACCAAACATTAATCCTTGATCTCCAGCCCCTTGGTTCAAGTCTTCACCTTCACCTTCATTTACTCCTTGAGCAATATCTTGAGACTGTTTACCAATTGCGTTCATTACTTCACAAGTGGCTCCATCAGTTCCGGTTGCTATGTCGTCGTAGCCTATGTTAGTGATCACTTTTCTTGTTATGGCTTCTAAATCAGGAGTTGATGCGCTTGTAATTTCTCCGGCAAGAACCACCAAGTTATCTTTGACAAGAGTTTCACAGGCCACCCTTGATTCAGGATCATCTTTGAGCATTGCATCCAGTACTGCATCAGAGATTTGATCTGCCATTTTATCGGGATGTCCTTCCGATACTGATTCAGAAGTAAATATTTTATATTCAGACATGGTTGTTCCTCTAAAAAGTAGCGCATTCTAACCTTTTATGGGTTTTTTTTGCTATTTTTTCGTATTTACTTGTTTAACCTATATACAGAGATTTTCTTATCAGCGAAAATAACTCTTAAATCTTAAATAGGGCTATTTCATCATGACAAAAGAAAATTCTACAATTCACTTAGCAAATACCCTTAGAGTTTTGGCAATGGATGCAGTAGAAGCTGCTAAATGTGGACATCCAGGAATGCCTATGGGAATGGCTGATATCGCTGAGGTTTTATGGAGACATAACTTAAAACATAACCCTCTCAACCCAGAATGGACTAATAGAGACAGATTTGTTTTATCCAATGGCCATGGCTCAATGCTTCTCTACGGATTGCTGCATTTGACGGGTTATGATTTATCAATAGATGAAATAAAAAACTTTAGACAACTGGGATCTAAGACACCCGGCCACCCCGAATACGGAATAACTCCTGGTGTTGAAACTACCACCGGCCCTTTAGGACAAGGAATATCTAATGCAGTCGGTATGGCAATTTCAGAAAAATTGCTTTCAAATCGTTTCAATCGCGAAGGATATAATGTCGTGGATCACATGACTTATGCATTTACTGGGGACGGTTGTCTTATGGAAGGAATCTCTCATGAAGCTTGCTCTCTGGCAGGAACTTTAGGTTTAGGCAAGCTTGTGGTTATTTATGACGATAATGGAATTTCAATTGATGGACCGGTTGAAGGTTGGTTTACTGAAGACATACCGGCAAGATTTGAATCATACGGATGGCAAGCAATAGCCAATGTTGATGGTCACGATCCAGTGCAAATAAACGCTGCAATTAAAGCAGCTAAGGCAGACAACTCCCGGCCGACGATAATTTGCTGCAAAACCATTATAGGAAAGGGTTCACCAAATAAAGCAGGAACTTCTTCTTCTCACGGAGCGGCCTTTGGTGAAGAAGAAATACAAAATATACGAGAAGAGCTTTCTTGGACTCATGACCCCTTTGTAATTCCTCAAGATATCTATGATTCTTGGAATTTCTGTGAAAAAGGCAATGACTTAGAAAGTGATTGGAATGATTTGTTTTCTGAATATGCCAATAATTTTCCTGAATTAGCTCAAGAATACTCTAGATGCATGGCCATGGTAGACGTGAACGGTCTTGAGGAGGCTTTATTAGAATTTGCCAACAAGATGCAAGAAGAAAACCTTAACTTAGCAACAAGAAAGTCATCTGAAATGGTGAT
>Ga0315332_10002650_pt1 | contig 10003 bp, 7 predicted proteins | sample M110034915metaG_FD_203455 | JGI IMG/M metagenome (GOLD analysis project Ga0315332, IMG submission 203455) | Ammonia-oxidizing marine archaeal communities from Monterey Bay, California, United States - M1 100m 34915 | ecosystem: Environmental > Aquatic > Marine > Intertidal zone | place: USA... | reverse complement strand
CAATCTCAACCGGTTTTTTTTTGGGTTGAGAATTTCCTCATCCACAGTAGCAAATCTACAAATCACCCGTTGACCAGATCCGGCTCAACCCAACCTACGGAGAAATCATGCGTCGTTGGTACATGCAATTTTTCCGCGGTCGGCCGTTCAGCGGTTCCAACCGACGTTGGTGGGCTGGCGTTGCCGAAGCATCACTTGCTGGCGTCCTGATGCTCGCAGGTGTCGTTACGCTTTGTGTTGTGCTAACCCTAACTGCACTGAACTGGATACCTGAAGCTGAAAACAATATTACATCCTTGGTGGTTTTCCAGCTCCTGCTCTCCGTTGCCCTAATTTTCATTGGCGGACTATGGATTAGCAGGCTCTTATGGCATGTAGGTGTCTCGGCTGAACGACGCGGTGCGATTGCAACTCGCAAGAGTGAAGTTGAATTGCTTAATGAATTGAGACGCCAACGCCAAGATCTTCCCACTGTGGCTCGAGATCAATTCCCACCCAAAGTTGGAAAAAACCTTCCTTTTCGTTTGATCCCCTCGCCGCGAAACATCTGGGGCCTCGTGACGATGGGAATCTTCAGTGTGATTCTCGTTGCGATTGGAACCGTATTGTCAATCATTGTCGCCGATTCTTTTGGTGTAATGACCAATGATTGGTTTCAAAAATTGCAATGGAACATGACCGACAACCCGTTTGACGATCTTTCCAACCGGCCTTGGTTGGCCGCCGGATGGTTATTGCCGATCGCACTCGCGGCGCTGTGGTCGATTTATCAATTTTTTCGACAACTACTCAAGCTCACCGGCATTGGTTCTACTTCGTTAGAAATTTCCGACTATCCCCTGACTCCAGGAAATTCCTATCAAATTTTTCTATCACAAGCCGGTCGGGTAAGATTGAAGTTACTGGACGTTGATCTTATTTGTCAGGAAGAGGCGACTTTCAATCAGGGCACCGACATTCGCACCGAGGTAACCAACGTGTTCTCCCAACGCTTGTTTCGCCGACGCGGTATTGGTTTGAAACCAGCCAAGCCATTTGAAACTGAGTTTGAGCTTACGATCCCAAGCGGATCGATGCATTCATTTAAATCCCTCAACAATCGAATCTTATGGAAAATCGTAGTAACCGGTCAGGCAAAAAGCTGGCCTCGACTCGAGAGAAATTTTACCCTGTCGATTCATCCCCCAGCGCAACTGGAAACCAAGCCGAAGGTTCACTAACCGATCCAACGCTGGAGGTTGGTTTTGAAGACGATATCAACCAGTTTCTACCAGGTGATTTCCTCCGGTGCGAGTACACGGTCAACCTCCTTCCCGAGCACGAAATTCAAGCTATCGAGACCTCCGTCATCTGGATGACCGAAGGCAAAGGAGATACAGACATCGGCGTACACCATTTTGAACGCCGCCCCAAACAGGCTTTGACTCCGGACACATTTAAACAACCGCAGCGGATTAGCACTGTAATGCCCGCCAGTCCTTTGACTTATGACGGAAACATTTTAAAGATTCGCTGGTGCATCCGTGTCCGACTATTTCTACCCAACGCTCACCAAGTCACTCATGATTGCTTTTTTAGCTTGGGAGAAACCAAGTCGTTTTCGAAAATAACTGAAGAAATTCAACCTGACTCCACCGTGACCAGCGACTAACCAAGTCCAATACCTGTAGCCACGAGTCCCATTAGTATTTCTGCACCCATGCAAATTGAGCGCAATCCGTATTCCACCTGCTTCACTGCCCCCGGGAAACTACCTTTTATTTTCCCGGCCCCTGATCAACCGGAGCGATTGCTTGCTGAGTTTGAGCGGTTAGGTTTCCAAGGGCAAATCGTGGGACCCCATGGATGTGGTAAAACGACACTCACCGAGAGTCTCGAGCCTTATCTGGAATCCCGATTTCCAACGATCAAACGAATTACGATTCGAACCGATGGAAATGTGTCAGGCAGAATCAGAGAAAATGGTATCAAGAATTCGCATCCATCCACGCTATTTGTGATTGATGGCATTGAAAATATGAGTTGGCTTCAGCGAAGGATTTTTATCAAATCCATCAAACGGATGGCCGGTGGTCTGCTACTGACTACGCATCGAGCGATCCGGGGAGTCCCTGTGATCTACCAAATCGCCCCTAGCTTTCAAATTTTCAGCAGAATTGTTTCCCTGCTTTCTCCCGATCAGCCAATTGACCAACCGCTACTCAAACAAGTCTTCACCCAAAACAACGACTCAATCCGTGAATCTTTGATGTCGCTCTACACAATATGGGAAGAAGACCGGCAAAGATTCATTCCTGTTCGGGATACTCAATCGGCACAATTATAGTTATCCTATGAGGCAAGCGAGTCCAACGGCTAGGCACGTTACGGACGTGTTAAGACGGCCTTTTTATTTACGCCACCCCACTACCCCAAGCTATTGAATGTTTGAGCCAAAAAACAGCTACGAGAAACAAGATTTAATCGACTGCGGTCACGGATCACTTTTCGGACCCGGAAACGCACAACTGCCAGTCAGTCAAATGCTGATGCTCGACAGAATCAACAACATCTCGGCTACCGGCGGCGTTGCCGACAAAGGACAAATCACAGCTGAATTAGACATCAATCCAGACCTCTGGTTCTTCCAGTGTCACTTCCCCGGTGACCCCGTCATGCCCGGCTGTCTTGGCCTCGATGCACTCTGGCAACTCGTCGGTTTCTTCCTCGGCTGGAAAGGGAATCCCGGCAAGGGGCGGGCTCTTGGATGCGGACAAGTTAAATTCACGGGGCAAGTCATGCCCGACGCTAAATTAGTAACCTATCAAATCGATATCAAACGCCTGATCGAACGAAAGCTCATCATGGCGATCGCCGACGGAACTGTCGCCGTCGATGGAAAAGTGATTTACACAGCCGACGATATCAAAGTTGGTCTCTTTACGCCGGCACAAATGAGCGCTCAGTAACTCTTGGTCCAATCGGAGTTCCCCTGCCAATTTGATCGAAGCACTTTGATCGATTTGCAGCAACCGAAAAGGTGCTGATTGCCCAACCTGCAGGGTGCGTCGCTTCTGAAACCTGCCCCGCAAAAGGGTGGCATGCGACGCTAACGCTCGACAATACTGGCCGCCTCTCGGGCAATCGCCGCTGCCTTTCCGCGCATTAGCTTCGGGTGACTTTCAGACGCGCTTTCCAACGAATATAATTAGCTTGTTAGACGCGTTAACTAGACCAAGAGGTACTCTGATGTTTCGTCGATTGAACACCTTCTTCGCAGTCTTTCTTTGGGCAGCACTATCTTTCGTTCCACTCACCAATGGAAATGAGTTAAACGTCCTATTTCTAGGAGACAATGGACATCACAAACCCCGCCAAAGATACGAAATGCTTAGGCCCGCAATGCAGGCCGTTGGCATTAAGCTGACTTACACGGATGATCTTAACGAATTATCGTCCGAAAACTTATCAAAATACGACACTGTTTTGCTCTATGCAAACATCGACAACATCTCGAAGCCGCACGAAAAATCGCTTCTCGATTTTGTTTCTAAAGGTGGTGGCTTTGTTCCAGTCCATTGTGCGACGTTCTGCTTTCGAAACTCCCCCGAACTCATCGCCCTGATGGGAGCTCAGTTTCAAAGACATGGAACCGGCACCTTCCGAACTGAAATCGAAAAAACCAAACACCCATTGATGGAAGGATTTGGAGGATTCGAAAGCTGGGATGAAACTTATGTCCATCACTTGCACAACGACGAAGATAGAACCGTCCTTTCATACCGAGTCGACCGAGAGGGGCGCGAACCGTGGACCTGGGTTAAAACCTATGGTCAAGGCAGAGTCTTCTATACCGCTTGGGGGCACGACTATCGCACTTGGCGAAATCCCGGATTTCACAATCTCATCGAACGAGGTATCCGCTGGAGCTGTCAAGACGACGTCAACCAAGTCGATGACTACCTGCAAGAGAAACCATTCCCTACCCCGGAAATGAATCCGCCTCGCACGGACGTAGCCCCATTTCAATACCTCGAAGTCGGAAACAAAATCCCCAACTACACGCCCGGAGAAAACTGGGGAACTCAGGGGCAAGCCAAATCAAAGATGCAAAAGCCTCTCACCCCCGAGGAGTCGCTCAAACATATTGTAGTTCCCAATGGATTTCACGTTGAACTATTCGCATCCGAACCTGACATCGGCGGGAAGCCAATCTGCATGAACTGGGATGCCCGTGGACGGCTTTGGATCGCCGAAACTCAGGACTACCCGAATGAGCTCCAGCCAAAAGGCAAAGGACGAGACCGAATTAGAATCCTCGAAGATACCGATGGAGACGGTCGAGCAGATCGATTTACAGTATTCGCAGAAGGTCTTAGCATCCCAACGGCCATGGCCTTCTCAAACGGAGGCCTAATTGTCCAAGATGGTGCCGCGACTAAATTCCTCAAAGATACCGACGGTGATGATGTTGCTGACGAAAGTAAAGTTCTGTTTACCGGTTGGTCGCTGGGAGACACCCACGGCGGTGTCAGCAATTTCCAATATGGCCTCGACAACAACATTTGGGCAATGCAGGGATACAACAGTTCGGAGCCAGTAGCGACGTCCGAAAAAGGCCAACGTTTTCGACAAGGATTTTTCCGGTTTAGTCCCAACGGACAGGAATTAGAGTTCCTTCGTTCCACCAACAATAACACTTGGGGGCTTGGGATTAGCGAAGAGGGAATCATTTTCGGTTCGACCGCCAATGGGAACCCCAGCGTCTACATGCCAATTCCAAATCGTTACTACGAAAAAGTTCGAGGATGGACTCCTTCATTGGTACTTGGCTCAATCGCTGACACGCACAAATTTGCCCCAATTACCAAAAACATTCGACAAGTCGACTGGCATGGTGGTTATACCGCGGCAGCAGGGCATGCGCTTTACACAGCCCGGGAATACCCACAGGAGTATTGGAACCGCGCAGCCTTCGTGAATGGTCCTACCGGCCATCTGGTCGGTACATTTGTGCTTAAACCAGATGGAACCGATTTTACCTCAACGAGTCCTTTTAATCTTTTTGCCAGCGACGATGAATGGACCGCCCCCATCATGGCCGAGGTCGGCCCCGACGGTAACGTCTGGGTAATCGACTGGTACAACTACATCGTGCAACACAACCCAACGCCACGTGGATTCGAAACGGGAAAAGGGAATGCCTATAAGTCAGACCTGCGAGATAAAAAACACGGGCGGATTTATCGCGTCGTCTACGGAGATAAACCGCCCGCTCCAACGTTAAACCTTAATAACGCTACGCCAGAACGGCTTGTAAACGCATTGACGAACCCCACCATGCTGGTGAGAAAGCACGCTCAACGCCTGCTGGTCGAACGCAACCAAACGGACATAGTCGATTCGTTAATTCAACTCGTCCACGATCAGTCAGTGGATGAAATTGGGCTGAATGTCGGCGCAATCCATGGACTCTGGACTCTCGACGGACTCGGGCAATTCACCGGAAAAGATCCCGCTGTAGAAACTGCACTTGCTCGCGCCTTACGCCATCCATCTCGAGGCGTTCGTCGAAATGCGATTCAGGTCTTGCCGAAAACAGCGAAATCGACCCGTCAACTCTTGACGCTTAATTTATTAAATGATCCCGACGCTCAAGTCCGTCTTGCCGCCTTGCTTAACCTCTGCGACCTGCCACCCGTCGAGGAAACTGGCCCTGCTTTAGTTGACATGTGGAAGCAACAGGGCAGATATCAGGATCGTTGGATTAAGGATGCTTTTACCGCTGCCGCCGCTGCTAATGATTCTACATTTTTACAGTCCGTTGCACGGTTCGACGCAGCCGATCCCGACCTACTAAAAACGGTCAGGGTCGTGACCGAACACTACGCTCGAGCGGGGGATGCACACGAATTACCTCAATTGACAACCCAACTCAAAAACGCTGAACCAAATCTTTTAAACGCCGTCGTTGATGGTCTGAGCCGAGGTTGGCCTCTGGACAAGCCACCAACTTTGAGCCAATCACTGGAGAGCAATCTAAAAATATTGGTCGAGAAATTACCCGCGACCGACCGAGGCGCACTTGTCAAACTTGCCCAAAGCTGGGGCAGCATTGAGTTTGCTGACTACGCTGCCAAAGTCTCCAAAGATCTATTGGCACGAGTTGATAATTCTCAGCTTAGCCTCGAACAGCGGATAACCGCTGCCCGTGAAGCAATTTCTTTCCGCCCCACTGACAATGAGACCGTCAGCGAACTTTTGCGCCGCGTCAATTCACAGGTGGAACCGGCACTCGGAGTCGGACTGGTAGAGGCCCTTGCTTTGAGCCAATCAAAACAGGTAGGTCTCGAACTCACTTCTAAAATCCGTGGCCTGACGCCGCGGATTCGCAGGGCTGCTATTGCCGTGCTACTGAGGCGACCCGAATCGACTGATTCTCTCTTAGCATTAATGGAAGACGGCAGTCTCCTGCTTTCAGAGCTCTCACTCGAACAAAAACAGACGCTTAACAATCACCCCATCCCTAGAACCCGCGCCCGAGCGAAAGCTATCCTTGAACGGGGCGGAGCACTTCCTAACACCGACCGGCAAAAAGTATTACTTGACTTAATGCCTGTCACGAAGATGACGGGAGACGCAATCGCAGGGAAAGCAATTTTCAAAGAACAGTGCGCTAACTGTCATAAGCACAACGGAACGGGCGCGGAAATTGGACCCGACCTAACGGGAATGGCCGTCCACCCCAAACAGGAATTGCTAACCCACATAATCGACCCTAGCCGTGATGTTGAAGGGAATTACCGAAGGTATACCGTTACCACGCTCGACGGACTGCTAATCAATGGATTGCTCGCAGCCGAATCGAAGACAGCAATCGAACTTTATGATGAGAAAGGCAAAAAGCAAGTCATCTTGAGGGAAGATATTGATGAACTCGCTGGGTCGACCAAGTCAATTATGCCGGAAGGTTTTGAGAAACAAATTACCAAAAAAAGCATGGCAGACTTACTAGAGTTTTTGACACAACGGGGGCAATTTGTACCAGTCTCTTTGCGAAAAATCGCCACCATCTGCAGTGATACTCCCATGTTCATAGGCAATGGAGACGCAGAAAAACTGATTTTTAAAGATTGGGATATGAAAAACTTCAAAGGCGTTCCATTCCAATTGATTGACCCGCAAGACGGCACCGTACCCAATGCGATTGAATTGTTTGGACCACTCGGCAACGTCAGTCGAAAAATGCCTAAAACAGTTGAATTCCCCTGCGTTGGCAACATCAAAGCCATCCATATGCTCGGGGGAGTTGGCGGCTGGTCGTTCCCCTATAGCCGGGACGAGACCGTTTCCATGATCGTGCGTCTCAAATATAACGACGGCGAATCCGAAGACCATCAATTAATTAATGGGCAACACTTTTCAGACTATATTAATCGAACCGATGTCCCGAAATCTGAATTTGCATTCGCTTTAAGGAATCAACAGCTTAGATATCTGTCTATCATTCCTCAACGAGACACACCGATCCAATCAATTCGATTAATTAAGGGAGCCGACAAGACGGCTCCGGTGACAATGGCCATCACCCTGGAAACGAAATGATACAAGGCTGGGCACTCGAAGATCGATTGTCTTCGTAAATACCGCGCCACTTAATTAAGCGTTATAGCAATGACCCGACTCACTTAGTCGACCTATCTGATTAAACATCAAAAAAGCCGCCAAGCGATGCCCTAGGGTATTAATCTTAATCACCCAATGACAACTTGGCGGCTATTTCCTCGAACTACGGTTTCAGCGAAGTCACAGGACGAAAAAGTACGTTACGGTTTTGGCTCTTTGCCATCCACCCAAGGCCCCGCAAGTTTCATGTAGTCAGGCTCCTCCAGAACGCTTCCGGTGTCGCCCCCTTTCCATCCCGCAATGTGGTGCGGCTTGGACCGCTGTTCCGACATCTTCTCCCAATTCTTCGCCCACGAAGGATTGGAATCGCTGACGGTATAGTTTTCATCGTCAAAGAAGAACACTTTTCCTTCGCGGTAACTCTGAGCACCAAGAATAACCGTGGTGATAGCCGCTGCACCAAGCAAAGGATCGTTGTTGCACATCGATGGATCATCGGCATACATCGCCTCTAGCCAGTTCTTAAAGTGGGCATAAGTCGTGTCTTTCACCATTTCAGTCTGAAGTCGTTCGTCCTTGAGCTTACTATTACGGGTCACCTGAGGTCGTTCAGGAATAAAATCGAACCCGTCAAACTGCTCGCCCGTTCCGAAGACAAGTGATCCAAAATGGCCACGGATAAGCTGTTTAATCGGCGTGTTTTGGCAAGCCATTGTGGCGGTAACCAAACCCTGAACACCCTCTTTAAAATCAGCAACCACCGTCGCTACGTCAGGCACGTCACGACCGTCATACTCAAGAAAAATTCCACCGGCACCGCAAACTCGACCTGGAAATCGAAGTCCCGTGGCCTTCAACATCGTCGTTGTCCGATGGACAAATAAATCGGTGAACATCCCCGATCCATACGGCCAAAAACGTCGCCACTGTTTATATTTTGCGCGATCGAAATCTTCGTAGTCAGCTAAACCTTCTTCGACACCCAACCACTTTTTCCAATTAATGTTCTTTGGATTCATTTCCGGCTCTAGAGCATAATACCGCCACTGCCCCATCGCTGAGTTTCGGAAAAACTCAGTCTGATAAGTAAGAACCTTGCCTAGCTTACCGGCGGTTAGCATTCCATTGACCTGATCCCACAGTGGAAGACTGGTCGACTGAACTCCAACCTGCATTACTTTTCCTGATTTCTGCCAAGCCCTCAAAACCGCAATCGCTTCCGCCACAGTTTTCGTCATCGGCTTCTCACAGTAAACATGCAGCCCACGCTCCAGAGAATCAATTATCTGTTTTGCGTGCCAATGATCCGGAGTACCAATGCAAACGGCATCGAGATCCTCTTTTTCAATCATCTCGAGATAGTCTTCGTATTGCTTGGGCTCGAACCCCGTTTCTTTTTTAATGTATTTGGCAGCTCGCTCAGCATGCTTGTTGTAGACATCACAGACAGCCACTAACTCAATTTTTTCACCTTCGACCTGCAGCTTCGTCAGTCTTTTGACATGAGCTCCAAATCCTCGTCCACCCGGTCCGATAAAACCAATTCGCAAATTAGCATTTGGACTAGCGGGCGCGGCTGCTTTCGCAGTCCCTGACAAAACCGATGTGGCGGCAAGAGCACCTGCGGAAGTCTTTAAGAACCCCCGGCGATTAGACTTATTCTCTGACATGATGTATTACTCCAATAATCGAACGTTAATTTGAAAATTTTATCGCAAGTGCAAGGAACTTTCTACACTGTGAAAAACAACTGTTGGATAAACATGCAAAATTACTGTAAACACCCAACCAACATCGGCCGCCAAAATCACGTCCGGCGGTGGATTGCCAAGACCGCCTCGATTGAGGATGACGCCCTTACCTTTTCGGGGAGAAGATCATTTGCTCGGCTTCCACGACTGCTCTGCACAACTGGAGCTCAATGCTCCATCGGTTTTCGAGGCCCCACCGCCAGTACCGCCACATCCGTGGCCCGAAGTGGATCGAACCGACTTGGAACCGGCAACCACGGTTGACGGAGACTGGCCGTTTGTCCAAGATGGGGACGTTCCTGTTCTTGTTCGATGTAGTCGCAATGTCCCCAAACAAGCGTTTTTTCTGCGTTCGCGGATTCATGAAATCCGGCACTAATTGGCTTGGCAGCCTTCTCAGCAGTCACGAGACCATCAGTGTGGTTGGCGAATTCCACTGGGATGCTGTCGTTTCTAATTTTAACAACAACTTAAAAGAATTGCCTATCTATGTCGGTGAATCTGGCAAAGAAAATGCCCGGATTAATTTTGAACGAATGATCCGGCAAACCGTCGAGGGATATGCCGAACCAAACGCGACGCTAATCGGCGAAAGAACTCCCACGACAATTATCCCAATCCCGATCAGAAATGTTCCTCATATTTCG
>Ga0315332_10002648_pt1 | contig 10006 bp, 9 predicted proteins | sample M110034915metaG_FD_203455 | JGI IMG/M metagenome (GOLD analysis project Ga0315332, IMG submission 203455) | Ammonia-oxidizing marine archaeal communities from Monterey Bay, California, United States - M1 100m 34915 | ecosystem: Environmental > Aquatic > Marine > Intertidal zone | place: USA... | reverse complement strand
TTGCACATTCCAGCGATCTACCGATGGATCAATGGTTTTGGATTCGTTGTCACCGCAGCCGCGATCTGGTTCTTCGGTCTTCCTCTATTGGAACTGCTGACTCTTGGGCTCCACAGGATTTTTGGACGGACCTCATCAGCTCTCGCTTGGAAGGAGGCTCTTTATCAGGTTCTGGGCCGCGCTCCGTTCTTTGCAGTGGCGGGAGCGTTTTTATGGGCGTTGTGGGTAGCAGCATTCTATCAATTTGGTGTTGGTTTTTATGCTGTTTCTGTCCCCGTTGGAATCGCAGCCCATCTGCTAGCTGCGGGATTGTATGTGCCACTGATCGCTTGCTGGTACAATCTTCGCCGTTCCAGTTCGTCACCGCTGGAACGTTAGCCACTGAGTCCGTATCCGTGCGTTTGGTACCCGCGACTGTTTTCATTTCTTCCGTTTCCAACCTGAATAACGGGAGCCAGCGTTTGGTGCGATGAAGCAGGAGTTTGTAATATTTTTGTTTTGCGATGCCTTGGAAAGCGATGATTCGATCACGGCCAAAGCGGTAAAAGGAAAGAAATCCCGGGCAGTCTATCAAGGCTGGCAAGAGGCGTTTTTTCCGAATGTAAAACGCAACACCGGACGCTGGGTCTATCGTGGCTACCGATGACATGAGTACTCTTTCAATCATGAAGTTGCTGTGTTGGGAAGAAACGCGTTGACCGCTTTTCTGGAGAAGCCAGTCCAGCCTTTCTATTTATGCCATGAAGGGGAGAACAGGCGATATGAGTGCACTTCAGTAGTGTGGCCCGACCTTCACGACTTGAACGATGACATTTATATTTCTCCGTATCAATTGAATGGACGTTTGTACTCAATCACGAGATGTCGCTAAGGCCCGGGCCATACTTTGCCCATGCGGTCAACGGTCCGAGCGAGTAGCCCACACGAGGACAAATGGCAGAACCATCCCAAATATTGGCCCGAGCAGATAAGGAGCACAATGAACACAAACCTGACATACCTTGCGATTTTTCTGGTGGCACAATGCATTGTCAATGCAGAAGAAATAAATGCAGAAGAAGTTGAGTGGGGCGATCTGCAGGGACGCTTTGTGTTTGACGGTGTTCCCCCAGAACCACAGCGTTTGCCGATTGACAAAGACAGGAACTCATTCCCGTTGCCGATCCTCGACGAATCATTGGTTGTCAACACAAAAAACGGGGGCCTCGCCAACGTGGTGCTTTATCTGTTGCCGAGCCAAGAAGTGCCGTTGCATGTTCATCCAAATTACGACGATGACCTGAATTCCAAGGTAGAGCTTGTCATGCAGGGTGGTCGTTTCGAGCCACACATCCTCTTGTTGCGAACAACACAGACGATGTTACAACGGAATAAGGATTGCGTTATTCATAACGCGCGAATCGAGTTTTTTAATAATGCTCCCAGGTGACCGTTGCTCAACGCTGCCAACTCAGTTGAGTTGCAATATCACAAACCTGAACCAGTCCCTTGCACATTGAGTTGTACGGTCTATCCATGGATGCGAGGATTCGTGTTGTTACGGTCAAGCCCCTACATGGCAAAATCAGATGTGGACGGTCGCTTTCGGATCGAAAACTTACCGGTGGGACAGCACGTTTTTCGAGTCTGGCAAGAACGGGTAGGCTATTTGCGGAATGTTCGCCTGGGTGAGCATGAAACGGATCAAGCTGGACGCGTGACCATCAAGATCGAGCGTGGCCCCAATCGATGGAAGACAGTCCATTTGAGCCCTGATTTATTTTTGGACAAGAAGAAAATTCAGTGAGAGCAGAGCTTGGACTTTGTTCAATTTTCAACGAAAATCAGAAGTCTTCGACTGGCACTCGTTGCGCGACGGCGAAGCGAGCCAACCCTACCGGGCTCGTGAGGAAACAATCGAATGAAGCCAAATCCACGATTCCTGCGTTTTTCATTGCGAACATTGATGCTTTTGACGACTGTTGTTGCTGTGCTTTGTGCGCTGCCCGTCCACCGTGCATACACACAAAAACAGGGTCGTGATTGGGTCATTTCTCAGAATGGGCACATCTCATTCTCCTACAAGTACGATGCTGAAAAAGAAGAATGGGATCACGACGCTACCCTGCCGTATCCGAATTGGCTGGTCGACGCGTTGGGAATCGATTTTTTTGCGTCGGTTGACACGGTTGTGCTCGACAACAAAGAGGTTGTGGACCTTTCACCAATCGTCGACTTACACAATTTACGGTGCCTCGGTATTTACATCGAGATCCAAGACAATCTCGACTTTTCGCCACTCTCGCAACTACCTCACCTGAGATCGCTGTACCTTGATTACACAGGTATCAGCCTTGATGAGTTGGAACGCCTGCGCACTTTATTGCCAGGCGTTCAAGTGCAGTCTGCGGGCCATCCTGACAGCTGAGTGCACCTGCTCCATTCCTGCCAGCAACTCGCTTGCGACGCGGGTAGCCGCAGCGGCATGAATGCTGGAGCAATCGAAGGTCCGGCTCAGTCCACGCGTGTAATTCACTCGTTTTTCCAGATATTCAGACGTGCGCACTGGATGCCCAGGTTGCCTGCAAGTTGTTGCTCCGATCTTCAGCCAGTATGCTTGCATGGTCATCATGTTCTTCGTCATTGTAGATTGCGGAAGGTAAGCCTGCTGAAATGCGCACACTCCTTGTCTTCATGAGTCTGATCTTCCTCGGGTGCTCGTCTGCAACTGCAGACGAACGACCTCCCAAGGCTATGATCAACATTGTCTTTGGACTTGACCCTGGCGTCGGAAAGTATGACGGGGTGGCTGGCAAACCCAAGCACACGTGGAATCTCATGGATGTGGGTATGACGCGGTTGGATGCGCTAAAAAACTCAAAAGGAAACAAGACATCGATCTCGCTCTCAATGTCAGAGAATGACGGTGAGTGGGGAATCAAAGGCCATCAGGGTATTTTTCATGCCTACCTCTATCACAACAGCCGTGATGTAGATTTGCAGGTGGCGTTTGATGGGCTCACTGCAGGGTCCTACAGGGTTTATGTTTACGCTCACGGCGACCACCCCGACCAGAACGCAAAAATTGAGTTAGAGGTTGGAAATGAATCCTATGGAAAAAAGACAACTCTTGATGATGGTAGCTGGGATTTTCGTTCGAAAGACTTGAAAGAAGGAAACCAGTACGTGACGTTTGAGTTTACCGTGGCAGACGATGCTCAAGTGCGAATCACAAGCCATCGCGACGGTAGTGCCTATTCCATGTTCAACGCGATTCAGATCGTGCCATTGAAAAATCGGCGTCGAACCACACCTTCCCGGTGAGACTGAATCTTGGTGACGCTGACCCCCGTTGGTAGTTGTAGTCAAGTTGCTTCAAGTCGTTGCCAGAGATCACCGAACAGACCTAACATCACCGGCAACTCGACTACAACCTTGACCGCATCCACAGTTCATTGGATTATCAATCTCCTGAATCGCATGAGCCCGGTTGTGTTCTTCCGGCTACGCCTCATCATCCAGAGCCCAGGCACAACACCAGCCCAAATCCTCTCACTCAAGCTGCATGCAAAGACTTGACAGTATTGTCGGATTCAAAAAAACAACAGCCCGACCAGAAGAAAGGTCCAAAAGTTACACAGGCTGCCCGTTACCACACCACTGATGATGCACCATTTCCAGGATCCTGGGCGATCGGTGTACCGAAACAGCGCCGCAAAAAACAAGCTGGGTACAACACAGCAAACTGGAAAGAGCAACCCGATTGTCCAAAACATTGAAGCTACCATTGAATTTCGTTGAGTACCCAAAACCAGACCGACTACGAGTGGAATGGCTATCGAAAAGCAGACGCTAATCAAATAATTCACAAAAAACTTGCTGCCAAAATTGGTTCGTTCCACAAACGTAACAACCGCTTCGTCGCCAAGAAGTTCCTGAACCACCTCGTATGGATTATTTTTTTTACTAATGTTGATCACCTTCTAGAAAGGTTACCGGCAAGAGACGGAAGATGCTGTTCGCTTAAACCGCCAGCAGCGAAAAAATAAACAGATCAGCTTCTACAGTGAGTTCGGAAATCATTCTATGCTCCGTTCAATATTTTTAAAAACCATGTTGAATCGCAGGCACGACACATCAGTTGTCCCCGGCAACCGACTCGAGTAAGAAACAACAAACCGTTGGCCTGCCCTCAGGCAACACACCCTAGAGTAGATCAGCAACTCACTCAATCTCGAGTGAGCAATGGAAGCAAGTGCCAAGGACGGGAATTTTTTCACCTACTGAGATTCGGTACACCCTACCCAGGTTATGCCTCGGTACAGAACATCGACAATCGTCGCACAGATTAGCATCATCGGCTGGGCAGAAGAACAAGACGCTACCTAATCGAGAAGAGGCTGAAAGCACGTCGTTGCAAATCCAACTATGTAATGCAACCAAGGAACACAACCAAGGAACACTAGGGCAGTAAGTTGCATAGTGCACCGATAATCAACCTTACCTAGCGTGACGTTTTCATGGATGGCGACCTTTCGAACTGGAAACACAATTCCGCCCCTGATGTAGTGCAGCCTGACACGATTTGGTCACACTTATTTGCGTGAGGAAACTCGTTTCTCAAATGGGCCTCGAGCAACAAGCTGATAGCCTCAGAAACCAAAGCGATGACCGACGGGAAAAAGAAGACAGGCATCGTCCCTTTATTTCTGGACACCAGTGAACTCAACGTGCTTGACTTCTCCCTGCTTCAGGTAGGGAGAAGGATTCTGGGGCTCGAACACACTTGCGTGGTCGCGAGAGTGCTCCGCTTTTGTAAAGCAACTGCGATCTCTTTTGACGATTGCCCAACCTCACGTATTCGCAGGAGATGATGATTAGAATCTGGCGAATTCACCATCGCGAATTTAGCTCCTGAGCCCTCCCCATTGGTTGGTGACCAAAAAGGAATTGGACAGTCCGCGAGCGGCGAAAGATTGACTGTTCAACGGCACACACCATTACGTGTCTGCCGCACAGGTGAACAGCCAAGGGGCAACCTGCTACATTGCGCGGCTCCAGCTCAACAAAGGCCGTTTACGCTGTTGACTCGAGAATACGAATCTACATCAGTATTTTCACCGAACCTTCAACTCAAAACAGAAAAGACTCATATGGACTTTCCCGTACTCATCACTGGGTTATTCGGAGCTTTTGTCATTTTCGGAGGAGTCATGGGCTACGTCAAAGCTTCGAGCAAGGCCTCTTTGATCGCTGGGGGCATCACTGGAGGCCTTCTCCTCCTTTCGGCATTTCTGGTCACACAAGATTCCACAGCAGGCAAAATTTTGGGTATCGTTGTTTCGCTTGTGTTACTGAGCCAATTTGGCCCCTCTTTGTTCAAGAAATTCAAGGTCATGCCAAACCTACTGATCGTCGTCTTGGGGTCACTCGCAGTCGTGACTCTGGCATTCAGTTTCTAGACGCGCCACTGTACCCGCAGAATAATCTCCTCTCGGAACGACGGCAGGCCCCACTTCTGCAACAAATACGTCACGCTGCAAGACCAAACCCAAAGCACGCAAGCGACGGAATTATTCAGGTGGCAAAGCGTACTCCAGCGGTCTACTAACATCACGCCCAACACCATCACAATGCTGTGTGATACATCTCACAACATTGTGATGCAAAGCGACATCCAACGTTGCTCGGCACTCGCCAGAGATACAGTATCGGTCCTTTGCATTCGTGCGCAGCCTACAGTTTTCCCTACGGAGAACGATCGCTGGACCGACGAAAAAGCACGCGGGCCAATTCTAGTGGAGTGATACGATTAACCAACCAAGCGAAACCTGCTAACGCACCCAATTCGATCATGGCACCCACTACAAATGACCAGAATCGCATCGTTGCGAAATGTTCCTCCTGCCCCGGAAAAGGTTTTCCATAGAACGAGTCCCCACAACACATGATCAGAAGCCCGAAAATTGCGATCGCCGCAATCGCAATTTTCATTCCCCTCGAACAACTCTTATCAATTAGTTGATTACCATCAACCAACAGCAAAACACCGCAAGTACAGTTACTGTACTCACCCGAACATAAATGAACTTCGAGCGTGTCTTTGCATGCGGGACAGCGACTTTAGAATTTACGGCTGTTTTGTTCTGAATCGTAACCACTTTTCCCTTTCCGCCGCTTTGATCTTGCATTCACAACTACGCACCCTGTCCTTTGGAGCCTCGAATCACGCCGCAACGTTAGTATAACCCGCTCACAACATGCAGCAGACACTGAAGCCTGCATGGTTAGCGAGACAAGCGACTTCGTAGAGGCTGAAAAACACTTTCCCCATTAAACAGTTTCATCAACACGGTACTCGTAAGAATCATCATTGCTTACTGCACGCTTAATCAAGGTTTCCGCTGACTACTTTGCCACGGGCGCCGAATCGATCACACCCATCTTGTCGGGATCTGCCGACGAAGCACCATTAGACGAACTTCCATATCGCAGACGCACGGATTGTGTTCCAGATTTGGATACCTTGACGACAAACAGGGCATCGTATTCGTCATGGGCGATCTCGAAGGGTTTTTCATTCGCAAGCAAGCCTGCAATTACCCCAGCCGTATTTGAGTGTCCAACAATCAAAACGACTTCCCCCGAATGATTTTTCTCAAGTGAAGCGATCCAATCCTTGCTTGGCTTCTTGTAGGAGCGAATCTTAGTGTCGGCAGCCGTCGCCAAGGGCTGCGCGGTACCTTTCGTCCGTTTGGTGTCGGTCGAATAAATCACTTGGACATTCAGTGCACTGCCGACCGAAGCCAGCACTTGTGATCGCTGCTCGCCAGCTTTCGTCAACTTATCCAAGTTGCCATCTCGCTCAGCGTGCCGAACTACGAGGAAAGTTGTGGCGGCATTGGCTGACTCATTTTGGGCAAACAACGTCGCGGGAACGAGAGTGCCCAGAACGAGACACATCCCAAAAAATACTTGGCAGATTGCTCGCGGGCTGGTGAATCGGATCACTGGGTTCTCAAATCGGCTATTGAATGGGCGCAAAATGGATTCCTCTGGTCATCAAAAGTTTCAAAACGGGTGTTAGTGGAGTTCGTCGTTGAAAAGATGATATCACACGTCTAATCCGAAGCCTGTCGAATGACCATTGAAATGTCTTTTCAATCGTAAAAACCATGGCTTCGAGTCTAATGTTGGACAACAGAAATACGACCGAAAAATCATCGGACACCTGCTCTCTTTGTGCTTGTTTGTTCTGTCTGCAAGCTAGCGAGACTGTCAAACACGACCGCAAGAAGCTTTGTCTTGCATCAGTCAACTAGGCCGCACCAAAGAATGCTACAGCCAATTCAAGTCCGAATCGCACAGAAGACGAAACTCGCGTGCACTGGCGCGATTGCAGGCCGCCGCTCCAAATAGTTGATTTTCAGTTCTTTGTCTCGCTCAGCCTAGAACAATCGCTACCAGCCCTTTTTAGGGTCGCGAGAACTGATATGCAGTAGGATGACGATCCCCTTTAACGTTAGGATGATGCTTCATGATTCGATGATTCACACGATCACGAAGCTTGACGTTGCCGATTTCTGAAATGATTCCTGCAGGCAGCCACCTGAAAACTCTGTGGCTGCCCGAAGAGAAAACAACACCGATTGTTATCACCGCGTGCCATCACGTAACCCCGAACTGCTCCAGCAAACCTACGCGTTGCTACCCCGATTAAACTCCGCCGATTTACCAGACAGTCTCTGGAATATACGCCCCCCAACGTAGCCTACCAATCTCGGCCTGAGCATCGACGCAGAAGAATAAACCATTGACTACATCTTTGCATGATGATGCAACGGAGCCCATCGTGCTCTCTGACGTGGCAATCTTATTAATCACATGACCCGCAAAGACAGTTAGTCGCCTTGCGATAGCAAATTCACACCTGCAATGTTGATATTGTGGGCTGCAACGCAACAGATGCGGCACCATGGCGTGGGAGACGTGGTTGTCTCCCATTTTCACCATGGAGCAAAGCGAAGCCTGATTACAGATGTTTCTTCGAATTCTCTGCATCGCCATTCTTGCCTTGGGTTCTACGAGCGGAACAAGACAGAATGGGGTGACTGACACGGCTCACTCAGCTAACATTAAGTGGTGGCTAGCATACGCCCGCCCTTTCCTCAATTCCCTTAGGCAGGAGTGCGAAGTCAAACCGTCTTTTCAAATCGACAAGACCTAGCGATCCAAATTCACTGGGGCAGAAATCAAACAGATGATTCATAGGCGCCCCTATCATCCAGTTATTCGCGAATGCCCTCGGCACGCAAAGCCAGCTACCGACTTTTCGAAATTACTCGCTGATGAGAATTCTGAAGTAGAGGAACACCTACGATAGTGAACGTTTGCGTTAGTCAATTACCGATCTGTATAGCAGTTTCTCTGCTACTCTATTGCCTTGATCCCAACTCGTTGCGAGCAGGAGACCCCTTGGCGTTGTTCAGTCAGCATTGCCTTGACTGCCACTCAGGGTCAGATGCAGAAGGCAACTACGATCTTGACAAGAAACTGCAGGGACGTTCGTTCGATGCGACACTCGTGTTTGAAAATTTAGCTACCCAAAAGATGCCGCCCGTGGACGCGGAGTTGTTGAACGATGAAGAACGACAGGAGATGCTGATTTGGCTTGCTGAGCAGCAACCGGAATCAAGACCGCCCCCATTCAGAAGGATCAGTCGCCACGAGTTTGTTCACAGCGTCAACGACTTATTGGGAACGAACCTCGATCTGGCTGAGCGTATTCCTGCAGACCGCGGCACGCGGAGTTTTGATTCTGATCGACGCATCGGGCTAAGTCGCGAAATGCTAGGCAGTTATTTCGCCGTCGCAGACGAAATGCTCGAGCATGCGTTACCCGCTGACGGGTTTGCAAGAGAGCAAACCTGGGTGACAAACAAGCTGATCGACAGCCACAAGACCTACAACATCTATGTTCGCGATTACGAAGACGGCGTACTGTTTTCGTGGACTCGGGCGAACAACGGCAACAGTTATTCCTTCTTCTACGACAACTTTGACCCGCCAGTCGAGGGCTGGTACGAGCTGACTTTTGATGCCGCGAAGGTCGGTGATCTGCAAGGCGATGTCAGCATCCAGGTTCACGCCGGAAAATACTATTACGCCGACGATCGCCCCCAGCCGCAGCGGCTTCTGGATGTGGTTTCGGTCGGTAGCAAGAAAACTGAACCCCAAACGATCCGAGTGTTCCTACGTCCCGGCGAGAACGTATCGGTGCATTGTTTTCACAAGGACAACTTCCGAGAAAAGAGCCCAACGCGAGGTGCTTATATTCGCACTCTGACAGCGCGTGGACCGCTGCAGGATGCGTGGCCGCCGAGTCGATACGGGGTGCTATTCCGAGACCTGCGGCTCAACACAAGTGATGACTCAAAGCGTAATCGAGAGCTAAGGTCTGTTAAGACGAGATCCCTCACTAGTGCTTTGGAATACCAGTCCAATCTGGCTAACATCGGTGGTTCCCTTACGGTCAGCAGCTTTCAGGTCGGGATGGAAAAGGAGAAGATGCAGGACGGCTCCAATCGCACGTTCTGGCACACCCGCTTCAAGCCCACTCTGGCTGTACCGCCGCACTTCGTGATTCTTCATAATCCGAACCGTCACCCAATCAATGGGCTTTCGTATGCCACTTGGTCGGGAGGAAACGGTAATGGGCAAATTGAGAAGTATGAGATCTACGCATCCGAAGACGGAAAAAATTGGGGAAAACCTATTGCTGCGGGAGATCTCGAAACACGCCTTGCCAACGAACAGCCGATCCCATTCTCAGTTGAGACGAAGGCTCCATTTCTCAAGTTCGTCGCAACGCAGGCGTTCAGTATCGATGGGCGATCACTCACCTCGATCGGCAAGTTGGATGTTATTTTTTCGCTGGAGGAAGAAATACCAAAATCACAGATTTCGATTGAGTCTGATCGTACCCTGGATCTAAGGAAAGTCATCCGGCGGTTTGCAGAGCGTGCGT
>Ga0315332_10002642_pt1 | contig 10025 bp, 9 predicted proteins | sample M110034915metaG_FD_203455 | JGI IMG/M metagenome (GOLD analysis project Ga0315332, IMG submission 203455) | Ammonia-oxidizing marine archaeal communities from Monterey Bay, California, United States - M1 100m 34915 | ecosystem: Environmental > Aquatic > Marine > Intertidal zone | place: USA... | reverse complement strand
ATTCAAACCAAAGATAATGTTATCCGGCGCGAATTTAGATTAAAAGAGGGTGAGGTATTTGATGGTTCTAAGCTAAAACGAAGTAAGCAAAGAATTAATAATCTGAATTATTTTGAAGATGTAAAAATCGATACTCAAAGAGGAGAAAATCCGGATCTCATAGATATACTCACTACTGTAACCGAAAAACCGACTGGGACATTTACCATCGGAGCCGGTTTTAGTTCTGTTGAGAATGTAATTTTTACTACCTCTATTGCGCAGAATAATCTATTTGGAAATGGTCACCGGGTTAATGTTACGGCTTCTTTATCTTCTATAAGGACAGATTTTAATATTGGCCTGACAGAGCCACGTTTATTCGATTCCACAATATCGGCTGGACTGGATGCATTCAATAATGTTAATGATTTGTTGAGTTTTAGTATGAGGACAACTGGAGGAGGATTAAGATTTGGGAAAAACATTTCAGAATATGAAACTGTCAACTTAGGTTATAGATTAGAAAAAGTTAACGTCAGCGGGGTTTTGGCAGCCGATGAGACCGCATTTTTGGTAAATGGTAAGCGTACGACCAGCCGTCTTAATCCAACCTATGTTTATGATAGTAGAGACAATTTTTTAAACCCTTCCCAGGGCTGGAGGCATGTGTTAGGATTTGAGCTTGCTGGGTTAGGTGGGCTGAAATTTCATCGTTCTGTATACGAAGTTACCTATTACCGCCCATTAATAGGAAAACTGGTACTCGGGTCACATGCAAGAATTAATATTGCTGACGGTTATAGCGGGGACACACTGCCCTCTTTCGAAAGATATTTCATGGGTGGGCCTCAATCGTTAAGAGGCTTTACTCTTCAGGATGTAGGACCAAAAGCAGCCGATGGAGATCCTTTAGGAGGTAGTAAATCTCTGCTCCTAAATTTGGAATTACAATATCCTTTTACAAAGGCAATACGAGGTTTTGCCTTTTATGATAGGGGTAATCTTTATGGAACAGGTACCGATTTGAGTACTACTTCAAAAGATTGGGATCTCGGAAAAATGAGACATAGTATTGGAGCTGGATTTCGTTTTATGAGCCCCATGGGTCCGCTTGGTTTTGCATACGGCGTCAAACTTGATCGTAGAACCGGAGAAGAAACTGGGCAATTCCATTTTTCAACTGGTAGCGCATTTTAATTTAAACCACAAGTTAAGGATTTATTATGCAGTTATTTGCTTTAAAAGTTTACAAGGCATATTTATTTTTGTTAATAGGGCTAGTTTTTTTTGGACCTTTGGCAATATCCTCTTTTGCAGCTGACAGTCGCATAGGTTTCGTGGATATTCAAAAGGCAGTTCTCGGTACAAAAGAGTGGAAAAAAAACTTCGAGATTTTTAAGAAGGATTTTGCAAAAGAGAAAAAGAAAATAAGGGCCAGGGAAAATAGAATAAAAAAAATGCAAGAAGATTTGACCAAACAAAGCTTCGTTCTAGACCCTGAGTTAAAGAAAAAGAAGGAAGATAGGTTTCGCAAAGAAAAAATAGCATTTGAAAGATATCTTCAGGATCAAAATAATGAGTTTGGTAAAAATGAAAAGGAAATAACGCAGAAAATTCTATTAAAAATGATGAAAATAATTAAAAAAATTGGAAAAGAAAAAAAATATACAATGATTCTTGAGGAGAAAGTTGTTCTTTACCATGACCGAGTCAATGATTTGACTACTTTAGCAACTAAGACATACGATCGAAACAACAAGTAACTTCTTCAACTAACTTTTTTGCATAATCTCGCATTTTCATTTTTTAAAATATGCAATATTAAGAATTTTTTTTAATGAAACGTTTCTTATGATGGATATCAATGAAATTAAAAGTATCATTCCTCATCGGTATCCCTTTCTTCTTGTAGATCGAATTATCGAATGTGATTTTGATTCACGCATAGTCGGTATTAAAAATGTCACGGCGGATGAGCCGTTCTTTCAAGGTCATTTTCCAGAATTCCCAGTTATGCCGGGAGTTCTTATTATTGAAGCCCTAGCCCAAACCGCTTGCATCCTGGGGTTGAAGATTCTTAAATTGGAGGGGCAGGGTTCTGTATTTTTCACAGGTATTGATGGGGCTAAATTTAGAAAACCTGTAGTCCCGGGAGACCAGTTGCGCTTGGAACTAAAAAAGATAAAACAGCGAAAATCTCTTTTTCGATTTGAAGGTAAGGCCTTTATTGAAAATGAGCTGGCGACCGAATGTACCATTCAAGCCATGATGGGTAAGAATTGATCTGGTAACAATAGTTGTTTTAAGGTTATATTCGATTTTTAAGAAGCTGAACCTAATTTGAATTATTTATTCCTTTCTTAACCTTGACCATTCATTCAAGTTCAATCATTGATCCAGACTCAGAGCTGGCAAAGGGTGTTACAGTCGGACCTTTTTCCATTATTGGTCCCCATGTAAAGATTGATAAAGGAACGGTCATTGGCTCAAATGTGTTAATAGAAGCCAACACAGTCATCGGTAAAAATTGTAAAATTTTTAATGGAGCATCTATTGGTGGCGAGCCACAAATTATGAATTTTGAGGATGTTTCTTCATCCGTAGAGATCGGTGATGGGACGATAGTTCGTGAGTATGCAACCATTCATCGCTCGGGATTTAAAGACGGGGTAACAAAAGTTGGGAAAAACTGTCTACTCATGGCATATTCTCATTTGGGCCACGATTGTGAATTGGGCGAGCAGGTTGTCATTGTAAATGGCACGGGCTTATCCGGCCATGTAATTGTTGAAGATCAGGCTTTCATTTCAGGTTTAGTTGGAATCCATCAATTTGTTCGAATTGGCAGAAATGCAATGGTAGGAGGAATGGCCGGAGTCAATCAAGATGTTTTGCCGTTTTCAATAGTCGAAGGAACACCCGCTCGTTTATTGAGCATTAATGCAGTAGGGTTGAAGAGAGCCAATTTTAAACCACCCATCCGAGCTGCCTTAAAGAAAGCTTTTAAAATAATTTCTAGTCCTGACCTAAATACCAGTCAGGCTTTGAACAAAATCAGTTCAGAAATTGAAATGTATGATGAAATTAACTATCTTTTAAATTTTATTAAAAACTCCACGAGAGGAGTGACAAAGTAGTGAGTAAGATTAAAGTTGGAGTTATTGGTGTTGGAAGAATGGGGAAATATCATGTTGGTATCCTTTCCGAGTTACCAGAAGTCGACCTTACTGCGGTTGTAGATATTGACTCTAAGTGCCGAAAGGTTATAGAGGAGAATTATGGTACTCCTGGTTTCGAAAATTATAAAGATATGTATGGTAAGGTTGATGCCGCGGTAGTAGCGGTCCCTACTGGATTACATTTCCCCATCGCTAAGGATTTATTGAATGCGGGTATCCATGTGCTCCTTGAAAAACCCTGCGCCAATAACCTCGATCACGCTCGCGAACTTTTTCAAATTGCTGAGGATAAGGCTTTGACTTTACATGTAGGCCATGTGGAGCGTTTTAATGGAGCGGTTCAAGAGCTTCATAAAATTGTTGATTCTCCAATTTTTGTAGAATGCAGACGTATGGGGCCTTTTACAGATCGGATTAAAGATGATGGAGTTGTTCTTGATATTATGATTCATGATATTGATATTATTTTAAATTTAATTCAATCCAAAGTACGTAAAACCCATGTATTAGGAGCTTCGGTTTTTTCTACAAAAGATGATCTTGTAAATGCACAGCTTGAATTTGAAAATGGTTGTATTGCAAATATTATAGCAAGTCGAGCCTCGCAAAATCAGATAAGGACCCTTTCAATTACTCAAAAAGATTCCTTTGTAGTTCTGGATTACACAGACCAGGAAATTTATGTCCATAAAAAATCCTCTTCGGAGCACAAACTGAGCAAAGACTCTTTAAGATATAAGCAGGAATCGCTGGTCGAGCGCATATTCGTTCATAAAGATAATCCTCTTAAATTAGAACTCAAGCATTTTCTGGATTGCGCAACGAATGGAAGTCCTCGAAAAGTAGCTATTGATAATGAGTTGTATTCTTTGGAGGTTGCCCTAAATATTCTTAGCCAGTTTAAAAGTAATCTCTAAATCGAGGTTCTGGTTCTGCAAGAATTTTTTTACAGCCCCCCTTAACTTCTACTCGCAATTTTATTATGCCTTCCAACCCTACAAAAAAAATCGGATTGATTGCTGGGGCTGGGGAAATTCCGATTTATTTCGCTAGGAAAGCCAGCCTTAATGGAACCCGACTAATCAGTATCGGGTTTTCGGAAAAAATTCAATCTAGCCTTTTACCTTATTCAGAAAAATGTTATTCGTTTGGTATTGGCCAGCCGAGTAAAATTCTCGAAACCTTAAAAAAAAATAATGTTGAAGATTTATTGATATTAGGAAAGGTGGATAAGAGTGTTATCTATAAACTTCAATTACCCGACTTAAAATTTATAAAGTTTTTAAAAAATATTATTTCACATGAAGATAAAGCTTTGCTTTTAGGAGTGATAAAAGAACTAGAAAAAGAGGGAGTTCATGTTCTGAGTCAGAAAGAATTTTTGTCTGAAATCTATCCGAAAAAAGGTGTTCTTACTCACCGAAAACCCTCGCCAAAAGAATTGGAGGATATTAAGTTTGGTTTTCCAATTGCGAAAAAACTAGCGGATATGGAAATTGGGCAAACTTTAGTTATCAAAAACAAATCGGTAATTGCTGTTGAAGCTTTTGAAGGTACGGATAAAGCAATTCAGCGGGGATGCGAACTTGCGAAGGGAAATTGCGTGGTTATAAAAGTCAGCAGAACAAATCAGGATTATCGATATGATAGCCCTGGCATTGGTCCGCATACGATAGAAACTTTGGTAACGGGCGGGGCTTCTGTTCTGGCTTTAGAGGCCGAACGTGTTATGGCAGTAGAGCAGGAGCAGGTTCTGAAAATGGCCGATGAGTCAAAGTTGGTTGTGACATTTATTTAATACTTCACTAAATAGCTGATGGGAGTTATGAATAAAGAAAAACCTCATTTCTTGATAATAGCCGGTGAAGCGTCCGGCGATTTGCATGGGGCTAAATTAGTACAAGCTTTGTTGGATGTATACCCCAAAGCTCGATTTACAGGAATGGGGGGAGAACGCATGCGTGATGCAGGGGTCAATACCCTGTTTGGAATTGAACGCATGGGGGCTGTAGGGTTTGTAGAAATCTTCTCGGACTTTGGCTATTATATTGGTGTCTATCGTGCGTTGGTGAAAGAAATAGCATCGCTTAAATACACTGCAGTGATATTAATTGATTCTCCCACCCTGAATCTCAGACTAGCAAAACATAGCCGAAAGCATAGTTGCCCTGTCTATTACTTTATTAGCCCTCAGATTTGGGCATGGAGAAAAGGCAGAATAGAGGATATCCGTAAATCTGTGCATAAGATGTTTGTTATTTTGCCTTTTGAAGAGAAGATGTATCAAGAAGCCGGTGTCGATGCGGAATTTTTAGGCCACCCTTTTATTGATGTGGTGCACCCGACTAGAACCCGCGAAGATAGCTTGGAAAAGTTTGCATTGGACTCGCATAAAAAAACAGTGGGTCTTTTACCAGGAAGCCGTATGAATGAGATCACTTCTCTTATGGATGAAATATTATTGGCAGCAGAAAAAATAAAGAAGGAGATGGGCGAATGCCAATTCTTGCTTCCTGTTGCCGATACAATTGACCCAGTTTTAATTCAGCAAAAACTAGGTTCTAATCCATTGCGTGTAAAAATTTTAACAGGAGAAACTTATAATGTCATGAACACCTGTGATGCTCTGATTATAGCTTCGGGTTCGGCAACTCTCGAGGCTGGAATAATAGGTTGTCCTATGGTGATTATTTATAAGTTGAATCCACTGACTTATTGGTTAGCCCTCATGCTTATAAATACACCTTATTATGGGTTGGTCAATATAGTCGCAGGAGAAAGGGTTGCTCCAGAATTGATCCAGAGTAAGGCAAACGCAGAGAATATTGCTGCAGAAATATTAAAACTTTTAAAGAATCCTGAATATTGTCAGGAAGTGCGGGCTAGGTTGTTGCTCGTTCGTAAAAACCTGGGCAGGCCGGGAGTGATGAAAGCCGTTGCGGCAAGCATGGTGGATTCGTTATCAAAGATAACTTAACATGAAAAAATTCTTTTTTAACTATGTATTACCCTATCTTCTATACGGAGTAGTTTATCTATGGTGTGCGACACTGCGTATGAAGAACCTGAACAGCGAGGCGGAAGATCGAATAACAAGTTTGACCGGACCTTATATTCTGACTTTGTGGCATGGTAGAATTTTTTATCTATTTTATTATTTAAGAAATCGTCCAGATTATTTTTTATTAATCAGTCCCAGCGTAGATGGAGATCTTCTAGCAAAGCTTGCGCGTTTGATGGGTTATTCTGTAATTCGCGGGTCTACCTTTAAAAATGCAGTTCCTGCTACCCGTTCACTGATTCGTGTATTACGTGATGGGCAAAGGATTATAATTATTGCAGATGGTTCCAGAGGTCCACGCTGTATTGCCCAATCTGGCTCGGTACAATTAGCAGGAATTACTAGACTACCTTTATTTCCAATGACTTTTGGGTCAAAAAACAAGATAATTTTAAATACTTGGGATCGTTTTATCCTTCCTCTTCCCTTTACCCGTTGTAATATAAATTTTGGGTCTCCAATTTATCTTGCCTCACGTTCTTCAGAAGAACTGATAGAAGAAAAACGTATTGAATTAGAATCCGGCTTGAAGCAACTAGATACAGAGAGTGACACTGCTTAAAAATTAAACATTTATGCAGGTAATTGTTTAAAAATTAGGCGTGGGTTCGTGTTTGAATTTGAGAGGGGGGTATGGTATAGTTTTTTCGCTTTTCAAACTCCTTTAAATATATAGGTTTTTAGCCGGACGCCCTTGGATGTGCTGGCCCATACGGTTGGCATGAAAATTGAAGTCTTTGTGGGTAAACGGTGTTTTTTACGCAGTTTATTAAGCGAATTAGTCAAGGCTGCAGTTAAAAAACCTGATAGCGAAATCGTCACCAAGCCCTGATCTATTCTGAACAAATTGGCTAGAGGTTACTTATGAAAAAGGTCGAGGCTATAATTAAGCCTTTCAAGCTAGATGAAGTAAAAGATAAACTCAACCAAATTGGAATAAAAGGTATAACGGTTAGTGAGGTAAAAGGGTTTGGTCGGCAAAAAGGCCACACAGAACTATACCGTGGGGCAGAATATGTTGTAGATTTTCTTCCAAAGATAAAAATGGAGATCGTTATCACTGATAATCAGGTGGAAGACGTGATCACCACCATTATGCAGGCAGCACAGACCGGTAGAATTGGTGATGGAAAAATTTTTGTAATTGACCTTCAGGAAACCGTTCGTATCCGTACCGGAGAACGGGGAGAAGATGCTGTTTGATCTTGAACCCATGTAAAAGGTTGATTTAATTTAAGTCAATAAATTATTGAATTTGGTTCAGCATTTGCTATGCGATGCGGGGCTGTTGTGTTTTTTAGTTATTCCAATCTAATTAATTTTTGCAGGAGATACATTAATGACCCCCAAAGAGGCAGTAGACTTTGCCAAAAAAAATAATGCTCGAGTCATTGATTTGAAGTTTATGGATTTGCTGGGTTCGTGGCAGCATTTTTCTGTCCCCACCAGCGAGCTCGAGGAACAACTGTTCGAAGATGGCTTAGGTTTCGATGGTTCCAGTATCCGTGGTTGGCAGGCTATCAACGCCAGTGATATGCTGGTGATTCCTGATCCTGCTACAGCTATTATGGACCCGTTTATGCAACACCCGACCCTTAGCCTGATTGGTAATATTGTTGACCCAATCACCAAAGAAAAATATAGTCGAGATCCACGAAATATAGCTCAAAAAGCAGAAGCTTATCTCAAGTCTACGGGAATTGGCGATACCGCTTATTTTGGTCCCGAGGCTGAATTTTTCATTTTTGATAATATTCAGTACGACTCAACGAGTAACGAATCGTTTTACTCTATTGACTCAGAAGAAGGAGCTTGGAATACCGGTAGTGACGAAGGGCCTAACTTGGGTCACAAACCACGCCACAAGGAAGGGTATTTCCCGGTTGCTCCGTCCGACACACTTCAGGACATTAGGTCTGAAATGATGTTAACGATGGAACAAGTAGGGATCGATATGGAATGTCATCATCATGAAGTGGCAACAGGTGGACAGTGTGAGCTTGCGATGCGGTTTTCCTCTCTCGTAGATTGTGCCGATAAGCTGATGTGGTATAAATACATTGTAAAAAATATAGCTCTGGCTCATGGTAAAACGGCTACCTTTATGCCTAAACCTATGTTCGGTGATAACGGAACGGGCATGCATACCCATCAGAGTATTTGGAAAGATGGTAAACCATTGTTTGCCGGAAACAGCTATGCGGGGTTTAGTGAAATGGGAATGCACTATATTGGCGGTATTCTAAAACATTCAAGGGCTATTTGTGCATTCACCAATCCAACGACCAACTCATACAAAAGGTTGGTGCCTGGTTTTGAAGCGCCGGTAAATTTAGCTTATTCGAGTCGTAATCGAAGTGCTGCTATTCGAATTCCAATGTATTCTCCGAGCCCCAAAGCAAAACGCCTAGAAATTCGCTACCCAGATCCATCCTGCAACGGTTACCTTGCATTTTCTGTGATGCTTATGGCGGGTTTAGACGGGATTCAAAATAAGATAGATCCTGGTGAGCCTTTGGACAAAAACATTTATTCTCTCGGACCAGAAGAGCTGGCAAATATTCCGACTTTACCGCATTCTTTGGAAGATGCCATTCAAGCGATGGAGGATGATCATGAATTCTTACTTAGAGGCGATGTGTTCACTCAAGATGTTATAGATACTTGGGTTGATTACAAAAGAGAAAACGAGATTGATCAAATGAGATTGCGCCCGCATCCACTTGAATTTCAAATGTATTACGATTGCTAATTTGGTGGACAATGGAGATTAACGAATATGTATTTTCGAAAACCCTCTGGGTTCACCCAGGGGGTTTTTTATTTTCCAAATTTCGGGGAAAACTATAGCCGTTTTAAAAATAATCCGAGAGTATGATTTCTAAAGAAAACATTATAGAAAAAATTCTCGATTGCTCTCATTGGGATGATCAACTTACCCCCATTTTAATCGACTGTGGATTCCAAGAGCCTTCTAAAGCTTGGAAAAATTTAATTGATATAGCCAAAGCTGCAAATTTTAAAAAACTCTATCCCCTTTTTTTCCCAAGATTATTAGATTTATCAGCTCGTTCGTATAATGCAGATATAGCCTTGCATAACCTCGAGCGTTTTTCTGAAAAATTCTCAGATAAAGATCATCTTTTCGCGCAACTATCAGAATCTGAAAGTCTGTTAGAGGCACTAATATTTTTATTTTCAGGAAGTCAGATTCTAACAGATTACATCCTTAGCGAACCTTCTTATGTCAATTGGTTGAACCGTCCTGGGGTTCTAACGGAATCAAAATCAAAAGATATATTGATGCGGGATTTTTATGAAACCGCAGAAGAAGGTGTTCCTAAAAAAGATATTTTATATATTCTTAGAAAATTTAAAAAAAGAGAGTATCTCCGAATAGGTCTCCGCGACTTATTAGGTAGAGCTGCATTGATAGAAACAATAGAAGATATTTCCAATCTCGCAGACGTATGCTTGCAAATTGCATATGAAAACTCAGATAGAGATTTAAAAAGTAAATTTGGTTTGCCCTCGTATCAAGACTCCGAAGGAAACTGGAAAGAGTCTGAATTTGCAGTTCTTGGAATGGGAAAACTAGGGGGTAAGGAGCTTAATTACAGTTCAGATATAGATCTTATTTATATTTATACTTCAAACCAGGGTGAAACACGTCCTGATCATTCCCGTTCAAACTCAATTATTAAAATAACAAATCACGAATATTTTTCTAAACTGGCTCGGCAGATTACCAAAACAATAAATGAAATAACTTCTGAAGGTAATGTATTTCGAGTGGATCTGGA
>Ga0315332_10002640_pt1 | contig 10027 bp, 10 predicted proteins | sample M110034915metaG_FD_203455 | JGI IMG/M metagenome (GOLD analysis project Ga0315332, IMG submission 203455) | Ammonia-oxidizing marine archaeal communities from Monterey Bay, California, United States - M1 100m 34915 | ecosystem: Environmental > Aquatic > Marine > Intertidal zone | place: USA... | reverse complement strand
AACCAATTCTTGATTTAGAATATGGAAAAATTAGACTCGTAATTGCATTTCCTGATAAATATAGTTACAAAAATCTTGATGCAATGATTGCTGATTATGGAAAAAAGAAAAAAACACTTCGTCTTTCCTCTGAATATTTAACAACTGCATCAAAATTTATCAAAAGTTTAAAATCTTATCAAAAATATTATGGTAAAAAAGATCCATTGATTGTTACACCTTGGATGAGATTGGGAAATAACAAAGATGTTCAAATCCATTTATCCTTTGGGGCAACAGAAGCAAAACCTCCAGAAGATGTTGATGCAATAATGGATGTAACTGAAACTGGCACAACTTTAAAACAAAATAAGTTAAAAATTGTTGATGAAGTTTTAACTTCTACTGCACATCTCATTGTAAATAAAAAAGCATTAAAAGATCCTAAAAAACGTGAAAAAATATTTGACATTGTTACATTAATGCGAGGTGCAGTCAATGGAAGAAAATATTTACACATTTATCTTAATGTTGAAGAAAAAAATCTGAAAAAACTTTTAACACAAATGCCTTCTTTAAAGAGACCTACAATTAGTCCACTTAGTGAAAACGGATGGTTTGGTGTAAATACAGTGATCAAAAAAGAGGAATTTCACAAACTTATTCCTAAACTAAGAAAAATTGCACAAGGACTTGTAGTTCACGAACCACGCCAAATATTGGAACTAGAAGAAATTAAACGCGACGAAGAAAATTGATGAAAATCCATAAAATAACAAATATTGAACAATTTGTTACCAAAATTCTTCCAAAACAGCCTCCAAAAAACAAATCTATTGTTGAATCTATTCTAAAGAATGTTCAAAAAAATGGTGATTCCGCAGTAAAAAAATATGAGAAAAAATTTACCGGTGCAAATATTTCTTCTTTACGTGTTTCTAAGACAGAAATTCGAAACTCCTATTCTAAAGTTTCAAAAAATGAAATTGCAGCATTACGTTTTGTAAAAACCAGGGTTGAAAAAACAGAATCTATTATTAATAATATCTTTAAAAACAAAAAAATCAATAATGATGGAATTCAGATAATTAAAAAATTCATTCCAATTAGAAGTACTGGTTGTTATGTTCCTGGTGGTTTAGCAAGATATCCAAGTTCTGTAATTATGTCTGTAATTCCTGCAAAAGTTGCAGGTGTAAAACGAATTGTTGTTGTATCTCCTCCAAATTCTAACGGAAAAATTGATCCATTAACAATTGTAGCTGCAGATATCTGTGGTGCAACTGAGATTTACAAAACTGGTGGTGTTCAAGCAATTGCCGCTTTATCTTATGGTACAAAATCAATTTTAAAAGTTGATAAAATTGTTGGGCCTGGTGGAGCATTTGTAACTTCAGCAAAATCATTAGTTAGTGATACCACTGGAATTGATATGCTTGCTGGACCAACAGAATTGGGAATTATTGCAGATAGTTCTACTGATCCAGAATTTATAGCACTTGACTTAATTTCACAATCTGAACATAGTAGTGATACGTTTTGTTATTTGATTACTAATTCAGAAAAAACTGCAAAACTTGTAAATGAAATCATTTCAAGACTATTACCTAAAATTCAAAGAAAAGAATTAGTTAAATCTAGTTTATCCAAAAATGGATTTATTGCAGTATGTAAAAACAATACAGATATGATTAATTTAGCAAATTCTCTTGCTCCTGAACACTTGCAAATTATGACAAAAAACCCAAAGTTAATTTCATCCAAAATTACTTCAGCTGGATTAATTTTACTTGGAAATTACTCTCCATCTTCTGCTAGTGACTATATTTTAGGCTCAAATCATATACTACCAACTAATGGATTTGGAAAAATTAGGGGCTCTCTCTCTGTAATGGATTTCATTAAAATTAATACTGAAGTATCTGCTTCAAAATCTTCTTTATCAAAAATTTCCAAGTACCTTGATACATTGACTACTTCTGAAGGATTACCAAATCACTATGAAGCAGTTGGGGGTAGATTGTAATGAAAAAAAATTGGTTTGATTCAAAAATTAAAGAGTTTTCTTCAATTGGTGGATATCAAAAACCTCAATTAAATGAAAACTCCCTTAAATTAGATTCAAATGAAAATTATGTGCTTTCTAAACAATTTCAAAATGATGTTGTTTCTGGAGCCAGAAAAAATTCTGATGTAAGAGAATACCCTCTTGGAGGTGTTGAAAGATTAATTGAAATGATCTCAAAATTTGTCAAAGTACCTTCATCTATGATTGGTATTGGAAATGGATCTGATCAAATTCTAGATTTGATTTTATCAAATTTTGCATCAAAACAAACAAAAGTTCTTACCTCAAATCCAACTTTTGGTTTTTTTGAAGAGCGATGTAAATTATATTCAATCCCATTAATTACAATCCCATTCTCAGATGATATGAAATTGGATATTAAACAATTCCTTAAAGAATCTAAAAATGCAGATATACTGTATCTTGATTCACCAAATAATCCAACAGGATTTCAGTTTTCAAAAGCAGAATTACAAAAATTAATCAGATCTTTTGACGGTTTGATAATTATTGATGAAGCTTACGGTGAATTTTCTGATTATTCTCTTTCTAATCTTGTTAAGACCCAAAGTAATCTCATTGTAGTTAGAACTCTTTCAAAATCATTTGGTATGGCAGGTCTTCGTTTAGGTTATTTCATTGGAAATAAAAAATTTACCGATGCATTTCTAAACGTTTTACAATATCCATATCCACTAAGCACTATCACTATAGAATCTGGGATTTTAGCGTTAGAAAAAGTGAATTTCATGGAAAATGCAACAAAAATAATCAAATTTGAGAGACAAAGAATTATTGAAACATTAAGAAAGTTTGATGCTTTTCAAGTGTTTGATTCTAAAGCAAATTTTGTTTTATTTGATGCGGGAAGTTCCTATAAACGAGTTTTTTCTGCATTATCAGAACAAGGAATTTCAATAAGAAAATTAGGCGTAATTGGAAATCATAAAGGCTGTCTCAGAGTAACAATTGGCACTAAAGAAATGAATTCAAAATTTTTATTGGCTATTCGTGATTTGTTAGGATGACTTTAAAACAAAAATTTAAGGGAATTTACATTGATGATTCATTTAATGATATTGAAATTGATAGTTTAATTTTTGATTGTGATGGAGTATTAATTGATATTAAAAAATCATATGATCAAACAATAAATGCTACTACAAAATATGTGTTGGAAAGTTTAGAAAAAATTACTGATCCAATTGAAATAGATTTTAAAATTATTGATGGATTCAAATCCACAGGTGGATTTAATGATGAAGTTGATTTAACATATGCTGCAATCCTTTCAATTATTGCTGCAAAAAAATTAAAACAAGATCAATCTAACTTTATTTTTTCAGTAATAAAAAATTCTGATTCTACTGGAATTAAATCAGTTGAAAATTTTCTAAAAAAACAAACTAACATTTCTGAAATTATTAGTAAATTATCTTATCCTGGTACTCATAAAGAAAATATTTTGTATCAAGTATTTGATCAATTGTTTTATGGTCCTGAACTTTATTCTAAATTATTCAATACTGTTTCAAGATTTTCTGATATTGGTTTGATAGAAAATGATGATGTAATTTTTAATAATGAATTATCTGTAAAATTACAGAAAAAATTTGGTAAACAAATTTCTATGGTTACTGGAAGAGGTAAGGAATCTGTGAATTATTCATTAAAGCATCTTTTAGAAAAATTTGATTTAAGAAATTCAGTATTCTTAGAAGATGAATCCCGAGATCTTGCAAAACCTAATCCTCAAGCACTTGTAAATTGTATTCAAGGCATGAACAGTGAATCTTGTTTGTATGTTGGTGATTCTATGGAAGATTTCATTATGGCTAAAAAAGCATCAATTTTGGGACATAAAACTACTTTTTGTGGAATTATTGGTACTAGTGAAAATCCACAAGAGAAATTAAAATTATTTGAGCAAAATGAGGCTATTCTTGTTATAGACTCAATTAATTTACTACCAAAGGTATTAAATTTAGAATAAATCATAACAGATAACCTGTGAAAAATATGGCTCAAAGAAAAGCAACAATTAATCGAAGTACAAAAGAAACTACTATTTCTGTTTCTGTAAACATTGACGGCACAGGGAATACTAGTATTAAAACAGGAATTAATTTTATTGATCATTTGATCACATCATTTGGAAAACATGGAATGATGGATCTCAAAGTTAGTGCAAAGTCAAATGATGGAATTGAACATCACTTAATTGAAGATACTGCCATTACTATTGGATTAGCAATTGATAAGGCATTAAGTTCTAGAAAAGGTATTACAAGATTTAGTTATGCATCAGTACCAATGGACGAATCTTTAGCTGAAGCATCTATTGATCTAGTAAAACGACCATTTTCAAAATTGACTTTATCAATAAAAAGAAGTAAAATTGAAAATGTTTCAAAAGAAGATTTGGAACATTTCTTTCAATCATTACTTCAAAATCTGAATAGCTGTATTCACATTACTGTAAAGTATGGGGATAATGATCATCACAAAGTTGAATCTGCAATTAAATCTCTGGCAGTTGCATTTAGATCAGCATCATCATACGATAAAAAACAAAAAGGAATTCCAAGTACAAAAGGTTCAATGTAATGGTTAATGTAGCAATATTTGACTATGGTGCTGGAAATATTTTTAGTCTCAAAAACTCACTTGAACAAGTAGGTGCTTCAGTAGACGTCATAACTTCTTTTGATCAACCTAATGTCTATTCTGGATTATTATTGCCTGGTGTAGGTAATTTTGATCCTGCAATCAAAAGTATTAATGAAAATTCAAAAACTCAATTTCATGATTTTGTTAAAGAAGATACTCCTGTTTTAGGCATATGTCTTGGAATGGAAATGTTTTTTGAAAAAAGTGAGGAAGGTGTTGAAAAAGGATTTAATGTAATTGATGGTGAAATTGTGGTTTTACCCTCTACTATGAAAGTTCCTCATATGGGATGGAATAATTTAGAAATTAAAAAACCTGGAATTATTTTAGATGGAGTTGTTAATGGTTCTTGGGTTTATTTTGTTCACTCTTACCGTGCAAAGCCAAAATTTGATGATGTAATTACAGCTGAATCTGATTACGGTGTAAAAGTTCCTGCCGTGGTTGAAAAAAATAACTTTTTTGGAACTCAATTTCATCCTGAAAAATCAGGAGATATTGGTAAAATTATGATACAAAATTTTCTAAATGTGTGTAAAAAATGAAAGTAATTCCAGCAATAGATCTTATGGATGGACAAGTAGTTAGACTCTACAAGGGTGATCCTAACCAAAAAACCATCTACAGTAACGATCCAATCAGTACTGCAAAAAAATGGGAGAGTGCCGGAGCTGATATGATTCATCTTGTTGATTTAGATGCTACTTTGGGATTGGGTTCAAATCTTGAATTAATAAAAAAAATTGTTTCCTCAGTATCCATTCCAATAGAAATTGCAGGTGGACTGCGCTCTGAAAAATTAATTCTTGAAGCTCTAGAAATTGTTGACAGGGTTGTAATTGGAACTTTTGCATTCAAAGAACCTGAATTATTGCAAAATTTACTAATTAAATTAGGACCTAAAAAAATCGTTATTTCTGTTGATCATAAAGATGGAATAATTGTTACACATGGATGGCAAAGTACTACTGACATCTCATTAATTGATTCCATGAAAGAATTCCTACATGTTGGATTTACTGAATTTCTATTAACTAATGTTAATCGTGATGGAACACTTGAAGGACCAGATTTAGAATTTCTTCAGGAAGCTTGTGTTCTAGATAAAGCAAATGTTATTGCAAGTGGTGGAATTTCAAACATTGATGATATACCTAAAGTGAAAGAAAAAAATGCTTGGGGTGTAATTTTAGGAAAAGCACTTTATGAGAATAAAATTACTATTGAGGAGACAAAGAAATTATCATGACCTTAACAAAACGAATTATTCCTTGCTTGGATGTAAAAAATGGCAGAGTTGTAAAAGGACTAAATTTTGAATCCATAAAGGATGCTGGTGATCCAGTGGAATTGGCTGCAAAATACAGTGATGAAGGAGCTGATGAACTTGTCTTTCTTGACATTACAGCCTCAAATGAACAACGAGAAACAATTAAAGAATTAGTACGTAAAGTTGCTTCTGTAATTAATATTCCATTTACTGTCGGCGGCGGTGTCAAATCAATTGATGATGCTAGAAATATTTTACTTAATGGTGCTGATAAAGTTGGAGTTAATACTTCGGCAATAAAAAATCCTCCACTAATTACTGAATTAATGACATTATTTGGAAGGCAATGTGTTGTTGTTGCCATTGATGCTAAAAGAAATTATGAAATTAAAGAAAATGTAAATATTTTTTCAGAAAATAATAAAAAATTCTGGTTTGAAGTTTTTATTTTTGGAGGTAAACAAGAAACTGGTGTTGATGTAATTACATGGGCACAAGAGGCTGAAAAATTAGGTGCTGGAGAAATTTTACTTACTAGCATTGATGCTGATGGTACAAAAAATGGTTATGATATTTTACTTACAAAATCTATTGTTGACAATGCATCTATTCCTGTAATTGCATCGGGTGGATGTGGAAAACCAGATGATATGGTCGAAATATTTGAAAAATCAAATGTTGATGCTGCTTTAGCTGCTTCTATTTTTCACTATGAAACTCATGGCGTTAGAGGTGTCAAGTCTTTTCTTAAAGACAAAAAAATCTCTGTAAGATTATAATATCTAGACGATAACTAAAAAATATGAACAAATCTATTGATGAAATTGATTTTGAAAAAAGTGATGGTCTTGTACCTGTAATTGTCCAAGATGTAAATACAAAAGATGTTTTAACTTTGGCTTATACAAATAAAGAATCTTTAGAGTTGACAAAAAAAACTGGTAATTCTTGGTTTTGGAGTCGTTCAAGAAACAAGCTTTGGATGAAAGGTGAAGAATCTGGTAATACTCAAAAAATTAAAGAGATTTTAGTTGATTGCGATTCTGATGCAATTATTTATCTTGTTGAACCATCAGGACCTGCATGTCATACAGGTGAAAAAGTTTGTTTTCATAATCAATTAAAATAATTTAACAAATTGGATCCCATGAATTATTATCCCATGTATTGGTTTGATTAATAATTTTAAATTTTATATCTGGGTATTCTGTTCCCACCAATTTAATTAACCACATACCTGCAACGTCATTAACAGAACACATTCCTTTAAACTCATACAAATTTGGAGATAAATATTTGTTAAAACCACTAGATATTGTTCCGTCGAATGGAATTTCTATGTACTTATCATAATGTGTGTTGTTTAGTTGTCGGTAAATTGCCATTGAACCTTTATCATTAGGTGATAAACCTTCTACATCTATGAAAATTTTATCACCTAAATTATATTGTTTTTTATCTATTGCAAATGGTCCAGATTCATTCCATTTTTCTTCAATTTGTGTTTCAACAATTTCTTGATTTGAATCAAACAAAATTATTCCAGCAATAATTATTGCTGTTATTATTGAAATTACTATGATGATTGATTTTTGTTTTTTCAAATCTTTCGAAGACTTTTTTTTTAAAATGGGTAAAAACCTTACTAATAATTTTGATTATAAATCAGTATTATAATATTTTAGAATAAAATTAAGTAATACTTAACTTGATATTAGGATTTTTTATCTATCCGATGAAGGAATAATTGATCTTGGCTAGAACTTCATTACAGTGTAGAGAGTGTAAAAAAGAGTATGAAACTGCTTTCAAGTACGTTTGTGATGACTGTTTTGGCCCATTAGATGTAAAATACGATTTTCCTACTTTGACAAAAGATACCTTTTCTAATCGTGAACAAACCTATTGGAGATATTTTGAATTACTTCCAATTGAGAATAAATCCAATATTGTAAGTATTGGTGCAGGTATGACTCCTCTTACCAAAGCTGAGAATCTTGGAAAAAAATTAGGATTAAACAATCTTTACATAAAAAATGATTCTGTAAACCCAACTTTTTCATTTAAAGACAGACCAGCTGGTGTTGCAATTTCAAAAGCAAAAGAACTTGGATTGACTGCAGTTGGTTGTGCATCAACTGGTAATTTAGCATCTGCAACTGCAGCACATGCAGCTGCTGCAGGATTACCGTGTCATGTATTTGCACCAAGTAATATTGAAATGGCAAAAATTGCACAAGCACTATCTTATGGTGCAAATTACATTGCAGTTGATGGAACTTATGATGATGCAAATAGAATTGCAGCTCAAATTGGTGATAGTAAGGGAATTGGTGTTGTTAACATTAACATGCGTTCACATTATGTTGAAGGTTCTAAAACATTTTCATATGAAGTTGCAGAACAACTTGATTGGCAAGTTCCTGATCAATTAATAGTTCCTGTAGGAAGTGGTGCAATGCTTAATGCAATTTGTAAAGGATTTGAAGAATTGCAAACTGTTTCGTTACTTGATGATGTTTCTAACATGCATATGATTGCAGCCCAACCACATGGTTGTGCACCAATTGTTGACGCATTTAAGAAAAATACTAAAGAAGTCATTCCCGTGGAAAATCCAGATACAGTAGCTAAGAGTTTAGCAATAGGTGATCCAGGAGATGGCAGATATGTCTTGAAAAGATTACAGCAGTATAATGGATTTGCCGAAGAATGTAATGATCAAGAAATTTTAGATGCAATTCTTCTATTAGCACAAACTGAAGGAATATTTACAGAGCCAGCAGGTGGTGTATCAATTTCTATATTACAAAAAATGGTTGAACAAGGTAAAATTGATAAAAATGATAAAGTTGTATGTTATGTTACTGGTAATGGTTTGAAGGCAACTGAATCTATTATGCAAGTGCTATCCAAACCAACTGTCTACAAGCCAAACATTAATGAAATCTCAGCGGTGGTTCAATAGATATGGCTAATATCACATTTACAATCCCATCAGTACTAAATGCAGGTGGAGGTGAGAAGAAAATTGAAATTTCTGCTGATTCATTACAAGACTCATTCCTAAAAATATCTGAAATTCAAGGCGATGATTTTAAACGTAGAGTATTAGAGGCTGATAACACTCCACGTTCTTTGATTAATATTTACATTAATGGTAAAAATGCAAAATTCTCTAATGGAATGGATACTACTTTGCAAGATGGTGATGAAGTGTATATTTTACCAGCAGTTGCAGGAGGTTCTGAAGATTTATCCTCAAAAGAACTTGATAGATATTCACGTCAAGTAATGCTTGAAGAAATTGGATTTAATGGACAATTAAAATTAAAAAATTCTAAAGTTTGTGTTGTAGGAACTGGCGGATTGGGACATCCAATTATTACAAGATTAACTGCAATGGGTGTTGGTACATTAAGAATTGTTGATAGAGATGTAATCGAACTATCTAATTTACATAGACAAACATTGTTTGATGAATCTGATGTTGGACAAGTTAAAGTTGAAGCAGCAGCAAAAAAATTAAAAAAATTAAATTCTGAATGTAAAATTGAAGCACTAACAGTTTCAGTTAATGATTATACTGCACTTGAAGTTGTAGAAGGATGTGATGTTGTAATTGATGCACTTGATTCAGTTAATGCAAGATATGCATTAAACAAGGCTTGTGTTAAATTTGGAATTCCTTTTGTTACAGGAGCTGCCGTTGGAACATCTGGACAAGCATTTACAATTTTACCAAAAGAAAGTGCATGTTACTATTGCATGTTTCCAGCATTAGATGAAAATACAATGCCAACATGTAGTATTGAAGGAGTACATCCATCAATACTTTCTATAATAGGTGGAATTGAAGTTGCAGAAGCTGTAAAAGTAATTACTGGAAAAAAACCAAATCTATCAAATAGAATTTTACATATTGATTTAGAAAATTTAGATTTTAACAGCACAAGAACTTTTAGAGCTGATGAATGTCCTATTTGTGGAACTGGAAAATTAGAAGTTGTAGAAAAACAAGAATTAATTTTAGAAGAGTT
>Ga0315332_10002639_pt1 | contig 10028 bp, 8 predicted proteins | sample M110034915metaG_FD_203455 | JGI IMG/M metagenome (GOLD analysis project Ga0315332, IMG submission 203455) | Ammonia-oxidizing marine archaeal communities from Monterey Bay, California, United States - M1 100m 34915 | ecosystem: Environmental > Aquatic > Marine > Intertidal zone | place: USA... | reverse complement strand
ATCATAGAAAAAATTGATAAGTATAAAACTAATCTATTGAAAAGAAAGCAATTATTTTACAAGCTTAGGAAACCTAAACAGCATAAAAAAGCAGTTTAGCCAATTGTAAAATAAAGTTTGATAATGCAAACCGTCAGCGTAAAGTATCTCTTATACTATAACTAATTTTATACTAGTTGACACAAATCTCATAGTATAATTGATTATAGAACCCAATTAAGTATAAAATAAATTGTACTTTTACTCTTGTGAAAAACGCCTTAAAAATAGTCACAACCGTATTTTTTGCAGCATATGTATTAATCCTAAGCTGTGGTTTTTCCCTATCTCATGTCTACTGTCCTGAGGGCGAACAGTGGATTCTAGGCGCAGAAATGCCACCATGTAAACATTGTTTTGAAGTTGAGTCTTCAAGTTGTAAGTCTGACAAGAAATGTGCTGATGTACCTGAAAAAAATAATGATAACAGGAAGAAGGACACGTTCACCTTTAAATTCGATATTGAGGGTAAAGAAGTTTCAACACCAGATACGAAATTTATTAATTATGACCTTTTGCCAAACTCTATTGCCTCAGCAACTAGTGTTGCTTTCTTTTTAGATATTGCTCTTGAAAAAAACTATCTCAGGTTTCATCCCCCACCCGATCTACTTAAGCCTGACCTGACCAATATACAGGTCTTCCGTATTTGATTTTATTGTTTCAGTTCTGCCGACAATTTAATTGTATCGGCTCTTCGTTTATGCATATTATTTCAATTTAACAAAATCACTAATCATGAAAACAATAACATTATTTATTATCGCAATATCAACTTCATTACTGTCTTTTGGACAAAACCCTAGTATGACCATTTCTCATACTGGACTTGCACCTTATGACACCCTGACTGTATATGCGGGCGATTCAATCGACTTTATATATGGAGGAGGCGGATCTCATCCAATGACAGAAGGGTGGCAATCGGGCCAAAGCTCTTCACCAATATCGTTTCCAACACAAACTGTTACTTCATCTATTCCATCTGTAACTTTTACATTAAATACTCCTGGAACATATTATTTCCATTGTGGAACAAATCCTGGAAATTCAAATAACTGGGGAAAAATTACAGTATTAAACACAACCGCTTCAGGAATAATAGAAACTGAGATTGTTGAATACAAAATATACCCTAATCCATCAACAAATATCTTTACCATTGAAGGATTAAATAGTGCAGCCGAAATATACAACCTTGTTGGTGAAAAAGTAATGGATGTGAATTCATCAATTATAAATGCATATGATTTACCTAAAGGGGTATATATCATTAAAATTGAAGAATTTAATTCAACGTTTATTAAAAAATAAGCAGATGAAAACAAACTATATAATAATCAGTTTTTTATTAATTGCTATAGCGGTGACGCCCTCATGCAAAAAAAAAGGCTGTACAGATCCCTCTGCAACTAATTACAATAACAAAGCAAAAAAAGACGATGGATCTTGTATAATTCCTACTGAAATATCTGCCCCTACTCCAACTTCAGTTGTAATTCCTAGCTGGGTTAGTACTTCAATTGTTGGAGATATGTCTCATCCTGCAAGTAATCCTCTTACAATAGAAGGAATCGAATTAGGGAGAGAGCTTTTCTATGAAAAACAATTATCTGGCGATAATAGCATGTCTTGCGCAAGCTGTCATTTTCAAGAATTCAATTTTAGTGATAATGCACAATTCAGCACAGGGATTACCGCTAGCATGGGAGACAGACAAGCTATGGCTATTACAAATTTAGCATGGGATGACAAATTATTTTGGGATGGAAGAGCTGTGTCTTTGGAAGATCAAGCACTTGGCCCTGTTGTTAACCCAATCGAATTAAATGACACATGGACAAATGTAGTATCTAAATTACAAGCCAACCCTAAGTATCTTATTTTATTTAACAAAGCATTTGGCACACAGGTAATTGATTCTGTTTTAGTGTCTAAAGCGATCGCACAATTTGAAAGATCTATGGTGTCTTTTAATTCTAATTACGATAGTTATTTTTATGAAGGTGATACAGCTGCTCTTACAGTTTCTGAAAAAAATGGATTTAACTTATTTTTTGGTACAGCCGAATGTATTCATTGTCACTCAGGTCCTTTGTTAAACGACCCTTCTTTTAGAAATAATGGATTAGATGAAACATTCACTGATTTAGGATTAGGCAGTGTAACTGGGCTTGCTTCTGATAACGGCAAATTTAAAGTAACAACACTCAGAAATATTGCAGAATCTGCACCATACATGCATGATGGTAGATTTGCAACGTTAGAGGAGGTAATTGAACATTATAATACTGGGGTTAAAGCAAACTCTCCCAATCTGGATTCCGAAATGAATCATTTTGTTGGTGGTTTAAATTTAACTCCCGGTGAAATAGTAGATTTGGTTGCATTCTTGCGCACATTTTCTGACCCCACGTATTTAAACGATCTCAATTTTTCTGATCCAAATTAGAGTGCATTATAAAGTCGGTATCTAAATCATTAACCGATTAAATGTATAGAAAACCAAATTAATAAAAAAATGAAAAATTTATTATTTATAATTATAGGCACTTTCGTTTCCTTATCTACTGACCCTGCTACTGACCCAAATTTTATAGTGGAATATAAAGGAGCACTAAAAAACATGATGCACAAAGGGGATATTTCTGCTAAAGCAGATTTGTTAGAGTTAAAAGAGACTGAACACCTCTATGCGCTAGGGGCTCTTGAAAACCTTAAAGGTGAAATTCAAATCTTCGACAGTAAGTCTTTTAATACATCGGTTATCGATAGCAGTTTGTCCTTTGACAATTCATTTGATAAAAAGGCAACGCTTATTGTATATGCCTCGGTTGACAAATGGAAATCGATTTCTATTCCCGATAATATTGTGAGCTACGAACAATTGGAAGATTATATAAAAAAATCTGCAGAACGAAATCATATCAATATCAACAAACCATTTCCATTTTTAATAGAGGGCAAAGCAAAGTCATTCGACTGGCACGTAATCAACTGGAAAGATGGAGATACTGAACACTCGCATGAGAAGCATATTAGTTCGGGTTTGCATGGGTCAATGGAAAATACTGCTGTAGAAATGTTAGGATTCTATTCAAATTCACATCATGCTATTTTCACTCACCACACTACTAATTTACACATCCACGTAAAAACAGTTGACAATAAAATAGCCGGACATCTAGATGGCCTAGTTTTAGAAAAAGGGATGATTTTAAAACTACCTGCTGATAAATAATATAATTATATAACAACACCTAAACTTTATTAACGCCATCTAAATGAGTTAAATGTATTTTAGAGAAATCATATCTAGGAACTTTTATTAGGCTGTTAGTGCTAAAGGACATTTAGGACAATTTTTGATTCTGTCGCGTTAATTTGGTCAAGTTCTAATCTATTAGATTTGAAAGATACTAAAATCCATATTACGATTTACAAACAGATTCACTTTAAGCTATCGAGACGTGGAAGAGCTACTCAAAATAAGAGGTGTTCTTACAAAATCAATCGAATCACCCACAACTGAACCATAAGCTTTACCGGGCAGCCTATTTTTTTTTGTCAATGAATTCTACACCGTTTTGATTTGGCAGTGCTATTAAAGCGAAAACACAACCTAAATCTATAAGAAAACCACCATCACACAATGCTTCATACACAAATCCGAGGTCCTCATTAATATTGTACTGATGTATAATCATAGAAAAAATTGATAAGTATAAAACTAATCTATTGAAAAGAAAGCAATTATTTTACAAGCTTAGGAAACCTAAACAGCATAAAAAAGCAGTTTAGCCAATTGAAAAAATAAAGTTTGATAATGCAAACCGTAAGCGTAAAATATATCTTATACCATAACTAATTTTATACTAGTTGACACAAATCTCATTGGATAATTGATTATAGAATCCAATTAAGATTAAATATATTGTACTTTTACTCTTGTGAAAAACGCCTTAAAAATAGTCACAATCGTATTTTTTGCAGCATATGTTAATCCTAAGCTGTGGTTTTTCCCTGTCTCATGTCTACTGTCCTGAAGGTGAGCAGTGGATTCTGGGCGTATCAAAACCTTAATCAGATCTAGTTTTTCATAGTGAAGTTATAAAAAATGATGTCGCGGTACAGTATCAAAAAAGTATAAATATGATTTTAAATCTAAAAGATTCTTGCGCCAACTATGATGAATCAGATTTAGACAACTTTGATTTCTTCATAGCAAAAATCACACAACAAAGAGACGAATTTGCTATCAACTCATTTTGTCTTTATGAAGATTCAACTAAATAAGTCTACTTTTATTCACATTTCTCAAAGGTTTGAAATATTAACAAATAAACACTAAAAGATGACGAAAAAACACCTCGTAATAATTGTAATAATTCTAGCTGCTATATCTAACATTGTCGCCCAGACAGACAACGAAATATTTACAATATATTTAGTTCGACACTCAGAAAAAGAATCAACATCTAATGATCCTCAACTTACTCAATGTGGTGAGCAGAGATCAAAAAGTCTAAGTCGTTTTCTTAGTGATGTACAACTAGATGCTGTTTATAGTACCGACTATAATCGAACTAAAAATACTGCGCTGCCAACAGCGCTATCCAAAGAACTAGAAATAAGTGAATATAATCCTGAAAAACTTAAAGATTTTTCAAAATTATTAATCGACAGTAAACAAAACGCACTAGTTGTTGGGCACAGTAATACAACAGGAGTTTTAGCTGGTCTTTTGGTTGGTGAAGACATAGGGGAATTTGATTTAACTATTTATAATCGTGTTTATCAGGTCGTGATCTATCAAAATAGTAGCCGCCTTCATTTATTACACACGGCTTTTGTTTGTAATGATTAAAAGCATAGGATAACTACATAAACCACAATATACTCGTAACTAAATGTTAAACATTAGTATATTTAAACCCTAGTAAATGTTTTAACAAAACCTTTTGTAATGATTAAGAGAATTATTTTATCACTTTTTTGCCTAATTTTTGTTTTTAATTTTTGTTTTTCACAAGTGCCAATTACCAACTATTCTGTAAATAGTATTGGTCAAGTGCAGCTATCAATTCAAGCTCAAACAGGTAAATATTATTTACTTAATGCTCAGCATAGCCCAACGTTTCAATGGGTTACTTCAATGACTATGGGCGTTAATGGAACTATGGTTATTTCAGAACCAGCAGCAGCTTATCCATTAGGCAACTATACGATAACAGAACATGATGTAACAACACCTGACGATTGGGATGGAGATGGAATAGATGATGTTACAGAATTTAATAACATGCCTACAGATGCGCCTATAAACTTTGCAGATCCTATTGCATTTGTAGATGGATCAACCTCAATACCGGATGCTCAAACCTTTTTGAATTTAGCTACAGTAAATAATGTCTCTTGGGCTCCATTTCTAGATGGGCAATTGTATGTTAAGTTTGGAATACTTGATAGAGATACACCTCAACCAAAAATTTATTTTATTAATAGCAACACCTATACTATCCATGCAAATTTTTTCAGTGGAATTGGTGCATCAGTAGTTGGAGATGACAGCTCTGGAGAGATCGTTTTTAATCCGAATGATATCCTTCCAAATGGTGTTATTGGAAGTTATTCTTTTAATTTTTCCTTCGGGGATGCAAAAGATTTTACGGCCACTCAAAGAACATATGAGCTATTAATGGCAAATATGCCTTTTCTACAAAACAACATGAATCACTTTATTGGCCAAGCAGATGAAAACCTATACAACTCGACATATGCAGCTGATTTTGTTGGCTCTAGAATAGAAGTCGTTTTAGAGTCTGATGTTTTCGCTGAAATCGATTATATACCTTTCCACGAAGCTGAGGGATATGGCTTCTTTAAACATATGTCGCTTAATGAAACACCAGGATCACGAGATATCGTTTTGTACGATGCCTTGCCGAATTCACTGCCTCGAGTAGGAGGAATCATAACTTCTGTAATACAAACTCCGTTATCGCATGTTAATTTAAGAGCTATTCAAGATAATGTTCCTAATGCATATATCAAAGATCCTTTATCGATAGATTCAATAGTAAACTTGCTAGATGGCTATATTTATTACAAAGTAGAAAATGAGAAATTTCAAATAAGAGAAGCAACATTGGCAGAAGTAAATACCTGGTATGAGGACCTCAGACCAACAGAACCACAAATTCCTGTTCGAGATCTAAGTATTACAGCAATAATGCCCTTAGATTCAATTGAATTTGGAATGTCTACTTCTTTCGGTGCTAAATGCTCTAACGTTGCAACCATGAGATCATTTGGGTTTCCGGATGGCACAATACCCGATGGTTTTGGAATTCCGTTTTACTACTACGATGAATTTATGAAATTCAACAACTTTTATCAAGAAGCTGATGTCATGATAAACAACCCAACTTTCATAACTGATATCAATTTTCGTACAGAACGTTTAAAAGATTTTAGAAGAGACATTAAAGATGCTCCAATGCCGCAATGGATGATGGATGAGTTACAAACCATGCATGATTCCTTCCCAATTGGCACTGCTGTTAGATGTCGATCGAGTACTAATAATGAAGATTTACCCGGGTTTAGTGGTGCGGGTTTATATACTTCTAAAACGCAACACCTTACTGAAGGACATATCTCTAAATCTATTAAACAAGTGTATGCCAGTATGTGGAATTTTAGGGCATACGAGGAAAGAGACTTTTATCGCGTAGATCATTTCATCGCAGCTATGGGGGTCCTATGTCACCCAAACTTTGAAGAAGAAAAATCGAATGGTGTTGGGATTAGTATTGACCCAATTTATGAAACGGATAGTACCTTTTATCTAAATACACAGGTAGGAGAATCGTTGATTACAAATCCTGACCCGAACTCAATACCAGAGGAAATTTTATTGTATGAAGATCCTACACAAGGTGCTGGCTACCTCGTATTAAGATTATCTAACCTAGTAAATCCAGGTGAACTGGTTATGGATCAAATATATCTGGATCAAATGAGAGATTACCTTACTGTAATTCACGATGAATTTGCCATACTTTACGATGTTGTAGGAGCAGAAGGTTTTGCAATGGATATCGAATATAAGGTGACAGCTCAAGATCTATTGGTTATTAAACAGGCAAGACCATGGGTTTCGTTTTGGGCAGATATTAAGGCCAATAATGATTTGGCTGTTACAGAAATTGTGAATCCTCAATCTTCTTCAAGCCTAGGAAGCAGCGAACTGGTAACTGCAAAAATTGCCAATACTGGAATGAACGATATGCATGATTTTGATATCACATTAATGATAGATGCTCAATTTATGGAAACCATAACGATTACCGACACTATTCACCCATTTAGCGATGCTGATTTCCAATTTACTGTACCACAAGATTTTTCAATTATTGGTGATTATAATGTAACAGGTATTGTGACTGATTTCGATGACGAATATGGCAATAATGATACGTTGAACGTTGTTTTGAGTAAACTACACTTATTAGATGGGGAACTTTCTCTTGGGGAACTAGCGGTTCTTTGTGATGACGTTGTTGAAGTCGATGCAATTATCACCAACCAAGGGGAGACGACCATTACCAATGTAGAGATTGAGATAATAGTTAATGGAATCGCTGTAGACACAGTAAGCGCTACTGTTGATATACCATATCAAGATCAAGAAATTGTAGAAATAATTGTTGATGATAACCTAGTACAAATCAATAATAATATCGTGCTTAACTTGTTGAGTACAAACAACCAAGTAGATGGAGATATTACCAACAATGTAGCTACTACAAATACAACTCTAGATTCAGATTATGACGTAATCACGTTAATTATAGATGCTGATGATTATCCCCAGGAAACCTCTTGGGAATTGTATGACGAAGGAGCGTATCAAATTGTTGCAACTGGATCCTTAGCATCTGGTACACTAATCCATACCGAAGACATTTGTGTGGATTATGGCTCTTGTTTTACATTAAAGGTATACGACTCATTTGGAGACGGAATTTGCTGTGACTATGGAATTGGGCATTTCGAAGTTTTAGATGCATCTGGTAATAATCTCGTATACAATGATGGCGAGTTTGGCTCTTTGGCCGAAGAAGGATTTTGCCCTGATGGAACTGGATGTGGATTTACAGCAAGTGTAAATGTATCCAACACAACTTCAACGTCTATTGATGATGGTGCTATTACAATTAATACCAATGGCGGGGTAAGTCCATTTCTGTACAGTATTAATGGTGGACAATCATTTATTGATTCTAATACATTCATCAATTTAGCTCCTGGAGATTATGATGTATTTATTCAAGGTGCTACTGGTCTTTGCGACTATCAGGAAACTGTATCTATTGAAGCATGTGAATTCACCACAGCGGATATAACCTCAACCAATGCTACATCTGTTGTAACTACGGATGGTTCTATTGTAATCAATCCTTCTTCGGGAGTCGGGCCTTACCAATATAGTATTGACGGAGGACAGAACTTTGTTTCGGACAATGAATTTCTCGACTTACCAGTGGGTCCATACAACGTAGTGGTTCAAGATGCAGCAAATGTCTGTTTGTATGAGATGAATGTTCCTATTGAAGTTGAAGCATTGAGCATTGAAGGTAATGTCTTCATAGACGGAATCAAAATATATCCAAATCCAACTAACAGCTATTTTACTATTGAAATTGAATCGAGCTCTGCTCTAAATAACACCATAAACATATTGGTTTACGATAATTTGGGTAGAACAATTAAAACCAGTTTAATATCAAAAGATGGTGGTTGGAAAACTACAATGTCCTTAGATGGTTATGTTTCTGGAACTTATTTTATCAAATGCTACAACAGTAATTTTGAAAAACATTTTAAAGTGGTCAAGATTTAAGCTACAATCTAATTGTTGGTATTGGTTTAAAGTGGTAAGACATTTTATTTAAAATATGTTACCTAATATGTTTAACACCATAGTTTCATGCCCAAACTATGGGTTCATTAACGCGCCTATAAACTAAAAAAACAAACCAAAGATAGACTGGGTTCAAATTTTCGATTATCTTTCCAATCTAAACAAAATGGTTGTAAAACATTCAAAGATAAAAAGCGAACGTATTTTAAATAGTATCTTTTCTATTCTTCTATTAATTATATGTATAAGTTTATCAGCACAAACCAAGCTCGATTCTTTGTATGACGTTTGGCAAGACAAAACACAGGCCGATTCTACTCGTTCAAAAGCCTATAAAAATTACATTTGGAATGGTTTTCTTTATTCCAACCCCGATACAGCCATCGTCTTAGCTCAAGCGCTGTTGGACTATGGCGAGGAACACAAGTATCCAAAAGCGAAGTCAATGGCATACAACCTTATGGGGGTTTACAATAGAAATAAAGGCGACTACCCCAAAGCTTTGGAATATTATCAGCTTAGTTTAGCGATTAACCAAGAAATTGGAGACAAAAAGGGAAGTGCACCAGTCATAAGCAACATTGGAAGCACATACTATAACCAGGGCGACTATAGCAAAGCTTTGGAATATTACCAGCGCGGTTTGAATATTTACCAAGAAATTGGAGAACAAAAGGGCATCTCTCATGTCATAGGCAACATTGGAAGTATATACCATAATCAAGGTGACTACCCCAAAGCTTTGGAATATTACCTGCGTAGTTTGAAGGTTAACCAAGAAATTGGAAACAATAAGGGAATTGCTTTTACCATGGGCAGCATTGGAACCATCTACCAAGCACAAGGGGATAATACCACAGCACTAGATTATTACCAGCGCAGTTTAAAGATTAGAGAAGAAATCGGAGACAAAAGAGGAATTGCTTTTATCATGGTAAACATTGGAAACATATACAAAGTAGAAGACGATAATACCAAAGCACTAGATTATTACCAACGTAGTTTGAAGATTTACCAAAAAATTGGGGACAAAAATGGCAACGCACATGTCATTGGCAAC
>Ga0315332_10002635_pt1 | contig 10034 bp, 7 predicted proteins | sample M110034915metaG_FD_203455 | JGI IMG/M metagenome (GOLD analysis project Ga0315332, IMG submission 203455) | Ammonia-oxidizing marine archaeal communities from Monterey Bay, California, United States - M1 100m 34915 | ecosystem: Environmental > Aquatic > Marine > Intertidal zone | place: USA... | reverse complement strand
ATGGCTGAGATCTCGGGGGGGGCGAAGCTCTGATCATCGATCTTGACCGAGACGCTGCCGTCTTTGCCCTCCAGGACCGTGTACGGGACGAGACTCGTCTCCTCCGGCACCTCGGGCAATCTGCGCCCCATGAACCGTTTGACCGAATAGATGGTCTTGGTCGGGTTGGTCACCGCCTGCCGCTTCGCGATCGCGCCGACGAGTCGCTCGCCATCATCGGCAAAGCCCACTACGGAGGGCGTCGTACGCCCCCCTTCCTCGTTCGCGATCACGGTCGGCTGGCCGCCCTCCATCACGGCGACCACAGAGTTGGTCGTCCCGAGGTCGATTCCGATGATCTTGCCGTCGTCTGCCATGGGTGTGTGCCTCTTCCCTCATCTTGCTCGCAGCGGAGCCTCTGCGGATCCGCCGTCGTCTGAATCGAAGGGAAAACTGGTCGCCTGGAGCCCGCTGTCAATCGCGAGGCCGCCTTTTTTCATCGGCAAGCCGATCCGAGAGGCTCCGGGCTCGCCCTCCCTCCCCGGCGCGATCAAGCCCCCCCTGCCACTCCGGAACCGTCAAATCGACATCGGGGTCCCTTCCCGGTCCGCGTACGGGGGCATCGACATGCGTCCGGCGTGAAACATCTCCAGTAACCGCCTGAATTTCCGATGTTTTGAATGGAGAAGGACGCACCGCAAAGCTATATTGCCGTCCCTCCCGGGACGGCCGAACGACGGCGTGCGGACTGCGCGTCCGGCCCCACATGTCGATTGAGGCGTGGGGGCGCTGTGATGAGGAACGGAGAGGCGGGATGGGTCCCTGGCTGATCAAGGCGCTGAACCTCGTGCTGCTGGGCGCGAGCTGCTACCTCGCGGCCCACGTCCTGACGGAAGTTGGGGCAGAAGCGCTCGAGCCACCGCCCATTCAGCCCGAGGCGCAACGCGTCTCATCCCCGACGCAGACCCTGCCCGCCGATCCGGACGCGATCCTGGCCCGGAATCTCTTTGGGGCCCAGCTCGCCGGTGAGACGCCAGCCGACGGGGCCGAGGAGACCGACTCGGGCCTGGAAGATCTCGAAGCGACGCAACTCCCCCTCAAATTGCTGGGCACCGCCGCCTCCACCGACCCCGAGCGGTCCAGAGCCTCGATCGAGGACACCAAAAACCGTACGAATCTGGTCGTAGCGATCGGGGACCGGGTAGCAGGACATAAACGAGTCCGGGTCAAAAACATCGACCGGCGCCGCGTCGTCCTCGATAATGCGGGCAAGCTCGAAGAACTCGCCCTCGATGAAAACGGCGATGGCCCCGCGATGCCGCGTCAGCGGGCCCGCCGACCAAGCCGTTCGCCGCGCCGCAATTCGACCGCAAGCCGAGAGACCTTGAACGACCGACTCGCAAAGCTCAACGGGCAGGACGGACAAGGACTCTCCAAGATCCTCTCCTCTGCACGGATCGTCCCCCACTACGGAGAAGATGGACAAATGGCCGGCATGAAAGTCGACGCGATCAAATCGGACAGCCTTTTGCAAAAGGTCGGCCTTCTCAATGGCGACGTCATCACCGAGGTCAACGGAATCAGCGTAGACCGACTCGACGCGACCGGAGCAATCTTCGAGGAGCTCTCGAGCGCCGAGGAGATCGACGTTGCCGCCACCCGAAACGGACAGACGGTTTTCTTGACGGCTGATGCCGAAGAAATCACGGACACGGAGTGATAGAGAACTTGCGCCCGCTGAGAACTCACCCACGGCTAGACCCGACCCGACCTCGCAACCGACCGAGAGTTCGCCCCGCGCTCGGCGCGGTCCTGCTCTTCGGCCTACTCATGCTGTCCGGAACCGACCGGGGCTTCGCCGAGGAACTCGAGGGCGGCGAAGAACTCGTCTCGCTGGACTTCGCCGATGCCGAGCTGCCTCGCGTCGTCGACACGATCTCCCGCATGACCGGGTACAACTTCATCTACGACGATCGGGTCCGGGGGCGCGTCACGATCGTGTCCCCCACCGAAGTCACCGTCGACCAGGCCTTCGCCGTCTTCGAATCGGTCCTCAAGGTCAAGGGCTTCTCGCTCGTACTCGGGCCCGGTGACACCTACAAGATCCTGCCCATCCGAGACATCAAGGAATCGAGCGTCGATACGATCAAGGACAATCGGCCCTCTCCCAACCGCGACCGTTTCGTCACTCGCTTGGTTCCGCTGCAGTTCATCGACGCCGAGGCCATTACCCAGACGATCAAGCCCTTGATCTCCAAGGACGCCTCTCTGGTGGCCTACGAGGCGACGAATACCATCATCGTCACGGACAGCGAGAGCAATATCCGCCGACTGCTGTCCATCCTCGCGGCCCTGGACGTCGAGAGCTACCGCCAGGAGCTGGCGGTGATCAAAGTCGATTTCGCAGACGCCAACATCCTGGCCGAGCAGCTCTCCGAAATCTACGGTGCCGAGGTCGCGTCCGCCGCCGGCGGTTCGACCGCAGCGCAGCGTCGTGCAAGATCCCGAAGGAGGAGCACGAACAACAACGCCTCCAACACCAGCACCGACGGCGCCGGCGGGATCGGCCCCACGGTTCGTATCCTTCCCGACGAGCGGACGAACTCTCTGCTCGTGCTCGCATCGCGCCAACAACTCGTCGACATTCGAAACCTCGTCGAGAAGCTCGACATCCCCGTGACGGGCGAGGGCCGCATCCAGGTCTATTACCTGCGCCATGCCGATGCGGAAGAGCTATCCGAGACGCTCAACTCGCTCGTCGGTCAGGGCACGAGTGGGGGCGGGAGTCGGTCTCCCATCTCCGGTGCGGCCAGCAATGCGAACCAAAGCATCCGAGCGGCGGTCACGCCCCTCGACGAAGGCATTACCGTGACGGCCGACGCAGCGACGAACGCGCTCGTCATCAAGGCCAGTAAAGAGGGCTATGAGACGCTCAAACAGGTGATCGAGAAACTCGACATCTCTCGGCCGCAAGTGCTGGTCGAGGCCCTGATCGTCGAGGTCGACGTCACCGATAGCTTGAATCTCGGTTTCGATGCCGCCTTCCGGCTGATCAACGGCGATGTCGACCTCCTGTTCCAGACGGGTTCGGCCTTCGTGCCGGGAGCAAGCACCCTGGCACAAGCCATCAGCAGCGGTTCGTTCACCGATCCCGCAAACGCTTTCAATGGAGCGAATCTCACTCCCGACAGCGACGGGACGAGCATCGGCATCGGCATCACCGCGGATGCCGGCGACACGGACGTCAACATCGTTTCTGCCCCGCATATCCTCACCTCGGACAACGAAGAGGCAGAGATCATCATCGGCGACAACATCCCGATCGTGACCGGCCGTACTCAGGCTGCGACAGGGAACAACGACAGTCTGTCGCAATCCGTCAACGTCGAGCGCCAGGATGTCGGCGTCACGCTGCGCGTCACGCCGCAGATCAGCGAGGGCGACACCCTCCGACTGAATATTTTCCAGGAGATCACGGAGATCGCCCCCGACCTCCCCATCGGGAACGTCGAAGACGTAGGCGTCGGCCTGACGAATCGAAAAATCGAAAACACGGTCGTCGTCAACGACGGTGAGACCGTGGCGATTGGTGGCCTTATCGATGAAACGTATACCGATACCCAAACCGGCGTCCCCTTCCTGCGAGACGTGCCCTTCTTTGGCTGGTTCTTCAAGACGAAGAGGGAAGAGCTACGCAAGACGAACCTGCTGATCTTCCTGACGCCCCACATCATCCGGGACGCGGAAGACCTCGAGCGGGAGACGATCCGCAAGCGCCTCGAACTCGAGGATCGCCTGGGCAACGACGACTACGACGAGCTCGCAGGCTGGCAGAAGAAGAGCGGCGCAGGCAAGAGTTTCGCGGTCATCGAAAAGCTAACGGGCCACGGCAAGCGCTACCCGATCGAGCGCATGCGTGAGCTCGAAGAGAAGCAGGCCGCTGCACGGGCCGATCGACAGGCCGAAGCCGAGCGCCAGGCCGAGGCGAGTGAGCAGCGATACGCCGTGCAGGTCGCAACCTACCTGGACGAACGCGAGGCCACCGACGCCCTCACACTCCTCATTGACGCGGGTTATGACGGCAATCTGATCACAAGCGACTCAGACGGACAGCTGGTCTATAGCGTACGGGTGGGGCCTTTCAGCGACCTGTGGGAAGCGGACCGAGCAGCTCAATCTCTCGATGCGGCCTACGGATACACCTCTTCCGTAACCGTATTACGCGGAGAGACCCCTTGAGCGCAGCGGGTCAGCGCTTCGGCGAAAGCCTCGAACTCGGCGAGATTCTTCTACGCGAGACCCGGCTCACCCCTGAGCAGCTCGAGCGGGCGCGACTTCGCCAGACCGAGAGCCACGAGCGCCTGGCGGACGTGCTCGTCGAAGAGGGCTTTCTCAATGCAGACGAAGTGCTGCACGCGCTCGGCCGGCAGCAGGGCCTCAACGTCGCTCCCAGCGTCGACCCCGACCAGATCGACGAAGCGCTGCTTGCGAGGGTGCCGATCAGCTTCGCCAAGCAACACCGTGTCCTCCCCATGCAATGGGCCTCAGAGGGCGTACTTCGAGTCGCGGTCGCCGACCCCCTCGACGTCTCTCCGTTGGATGATCTCCACCTTCTCTTCGATGGCGCCGAAATCGAGGTCGTCCTCGCTCGGGAACCCATCATCCTCAATGCCATCAATCTCGCGTATGACCGAGGCGTGACCTCGACCGACCAACTTGCAGAAGAAGCCGAGGACGATCTCGACGCCCTCGCCACCGAACTCTCGCACGAACCGAAGGACCTGCTGGAATCGACGGATGATGCTCCGATCATCCGGCTCGTGAACTCGATGCTCCAACACGCGGTCAAGGAGCGCGCAAGCGATATCCATATCGAGCCTTTCGAAAGCGAGATCCGAGTCCGATTCCGGATCGACGATGTGCTCTACGAGCCCATGAAGCCCCTGCCCCGGGCGCTCCAAGCGGCAATCGCCTCTCGCATCAAGATCATGGGCAACCTCGACATCGCCGAAAAGCGCCTCCCCCAGGATGGGCGCATTCGGCTCAAGATCGCCGGTCGTGACTATGACGTGCGTCTTTCCACTGTCCCGATCGCCCATGGTGAGCGGCTCGTCTTACGACTGCTGCCCGACACCCAGGAATTGCTCGACCTGAGCAAGATCGGATTCAACGAACACCAGTTGACCGCTTTGGACCGCATCGTACGGCGGCCCAACGGGATCTTCCTCGTGACCGGACCGACGGGCTCCGGCAAGACGACGACGCTGCATGCTGCGCTGGCGACGATCAATGGTCCCGAGAAGAACATCATCACGATCGAAGATCCGGTCGAGATCACCCAGGAAGGCGTCGGCCAGATCGAGGTCAATCCCAAGATCAAGCTCTCCTTCGCGACGGGGCTGCGCGCCGTGCTCCGTCAGGATCCGAACGTCGTCCTGGTCGGCGAAATTCGAGACGTCGAGACCGCTGAAATCGCGATCCAGGCGTCCCTCACGGGCCACCTCGTCCTTTCCACACTCCACACGAACGACGCCGCCAGCGCGCTCACCCGCCTCGTCGACATGGGGGTCGAACCCTTTCTCGTCGGCTCATCTCTGGTCGCGGTGCTGGCCCAGCGACTCGTGCGCGTCCTCTGCCTCGAGTGCAAGGAGTCCTACACGGCCGCTGACGAGGAGCTCCAGGAGATCGGCGTGCGCCCGCCTGGACGCCCGGTCGAATTGTACCGAGCGACGGGTTGCCCGGCCTGCAGCCACACCGGCTACCGAGGCCGGGTCGGCATCTTCGAGTTGATGACGATCGACGACGAGATCCGCGGATTGGTCAGCCAGAACGTCGACGCGAAGACGATCAAGGCGGCCGGGACCCGAAAAGGAATGGGGACCCTACGCGCCGACGGGGCCCGAAAAGTCCTGACGGGAATCACGTCGGTGGCCGAGGTGATTCGCGCCACTGAAGAGGAAGGCTCGGCCGCCCAGGTCTGAGGCGCCCGACCCCAAGAAAGGCGAAGCGAGCTTGCCGGTCTACGGCTATAAGGGCGTCAACCAGTCGGGCAAACCGGCCAAGGGGACGATCAGCGCTGAGAGTGCCCGTGCGGCGAGAGCACAGATGCGCGCTGCCGGCGTTTTCCTCACCGAGATCGCAGAAACGGCGGCTGGCGCTGGCGGCGCAGAAGCGACCGAGTCCGCCCCGCGTGGGTTGCGCATGGAAATCAACCTGCCGCAGCGCATTCCCCCCATGGAGCGAGCCATGGCCACTCGCCAGCTCGCAACCCTCGTGGCGGCGGGGGTCCCCCTCGTCGAGTCCCTCTCCGCCCTCGTCGACCAGACCGAGCATCGGGGCCTGAAGGGCGTCTTCGCGCGAGTCCGCGACAAAGTGAATGAGGGGAGCTCCCTCGCGGATGCTCTGCTCGCAACCAATCGCTTCGACAACCTCTATGTCTCGATGGTCCGTGCGGGAGAGGCCTCCGGCGCGCTCGAGGCGGTACTCGCGCGGGTCGCCGATTATCTCGAAGATCAGGTCCGCTTGAATAACCGCGTGCTCTCCATTCTCACTTACCCGCTCTTCATGCTGCTCTTCGCCGGGGTCGTCGTCGGCTTGATGGTGACGCTCGTGCTCCCTCAGATCACCGAGCTCCTGATCTCCCAGAATCTCGAGCTGCCGTGGTACACACGGATGGTGATCGGGGCCTCCGATGCACTCCGCGGCTATTGGTGGCTCTTGATCCTGATCGGGATCGGCTTCGCCATGGGATATCGGGCCGTGGGGCGAAGCGAGAGCGGACGTCACTTCCTCGACCGTTTTTGGCTGGGCTTTCCCGTCGTGGGTCGGGTCATCCGATTTCTCGCCATCGCCCGCTTCACTCGAACGCTGGGTTCGCTCCTCGCCAGCAGCGTAAATATCGTCCAAGCCCTCAACATCGCACGGCACGTCGCCAATAATGCGGTCTTCGAGGATGCAGCCGAAGCCGCTCGGGAGAGCATTCTCGAGGGCGCCGCCCTGGCGGTCCCGCTTCGCGCCAGCGGACAATTCCCACCGTTGGTCACCACGATGGTGGAGGTGGGCGAGCGCTCTGGGGATCTGGAGGGGATGCTGATCAAGGTGGCGGACACCTACGAGGAGCAGGTCGAGACCAGCGTGTCACGCCTCACCTCGCTCCTCGAGCCCGTGCTGATCCTGGTCATGGTCGGCATCGTCGGCATCATCATCATGGCCGTCCTGATGCCCATGTTGCAGCTCACCGAGAGCATCGGCTAGAACCGGGTCGGCTCGGCTATCGTCTGAAGCGTGATGCATCCTTCGAGCCCATCTGGCGCCCCGACGCGCCCCGGAGTGATCCGATGACTATCGAGAACCGAGAGACCACAATGCGACGTGCGGGGTTTACGCTCATCGAGATCATGGCGGTCGTCGTGATCATGGGAATGCTCATGGCCACGCTTGCCGTCGGGATCTCGGGACAGCTCGCCAAAGCGGAAATCAACAACGCGAAGATTCAGCTGGGGCGACTCGAACAAGCCCTCGAGTTCTACCGGCTGGACAATCGGCGTTTCCCGACCACCGACCAGGGCCTCGAATCCCTGATCACCAAACCGAGCGCCCCGCCGCTTCCCCGGGACTACAACCCAGCGGGCTACATCGACAGTCGCGACCAACTCGAAGATCCCTGGGGTCAGCCCTTTCAGTACCGGATGCCCGGCGAACACAACCCCTACACCTTCGACGCGTGGTCCTATGGGCCCGACGGTGTCGAGGGCGGGGACGACATCCAGAACTGGGATTCGGCCCAAGACGCCTGAAGCGGCGGCCACCATGCGATGCTCTCCACGCTTGCTCGCATGAGGTTCCGATCATGACCCATACCTCCCCTCTTCCGCATCCGGCGCGTCGCTCGGGCTTCACGCTGATCGAGATCGTGGCCGTCGTCGCAATCCTCGCGATGGCGTTCGGAATCGCGATCCCGCGACTGGGACGCTCCAACTTCGACCCGCTCAAGGAAGAAGCCGAGAATATCGCGCAAAGCCTGCGCTTCGCCCGGCAACGTGCCGTCATGACCGGCGTCCCACACCGTCTATTGATCGACCTCGAAGAAGGCGGATACCGGATCGAATGGTATGTGACCGAAGAACGGTCCTTCGGCGGATCCGGCTCCAACGACTTCGCCGGGCTCCTCGGAGCGACCGCCGATCAGGACGAGGACGACGCGACCCGCCCCCCCAACTTCTCGCCCCGCAGACAGACCGAACGCAGCTACCACCCGATTCCTCACACGAATATGGGACAATTTCGCTGGCTGGACGACGAACTTTACTTCGTCGGGATCGAGGGCTCGACCGGATGGATCGAGGGCGGCGATTACTCGATCGTGTTCTTCGAAGACGGCACGACGGAACCCCTCCTTCTGGAGCTCGCAGACGCCGAAGACCACTCCCTCACGCTCGAACTCGAAGCCATTTTGGATCGCGTTCGCACCCGAGAAGGGCACGCGCGATCATGAGCGGCGCGAACGAGCGGCGGGCGAGCGGATTCACACTCCTCGAGGTGCTCGCCGCCGCGATGATCTTTGCCGTCGTCGTCACGGTCCTGGTCGGCTCCAGCTCTGAAACCGTCCATCGCGCCCGAATTTCGGCAAACCGACTCGAAGCGAGCCAGATCGCAGACCGCGAGATCGCCACGCTCGAGTCCCTCCTGAGCAACCGACTCCCCCCTCCCGAAGACAGGGAAGAGACGCTGGACGATTTCATCGTGACGGTCTCCTCCGAACCGGCCCTGGAAACCGATCTCCCCGCGCCCAACGCCTCGAACGACTCGCTCTCCCTATTCAGCGACACGGCCAATGGGATTGGCGCCCTCGGCGCTCTGCTCTCGGTCCATGCACCCGGCCTCGAAGCCTTCCTACTCCGCTACGAGATCGCGGTGGCGTGGGAAGAAGGCAGCGTCTCGCAGCAACTGCGTCGCACGACCTTCGCGTTCGACTGGGAGGGCGCGCGACGCGAACTGCCTGATCTCTTCACGAGCGGCGATGGCGGGGAAAACGCCGAAGGGGACTCCTCGTCCTCTTCCGAGGATCTCCCAGAAAGCGCCGCTCGACTTCTCGAGCAGCTCTCAGAGGGGCAGTGATGACGCTTCTCCCCCCCCGACAGGAGGCCGCCTTCACCCTGATCGAGGTGCTCGGCGCCTTCTTCATGACCACGATCGTACTCGTCCTCGTGAGCGGGATCTTTGTGCAGAATGGTCGCCAGAGGGAGGCCGCAACGGAACTCCTGCGCGTCGAGACGACTGCCAGCGCGGCGCTCGACATCCTCTCTCGAGATCTCGAAGCCTCCGTCTATCTCAGTCGTCCCGAAGCCCAGTCCTCCGGCGATCACGCCTGGATCTTTCTGGCCGAGGGCTCGGGCGAACTCGGGGCCACGCGGTTCCGCTTTCAAACACAGAACGTGTCTCGCGAAAACCTCGCGGAGAATGCCTCGACCTGGGTCGACGTCGCGTATTTCCTGACCGAGCAGCGGCGCGACATCGATGACGGCGATGCCTTCGACGGGGATCGCTATACGCTGTGGCGCTGGAGATCCACCCGCCCGCCGAACGACGCGGCGCGAACCTTTCCGGACGAGGACGACATCGGATCCGCGCGCGTCATCGAAGGCATTGCCGATTTCGGCGTAACTTTCATCGACTCGGAGGGCGAAAGCCTCGACGAGTGGGATTCGACGCTCTCGACCGGCTCGGCCCCCCTCCCTAGCTCGGCCGAGATTCGACTGGTGATCTACAAGAACGCACGTGAGGGCGAGGCCGCCCCAGGCATCTTGCAAATCCCCGGCCGCGTGCACGAACGCCATGTCAGCCTCGCCATGCCCCAACCCATCGACCTGGCTGCCCTCGTCGCCCTCGAGACGTCGGATCAGGGGCCCAACTGCTTCACCATCGCGAACTGCGCTGAAATCGACGACGAATGGTTCGTCGAGCAGCTCGACGACGAATGTGGCGGTGATGAAGATCTCTGTGACCTGCTCGAGCAATCGCAAAGCACATGCTGGGACGAGATCGTCAACGAATGG
>Ga0315332_10002630_pt1 | contig 10046 bp, 13 predicted proteins | sample M110034915metaG_FD_203455 | JGI IMG/M metagenome (GOLD analysis project Ga0315332, IMG submission 203455) | Ammonia-oxidizing marine archaeal communities from Monterey Bay, California, United States - M1 100m 34915 | ecosystem: Environmental > Aquatic > Marine > Intertidal zone | place: USA... | reverse complement strand
AAAACTCAATACATAGCACAAAATATTTATGGTGCTGCAGACATAATTGCTGATAAAAAAGTAAGAAATCAATTTAAAAAATTAGAAGATGATGGATTTGGTGAATACCCAATATGCATGGCCAAGACTCAATACAGCTTTTCAACAGACCCATTATTAATGGGTGCTCCATCAGGACATGATGTTCCAATCAGGGAAGTCCGGTTATCAGCAGGTGCAGAATTTGTTGTAGTTGTTTGCGGTGAAGTTATGACGATGCCAGGGTTGCCTAGGATACCAGCTTCAGAAAATATAAATGTGGATGATAAAGGATTAATTCAAGGATTGTTTTAGATTATGATTGAAATTAAATTAGGAGTAAATAAATGAAAATACTATGTATCTTATATGATGACCCAAAGGATGGAATGCCTTCAAGCTATCCGTTAAAGGAGCTTCCTAAACTTGAAAAATATCCTGATGGTATGACATTACCAAGTCCTAAAGGAAGAGATTTCACACCGGGCGAACTGCTCGGTTGTGTGTCTGGTGAATTGGGTTTAAGGAAGTTTTTAGAAGAAAGAGGTCATACGCTGGTGGTTACATCTGATAAAGACGCAGAAGGTTGTGTTGCAGATAAAGAATTAGTTGATGCTGATATTGTAATTTCACAACCGTTTTGGCCGTATTATCTAACAAGAGAAAGAATGGAAAGTGCACCTAATCTAAAAATGGCAATTACTGCTGGCATTGGTTCTGATCATGTTGATTTACAGGCCGCAATGGATCATAAAATTGATGTCGTTGAAGTGACCTACTGCAATTCAAGATCAGTTGCAGAACATATTGTTATGATGATTTTGTCTTTGGTTAGAGATTATCATAATCAACATAAGATAGTGAATGAAGGAGGTTGGCACATCGCTGACGCTGTTAAAAGATCTTATGATGTAGAAGGTATGCATGTAGGCACAATTGCTGCAGGTCGTATTGGTTATGACATGTTAAGAAAAATGCATCCGTTTGACGTGCATTTACATTATTTTGATAAACACAGATTAACTCCGGATCAAGAACAAGCGCTGAATCTAACCTATCATGATTCAGTTGAATCTCTGGTTGCAGCTTGTGATGTAATTAATATAAGTTGCCCTCTTCATCCTGAAACAGAGCATTTATTTAACGATGAGTTAATTAGTAAATGCAAACCCGGTGCATATATTATTAATACTGCAAGGGGAAAAATTTGCGATAAGGATGCTATTGTAAGAGCATTAGAATCAGGCCAGTTAAGCGGATACGCAGGAGATGTTTGGTTCCCTCAACCAGCACCGAATGATCACGTTTGGAGAACAATGCCACATCATGGAATGACTCCACACACATCTGGAACTTCTTTATCTGCACAGGCAAGATATGCTGACGGGGTTAGAGAGATATTGGAGTGCTTATTTGATGGTGAAAAAATAAGAAACCAATATTTAATTGTTCAAGACGGAGACCTTGCAGGTATGGGGGCTCATTCTTACACCAAAGGGACAGCAACGGGCGGTTCAGAAGAAGCAGCTAAGTTTAAAAAGTAGATAAGAAATGAAAAGCTTTTAAAATCACTGGGAGTTTAGATTAATGAAAACACAAGCTGCTGTGGCTTTTGAAGCTGGCAAACCTTTAGAGGTATGCGATGTTGATCTAGAGGGTCCAAAAGAAGGCGAGGTGCTAGTAGAACTAAAAGCTACCGGTGTTTGCCATACAGATGCTTTTACTTTAAGCGGTCAAGATCCAGAAGGACTATTTCCTTCTATTCTTGGTCATGAAGGAGCAGGAATAGTAGTTGAAGTAGGTCCAGGTGTTTCGACTCTCAAAGCAGATGACCACGTAATCCCTCTGTATACAGCGGAGTGTCGGAAGTGTGAATATTGCCTAAATCCTAAAACTAATCTTTGTCAGGCCGTAAGAGAAACCCAAGGTCAGGGCGTGATGCCAGATGGAACGAGCCGATTTTCTCTAAATGGAAAACCTTTAATGCACTACATGGGCTGCTCAACTTTTTCGAAATATACCGTTATACCAGAGATCTCTTTAGCAAAAGTCCGTAAAGACGCTCCTTTCGATAAGATCTGTTATATCGGATGCGGTGTTACAACAGGCATAGGTGCCGTTATTTTTCAGGCCAAAGTAGAAAAGGGTTCTACCGTAGCAGTATTTGGTCTTGGAGGCATTGGCCTGAATGTTGTTCAGGGTTCTAAACTAGCTGGCGCAAGCAGAATTATTGGAGTTGACGTTAACCCTGGCCGAGAGTCGTTAGGAAAAAACTTTGGCATGACAGATTTCATTAACCCTAAGGAAGCTGGTAATGTTGTAGATCAAATTATCCAAATCACAGGCGGTGTGGATTACAGCTTCGAATGTATTGGCAATGTTGATGTGATGCGTCAGGCTCTTGAGTGTTGTCATAAAGGCTGGGGCGAATCTTACATAATCGGTGTAGCAGGAGCTGGTCAAGAAATTTCAACACGCCCCTTTCAATTGGTCACAGGTCGTTCTTGGAAAGGCACTGCTTTTGGAGGAGCTAGAGGCAGAACTGATGTACCGAAGATTGTGGATTGGTATATGGATCAGAAAATAAATATAGATGATTTGATCACTCACACCATGCAACTAGAAGATATTAATAAAGCTTTTGATCTAATGCATGCAGGGAAAAGTATTCGTTCAGTTGTAATTTATTAGTTCAGAAATTTTCTGTAATAAGTATAATTCTCGAAATTTTTTATCATGTACAAGACATCTCAAGTAGTTTTCAGCCCTCGTGTGAGAAAGTCACCTTACTTCAACTCAACCATAAAATATGGGGCACAAGCTTTTTCAGTTTATAACCACATGTATATGCCCGCGAGTTTTCAAGGAACCGCTGAAGATTACAAAAACCTGCTGAATGGCGTTCAGTTGTGGGATGTGGGAGTCGAGCGTCAAGTTCAAATTAAAGGCCCTGATGCTGAAGCATTGTCACAGTTTTTAACTCCTAGAAATATAAAGAAATGCTCAAAAGGGCAAGCAATGTATGCACCTTTGCTAGATTTTAAGGGAGGATTCATTAACGATCCGGTTATGCTAAAGATTGACGAAGATTGCTATTGGTTTTCTCTAGCTGATGGAGATGCCCTCTTATGGGTACAGGCTATAGCAGCGGGACATAAATTTAATGCAGATATCCATGAGCCTGATGTATCTCCGCTCCAAGTCCAGGGGCCAAATTCAACAAAATTGATGATCAAGGTTTTTGGAGATTGGGTGAATCATCTGGGCTTTTATAAGTTTAAGGAAGTGAATCATGAGGGAATTCCCATGGTTATTGCAAGAATGGGTTATAGCAGAGAGCTTTGTTATGAAATTTTTCTTCAAGATCAATCCAAGGGGAATGAGTTGTGGGAAATTCTCTGGCAAGCAGGTCAAGATCTAAATATCAGCGCGGGCTCACCAAATATAATTCTAAGACTTGAAGGAGGAATACTGAGTTACTTAGCAGACATAGATAGAACCAACAACCCCTATGAGGTTGGTTTAGATCGGATGGTTGATCTTGATCAAGAAGATGATTTTATTGGTAAAGAGGCTTTGCGTGAAATAAGACTTAAAGGTCCTGCAAAGAAATTAATGGGGGCTGAAATTCAAGGTGATCCCATAAAAGTCTTTAATGAAGAACATTGGCCAGTTTCGATTAATGGCAAGAACGTTGGGTCTATGAATGCCTTGGTTTACTCACCAAGACTTGATAAGAATATATGTTATACGATTCTAAATATTGAGCATGCCAAGAGCGGACAAGAAATAATTATCTCTTCCCCTGAGAAAGAACTAATAGCAACAACAGTTAACCTTCCGTGGCTTGAGAGAGCTTAAAAATTAAATTACTTATCTTTCCAATCTGGTGATCTTTTTTCTAAGAATGCATTGATGCCCTCTTTTGCATCACATTTTAATAAATTATCTGTCATGGTCTTGGACGTGTATTTATAAGCTTCAGATAAACCCATTTCAACTTGAGCATAAAAAGCTTTCTTGCCAGTTGATACTGTCATCATTGATTTGCTAGCAATCTTTTCAGCTAACTTGTCTACTTCTAAAGTTAGTTCTTCTTTTAAAACCGTATTATTGATCAACCCTATTTCTTTAGCCCTATCAGCATTGATAAAATCGCCAGTAAGGAGCATTTCCATGGCGTTTTTCTTATTAACATTTCTAGAAAGAGCAACCATAGGAGTAGAACAAAATAAACCTAGATTTACCCCAGGTGTAGCAAACTTAGATTCATAAGAAGCAATTGCAAGATCACAACTTGCAACTAATTGACAACCAGCAGCTGTAGCGACTCCATCAACTTGAGCAATAACCGGTTGCGGAGCATTAACTATTAATTGCATCAATTCAGAACAAGAATCAAAAAGGTTTTTAAAATAAACTTCGCCACCATCTTCTTTCTCTCTAGCGGCTGTTATTTCTTTTAAATCATGCCCTGAAGAAAATACATTTCCTAATGCTGATAGAACTATAACTCTTATAGATTGATCTGAAGATGCTTCTTTAATCTCATCTATTAGTGCGCTCATCATGCTTTCAGATAAAGGATTCTTTTGATCTGAGTTATTCATGATAAGACGTAATACTCCCTGATCAGATTTTTCTTTAATTAATATATTTAAATTCTCATTCATGCCAAATCTATTAAAAGCTATTTTTTTCTACTAATCTAATATTGTTTTGCTAATTCTATTTTTGGGCATCTATTCATGACAACTTTTAGACCAGCTTTTTTTGCTAATTCCGAAGCCTCTTCATTGATAATACCTAATTGTGTCCAAAGGACTTTTGCTCCTATTTGGATTGCTTCTTTAGTTACTCCAATAACGGCATCTTCAGCCCTGAAAACGTCAACCACATCGATCTTTTCTGAAACAGAACTTAGATCCGCATAGCATAACTGCCCTAAAATAAAATTTCCTTCTTCATTAGGATTAATTGGAAATATTTGATAACCGTGTTGAATAAGAGCTTCCATAACCTTATAGCTATCTCTAGTATGATTCCCACTGGCTCCAACCACTGCAATAGTTTTAACCTCTTGAAGTATTTCTCTTATATACGTTTCAGAGTAATCATCAATCATTTAAAACTTCTCTCACCCAATCAGAGGTTTCTTTAACGCCTCCAAATGGAAAAAAATGGACTTGCTCAATGTTAAATTTAGGGTCTTTAGCTTTGTATTCAGCTAGATCCTTTAGGACTTGTGCTGGTTCATAAGGCAATAATAGTTTTGTTATATCTTTTGCTCTTTTAGTAAGAATTTTCATCGAAGAACCTATTCCGCATTCAATCGAAAATTTGAGTAATGTTTGTAGTTTTGCTGGTCCGGCTACACCAATATGGATAGGGATATCAATTCCATCATCCTTAATGTCATCCGCCCATTTTTTTATAACATTGGCATCAAAGCAAAATTGAGTAACTATTGCCATTTTAGCATCTGTTCTTTTAAAAAATTCTTGCTTCCACGACAGAGCTTCAGATACATTTTTGATTCCACCAGTGGGATCTATATCTTTATTCCCATCAGGATGTCCTGCTATATGGAGTCTTTTAAAACTAGCTTTATCAAATAGACCTGATTCAATCAATTGAATAGAGGAATCATAGTCTCCTTTTGGTTCATTCGAGCCTCCTGCTAGCAAAAGCGCTTCATCCACTCCAGCCTCATTCTGATACATAGAAAGCCAGTCACTTAGCATAGCTTGATTTTTAATAATTCTAGCTGGGATATGAGGCATCACGTTGAAACCTTCACAACTGAGTCTTTTAGCTGCAGCAACCATTTGTGTTATATGTTCATCTTTTAGATGAGCTAAATAAACTCTAGTGCTTTTAGGCAAAATATCTCCAAAAGAGTCAGTTTTGGCAACAGTCTTCGGAATAACTTCAATAGAATATCCTGAGATAAAGTCTTTTAAATGAGTATTAATCATATTTTCCATCAAAATTAACTACGTTTCTTATTTTTGGGGGCCCCTCTGCACATTTTAGATTAATGCTATATGAATCGGGATGTGAACGAGGTTGATAAAAACTATTTATTCCACAATTTTTACAAAATAAATGCTTCGCTGTTTTGGTTCCAAAAGAATACTGAGCAATTATTTCACTGCCCTTAATAATATTGAAATCATCGTGGCGGATAAAAAGATGCTCATAGTCCTGCATTCTACATATGGAGCAGTTACATTTCCAAATTTCAATAAACTCTTTTAAGTAAAATTTGAATTTAATTCCTCCACTATGGCATCCCCAAAATACTCTTTCATGGTTTTTTATTTTCAAAGTCAATAGAACTCTATTTACTTCGTCACCCTCTTCAAATCCCTAAAAGTAAAATATTTCCTCTTTAATAATTTATTATAAATAATTGCAAATAGAATTATAAAAGATGCTCCCACTGCAACCGGCATTAGTACAAAGCCTATCCCTTTTGCACCAAGAACAGCAATGATAGGGTTAGCCCCAGCAGGTGGATGAACAGTCTTGGTTGTCATCATTAAGAATATTGCTAACCCAACTGCCAATCCTATACTGAGAAAAGAAAAACCTAATATTGAGAAAACTAAGACTCCTGATAAAGCAGATAATATATGACCAAATAAAATATTTTTTGGATGAGCCAAGGGACTTTCATGAGCTGCCATAACTAAAACCATGCTTGCCCCAAATGGTGGTATTAACCATAAATTGCTTTCATCGAAAGAATTAAGATAAGCAAGTACAGAAATGCATAAAAATGCTCCAAAAGCAGAAATAATATTATTCTTCATATAAATAGCATACCTAACATAAATATAATTGAGTGATTATTTAATTCATCACCCGAAACTACTCCCACTCAATATTTACGTTACCAATAACCCTGAAAGATCAATACTTTAAAGGCTCTATAATTAGACTTTGTAACTTTTGTGTAACTTTTTATCTACCGTAATCAATTTCTTATCATTAAGTTTCGTCTATCTTAATCTTAAATCGGCTTAGTAAGCTAAAAACTTCTGGCGAGTTAAATACTGCCCCTTCAATAGAATTCTCTAAAGGATCTATATAGTAATTTATTGCTTCTTGGAAATTACATCTGTCTAACTTAGAAAATGAAAACTTAGAATCCATTAAATCTGATCTAAAGAAGTCAGCTCCCTCCAAATCACATTCTGAAAAATCTACATCGTGTACCTTACAATTTTGTAAACTTAGCTCATGCAGCTTTAGTGAATTAAAAACTGAGAAAGATATGTCGCACGATTCAAAAAATATAGGGGAGATTATATTTAAACTACCCCAGTCTAAAGAAGTCCAATTGACGCCAGTAATCTTACAATCTTTAAAATCCGTTTCTAAAAATTTAGACTTATCAAGTTTTACCAAGTTGAGGTTAGAACTCTTAAATTCACAATCTACGAACTTGCATTTAACGAATTGGGTTTCTGAGAAATTACAACTGATAAACTTACAATCTTCAAATTCACTTTGTTCTACTCTGTCATCATGAAATTCTAAATCACTAAAATTCTCTTTAGTATAATTGCTGTTGCTATTGATTTTCATACCCACTCAATAGTTACGTTATGCAAGACAATTTTAAATTCTTCATTTATCCAATAATTCTCCTTAGCTCTCCTAAATGAAGCTTGAAAGATTTTCTTCCCTTAGGCGTCAATGATACCCAAGTTCGTTGGCGAGTAAATTCTGTCTTTTTAATTAATTGAACGTAATTTGCATCTTCCAATACCTTTAAATGTTTCGAAAGTACTGAATCACTTACATCGAGTTGTTCTTTAATAACCTGAAACTCTAACTCTTTTGTAGTGTCCAATAAAGCACATATTTGCAGGCGATTTGGTGCATGGATGACGGTGTCAAATGTTGCCTTAGTCATTATGTTTGATTTCCTGTAAGTACTCACCAGTAGGATATTTATATAGCAGATATGCCATATAACCACCTGCAATTAATGCGGCTATGTGAGGTGCGTATTCGAACCCTTCATAAACTCGAAATTGTCTTCCAAAAATGAGAATAACCGCAAATATAAGAAGTAAAACTAGCGCACTTTTTATCCTCTCTTTTGAACGAGGTAAAATATTTACCTTTATGCCCAAAAGACGGAAGGTGTATAAATAGAAAGCTACAAATATACCAAAGCTAGCCGATCCTATATACATGCCCAAAGCCCACAAATTGTCATGCTCTGTCATCCCCCAACTAAAAACAACAAGGGAGTAACTTAAGCTTATTAATGTTATTAGTAATAGCGGTATTCTGAATGACTTGATGGCATCACGTTTGGTTAAATCTACTGATTTTAATGTCGCAGCCGCCTCTTCTTTGGATATAGTTTGTTTTTCATTATTCATCTCTTCTGTTCCCATAATTTACGTTTATGAAATAACTATACCATTAACTTTCCATTATAGAAAGTTATAACTTTCCATTATAGAAAGTTTTAAAGAATTCTATTCACTACACAGTATGTAGTGAATTTACATTTATACACTTACTAAGCTAGACTGCCTTCATGAATCTGCTAAATGACAAGAGTCTTAAATAGAAGCGCTACACTGAGGGAGAGGATTTTGATTACCCCATAGACTACTCTGACGCTATTCTAGATGCGAGAGAGGACGGGCGCTTGGAGATATTAGTTAAGTGGGAACCAAATTGTTATTGTCATTTTCACAGGCATACTGCAGAAATTAGTTCTTTGGTTCTAGAAGGCGATCTTCATGTCACCGATATAGATATTGAAACTGGAAAAGAGCTTGGTAAGCGAGTAAGAGTTGTGGGAGATTTTGTACATAAAGAACCAGGTGATGTACACATGGAACAAGGAGGAGCAAACGGAGCTCTAGTTCTCTTTAATATCTATGCTCCTGAAGGCGAAGGCAAACTAGCAGAATCTTTGAAAAAAGATGGAAGCGTAATAAGCGCCTCAACTATGGCTAGAATTTTAAAAAAACGTAAATAATTGTGTTTAGTTATTCCACTCAATAGTTACTAAAAAATTACCCCAGTAAACACAAGGGTTTCAGAGGGGGGAATGAGTTATGGTGACTCAAATATTAAAGTGCATTATAAATTCTTAAATTGGAAAGTTTCTAAAGCCTTAGAAGATTAATCTAAAGCTTTTAAAGCTTAATTTTGAAGGTTTATTCTGGAAGCTTAATTTTTCCTAAAGCTCCTAGAATCATTGCTATTGAAGCAATCAAAGTTAGATAAATACCAATTGAAGCTGCAGAAAAGAAGTCACCACCCAAATCTATAAGCCTTCCGACAATATAAATAATTGGAATACCGGCTGTTGCATATGTTAAATATTTTGATTTATCAGCATCTAAAAAATTCATAGAATCGTTTGCCAAAACCGTAATAGCTAACAAAGGCATTACAAACATTAAAGTTGCAGCACCTCCCAATGTAGCTATGTTATATCCAGATAGGCTCATGAATCCCATAGATATCCAAGGCAAGAAGAATGCAACAATTAAGGCAGCAGCACATATATTTTCAATTTTTTTTATGTTCATATTTTGTCCTTATTAAAATTTTAAAAAATTAAATATAACATAATTTCTTCTATTTCTTCTCAATATTCAATTCCCCATAAAATAAAACCTCAGTATCATCATGTTCCCATCCTAGTTGTTCAAGCGAATCAAAGCCTTGCTCATCAATGAGAGCCCTTAGCTCATCTTGCTCTTCTTTGGTTATATTATCTGAAAAAGAAAAATTACCTGCGACACCATCAAGAAATTCGTGTTCTTCGGTGGGAAATACCCATACGTCAGTTCCAACCTCAGGATCATACGTATCATCTAAATAATATGACATCTCATCTCCGAGAACTTCAACCCAACCGCTCCTAAACGCTTCATTGTTAATTATTTTTTGATCGTAATCTTCTATCTTTGCGTAAGTTGTTATTTTCTCAATATTTTTCTTACTATTTGTAGAGATCCTATAGACAACTTCTTTTTCCC
>Ga0315332_10002622_pt1 | contig 10059 bp, 8 predicted proteins | sample M110034915metaG_FD_203455 | JGI IMG/M metagenome (GOLD analysis project Ga0315332, IMG submission 203455) | Ammonia-oxidizing marine archaeal communities from Monterey Bay, California, United States - M1 100m 34915 | ecosystem: Environmental > Aquatic > Marine > Intertidal zone | place: USA... | reverse complement strand
TTTAAAAATGGAGTGATACGAGATGGTTCATCTCCAGGTTCTGGGAAACCACTTGGGAACGTTAAGAATGACGTTATCCGTGATGGGAGTTCTCCAGGTTCTGGGAGACCACTTGGGAACGTTAAGGGTGGCACAGTTAGAAATGGAAGCAGCCCAGGAAGCGGAAGCACAAAAGGAAAAGCTAAAGATTATAAAATTAAGGGCGGTGAATATATGGATGACGCTTTAGCAGCTGCTGTGTATCACTTCCTAATAAAAAGAATCTTTTAACCAAAAAAATAAAATATTTTTTAACTGTATTGCTTTCTTTAACTTTCTAAGTTGAAGATTCAAAATCTGTGCATGGATTATGAAAATAATTGACAAAGATAAACTTAATTATCGAATAGAAAACATATTAAGCAGTGGTAGTTTCTCTACCATCATAGCTCTGTCTGCAGTTGTTATCTTATTGATTATTTTTCTGACTATCTTAGTTTGGTCATCTGGCAGTAATCCCGGACAGAGTTTTGCGGATCAACTGTGGATATATTTTAATACTGGATTTGGTCGCTCGGCCCAAGATGGAACCTGGGTTTATCGATCTGTAACTTTTATTTTGGTAGTAGTATCAATATTTTTCTCATCGATAATTATTGGCTCAATAGCAAGTGAGATTAACTCGAAGATTCTCGACTTAAGACAAGGTAAGTCAAAGGTGATTGAATCCAATCATACTATTATTCTTGGTTGGTCAGAATCAATATATATAATTATCAATGAACTTATAGAAGCAAATAGTAATCAAAGTTCAGGCTGCATTGTAATTCTTGGAAATAAGAATAACTTAGAAATGCAAGAGCAGCTAAACGATAAAGTTAACTCTGATAAAAACACAAAAATTATACTTAGATCTGGGTCTGCATCCTCCCCTGATGATTTAACTAGGCTTAGTGCAGGAAGTGCTAAATCAATAATAATTAATATTGATGACGATATTGAAGTTGTAAAAACAATTTTAGCTGTTTTCAAAAATAAGAAAGTGCTGGAAAGAAGAATACCAATTGCATGTAAAATATGTGACTCTTCAAATCTTTCTGTTGCAAAGATCGCAGGAAAAGGGCTTGTGAAGTTTCTACCGATTTATAATTTTATAGGAAGAATTGATGCTCAAGCATCTTTGCAACCTGGTATAGCAGAAGTGCTATTAGAACTTCTTGATTTTGCTGGATCAGAAGTCTACTTTCACACCGAAGCAAGCTTAGTGAATAAGACTTACAAAGAAGCAGTCCTATCATATGACTCATCATCTGTTGTTGGCATTCTGACAGACGAAGGTGCACTAATAAATCCACCACTCACTAAAGTAATCAATGAGTCAGACCAGTTGATAGTTATTGCCATGGATGACGATCGAATAGATATTATAAATGATCGGAGTACTATTTTTTCAGATACGAAACCACTTACCTCAAGCACTAAAGAACCTCAAAGCCCGAAGAATCTTCATATTTTAGGCTGGAATAATGCTGCACCAATCATTTTGAATGACCTTATTGATTATTTACCTCCACATTCAACCATTACCATATCTTCCAGATCCACAGAAGTCAGCAATCATATAAATAGTTTGCAATTAAACAGACCTATCTCGGTGAACCATCTTGTAGGAGATATCAGAAATAAGGAGTTTCTCGAATCTACAAAAATACATAAGGCATCTAACGTTCTTTTACTAAGTAGTAGTTCTTATAACGATCATGAATCAGCAGATGCAGCTGCACTCTTCTCGTTAATCAACCTTAGGGAAATTAGAGACCAATCAAATGCGGACTTCACCATTCTCAGTGAGGTCTTGGATCCAAGAATCTCTGAATTAATCTCAGTTGAAAAATCAGACGACTTTGTTATGAGTGAACGAATAGTTAATTTAATGCTTGCACAACTATCTGAGAATCCTGACCTAGAGATTTTCTTTAATGAATTAATGCAACCCCAAGGCTCAGAGATTTATTTTAGAAAAATATCTCATTACATTGATATTACGAAAAAAGTAAAATTTGGAGATATTGCGGCATCAGCACTAAATAATTCTGAAACAGCTATCGGTTACAGAATAAATGCTCAATCAAAAAAGAAGTCAAAGAATTTTGGAATATATGTTAATCCTAGGAAATCTGACGAGATTCTTTTCTCAAATAAAGACGAAGTGATTGTCTTCTCTGATAACTGATTATATGACATCATTTTTATCTAAATCATCATTTATATCAGGCCAGCAATGTGAAAAACTGCTGTGGTTTCTTGGTCATAATTATGAGCCATCTCAAGATCTTGATGACGCTGCTAAGGATAGGCTTAAAGTTGGTGAACAAGTTGGCAATATGGCTAAAAAGCTATTTCCAAATGGTACTGAAATCGATTTCAATTTTAAAGACATCAATTTAATGATTAAACAGACAGCTGAAGCAATCGATTCGAAAAAACCAGTTTATGAGGCAACTTTCTTGTCGGAAGACATAATTGTAAGGGTTGACCTCATGGTTAATGGAGAGAAGGGTTGGAATATGTATGAGGTCAAGTCATCTTCTAGTGTAAAGGACTACCATTATCAAGATGCAGCTTTTCAATGGTATGCCCTTTCATTGATTCCCAATCTGAAGATGAATAAGGCATATGTTGTCACGATTAATAATAAGTTTTCAAATGATCAAGACGGAGATATTAAAGATCTATTTAATCTGAGTGATGTTACTGAATTTGTAAAAAGTCAAGTAATCGATATTTCACATGAAACTAATTCATTTAAAGAAATCATGAAGCAAAATGATGTCCCTAATATTGAAATTGGCACTCACTGCTCGAGTCCTCATGCATGTCAATATAAGAATGATTGCTGGGGATCACATGAGGATGATTCGATCCTTAACTTATATCGAATGAAATCAAAAGATAAATTTGATCTATATAACTCTGGCATAAAGACATTTGATCAATTGCCAGAAGACTACAGACTGACAGAAATACAAAAAAAACAAGTTCTATCAATGTCAAAATCAGAGCCAATAATCGATCATGCAAAAATTGACGATTTTATTTCTCAAATAACTTATCCAATCAGCTATTTGGATTTTGAAACCTTTCAGGAAGCCATTCCTAGCTATAAAAAACAAAAGCCTTATTCACAAATGCCATTTCAGTTTTCACTTCATGTGCAAAACCAACCATTGGGTGATATAGCACATTATGAATTTATAGCTGATGCTGGATCTGATCCAAGAACAAGTATTGCAAATAAATTACTTCAATGGATTCCGACGGAAGGAACAATCATTGCGTACAATCAATCATTTGAAATGAATTGCATAAAGATCCTAGCAGATGCAGATACTAACAATAGTGTTTCATTGTTAAAGCTCAATGAGCGTTTTTTAGACTTAATCATACCTTTCAGAAAGGGTTACTATTATCATCCATTATTCAATGGTAGCTTTTCAATAAAGAATGTTTTACCTGCTCTTTGCCCTGATGATTCATCACTCAGATATGACAAGCTGAATATTACAAATGGTGGCGATGCATCGCTGATATACAAAAATTTCAACGAAGTTAATCCTGATAATCAAGAAAAAGTCTTGTCTGATTTATATGCTTACTGTAGGTTGGATACATTGGCTATGGTTAGAATACTTGAGCATCTAATCTCAATAAAAAAATAATAATAGCGACTATGATTACTAAGTTTCCAGCAAATATACATAAAGAATTATCAAACTATATTTATGCACTATATGATCCCAGAGAAGACCTCCCTTTCTACATAGGGAGAGGTGTCGGCGATAGAGTATTTAGCCACATAAAAGGTTCTCACAATGAAAAGGTAAGAGAGAAAATAGATTACCTCCAAAACCAAGGGTTAAAACCTATAATCAAAATCTTAATCCATGGACTAACAAATCAGCAAGCTCGTGCAGCTGAAACAGCAGCTATTGCAATACTGGGTAAAGACAATCTTGCTAATGAAATGAAAGGTGCTGGATCCTCTCTAACTAATATATCTCCTGCAGAAATAGTTCATCACTATAATGCAAAAGAGGTTTTAATTAATCACAAAGCAATATTGATAGTTAGAAATCCATGGAATCCAAATCAAACCGAACAATATCACTATGATCTGACAAGAGCTTCTTGGAAAGTTGGCCAAAAGAAGAATGATGCAGAATATGCTTTTTTAGTACATCAAGGTGTCGTTAAAAGGATATATTCAGTTGCAGCATGGTATCCAGATGGCACAACATTCCATACAAGGAATAATCCTGATCCAAACAACCCACATTATCGTCATGATTATAAAATTCGAGATAGGTATGAATTTGTAGGAAAACTTTTAGATCAGGATGATCCTTTAATAAATAAGTATGTTGGCAAATCGGTTAAACGATATCTAAGGGCAAGCGGTTCTGCAATTCATTACAGTTACAATGCTCAAGGTGAAATGTATAAGTTTGATAAAACAAATAAGGTCATAAATCCATAAATAGAGACAAACATGAACGAAATCATTAATGAAGAAAATATTAACGTAGAAACAGGGGCTAAAGAAGAAATTGGCATAGTTGATGAGCCTTTAGCAATGAGAGGCAAAGATCTTCTAAAGATAAAACGATACTCAAATGCACTAATTAAATTTATAAAAAGTTCGCAAACACCAATTACAATCGGCATACAAGGCGAATGGGGGAGCGGTAAGACATCGCTATTGAATACAATCTACACAGAACTTGAAACAGCAAATGAGCATCAAGAATCAAAAGATTTTAAAGTCGTTTGGATAAATTCTTGGGAAAACTCATTGATGGCAACTCCTGAGGAGGCATTGATTAAGATCATCAATGAGATCATTGCATCTCTGATCGAAGTGGATCCTAAGCTCAGCAATATCACAAAAGTAAAAGATGCTGCTACTGTTGCTGCAAAAGGGATATTAAGGGTTGGCGCCGGAATACTGGGTGGAGTTGCTGGTGGCAATGTGATGGATGAAGTTCTTCAATCTAGTAATTCAATAAGAGAGCTAAGATTGCAACTCACAAATCTCGTTGATGAAATCAGAAAAAGTGGAAATCAGCGAGTTGATAAGATAGTAATATTTGTTGATGACCTCGATAGAATTGACCCTCCTGAAGCTGTAAAAATCTTAGAATTATTAAAGAATATATTTAGTATACCTGGATGTGTTTTTGTATTAGCTATTGACTATCAAGTCGTAATCAAAGGCTTAAAAGAAAAGTTTGGCGAAAGAACACCAGAAAACGAATGGGAGTTCAGAGCTTTCTTTGACAAAATCATACAGCTACCATTTTTGATGCCAATGGGCTCTTATGATATTGGCCATTATGTAAACGACTTATTACGACAGATTGGCTTTCAAGATGAAAATGAAATAGATGGTGAGTTCGTCACGAGTGTTGTGAATTATACTATTGGGGGTAATCCTCGATCCATAAAAAGACTTATCAACTCTCTCGCTTTGATTAAGATCTTTAATGATTCTGCTGATGATGAAGACTCTGATGATGAAGAAATAATTTCAAACGACGTAATGACTGAAAGACAACTTCAATTTGCACTTGTCTGCCTACAAATTGCATCTTCTGATGTTTATAGTCTTTTGTCTGCTAATCCAGATTTTGAAAAATGGGATAATGATCTAGCATTTTCATACACACAAAAAAAGGAAGAACAAGATGATAAGTTTGCTGAGAATTTTGAGCTACTAACAAAAGAAGAATTATTTGATGAAGAATGGGAGAAATCTCTATATAGGATATGTTATGCCAATCCTAGAGAAAGAGCAAAAGCGACAGACCTATCAAGATTCTTTAACTTCTTAAATAGTAATCTTGGTGAAAAGTGTGATCTACCACAATCAATTGCACTTGCTTTGGGCCAAACTTCAGTGACAAGTGTTGTTAGCACAGATGACGTACAGAGGGCGCCCAAGGGTTCGTACAAAAGAAATTATGCAACAGGATTTGACGGTTGGATTGAGGAAATAACAATTCGAAATGATGGTATATCTCCACATAAAAGTTTTATTGATGCAACTAAGAGCATAATTGATGTTTGGCAAGGGCCAGAATTCAATGCTGTCGACTGGAAACAGGGTGATACCCCAGAGGGATATAATATTAGGTATGCTGGCTCAGCGGCACTGTACTATTCTACAAAAAAGTTGGGGAATATTTGGATTAGAGATCATAAAAAAGGTAAAGATGCAAAATTACAAATAAATGTCCTTAAAAATCCAGTATGGAAAAATCAGATCATTCATGTCGGTGGAATTAACTTCAACCACCATAGACCAGTGTCTATTGATAAAGAAGAAAAGAAGGTTCTTAAAGGTGGTGCTGGATTTGTTGAATGGATGTGGGCTGATGTTCATAACTTGGAAATGTTAAACGATGATATTGTCTCATTGCTTTTTGCTGCCGCGATGAAAACTAGGACCGAACTATGGAAAGATATGGTAACCGCGAAACAAGTTTCGGCTCATATCAAAGCATTTAAAGAGAACAGAAAAGATTCTAAAGTCTGGGCAGAAGCAGCTGAATTTCTTGAGAACTATTTCAAAGAAGATAATAGAGTTGATATATCTATAAATGCATGATTCTTCAAAGAAGATAATCAGAAAAGCTCAAATCTATAAAGTTGAGTTCAAAATCAGTGAAAAGAACTATATCTATATTGGTCTTGATACAAAATGTGACCCTAATTATTTTGGGTCGTCATTGATCATATATCATTACCAAAGAATATTTGGCGATAAGATCTTTGACAAAAGTATATTGGAAGAATTAACAAATATTTCTCATAACGATCTTTGTGCTATTGAGCAGAAGTATATAAAAGAATCTAAAAATAACTCCAAGAAAAACAATCAACATTCCATAAACTATACGGGCCAGAACCGAAGAGAATCAGGCCCTTCATTCAATGTGGCTATTGATGGAAAGAAGATTATAAATGAAGCCAGAAAAATAGGTCTTAATCTTAGAATGGCAAGTTTAGCTGGTGGAATTATGAAACCAACTAACCCACCAGCTCCATTTGATAAAGGCTCAGGTGGCGGAATGCATATTGAAACGAATTATGGGTTAAAACGAATTGGCTTTAGTTTCTTTAAGCAAAGAGGGTCTGATAATAATATTGGCGTGGCAACTTCAATATTAAGACAATTAGAATTTGATGATGATTCAATTAGTGTGGTGGGTCCTGCTGATTTGTCAGACTATCAATACGTTTTAGCTATTCATAACAGTACGGATCACAAGCATATCGCCGGTTTATTTAATCGCTTGGTTAACCTTGTATATGATAATTCACATTTATTCTCCAATGATACCAATGACAATAATGAAACATTGCCCCAAAAGAATATTGTTGAATCAATAGAAGTCGATATTAATTCTGAGAAATTCATAATAAACAGATACAAGAGCAAACAAATAAGAGTGGTAAAAGAAGGAATGTCATCACCCATGCCTAATACAAAGGAATTCCTAAGAGACGTTGTCAAGGAGTATGCGCTTATAATCGAGGATAAATACTGGAGTCAGACACAACGTGTAGGGAAAAGAGTGATTGATGCCCTAAAAATGAGTGAAATTTTAAATAGAGAGAACGAAAAAGAAAAATAGTTTACTTGACTCGGTTAGGTACAATTTTTCTAATAAATGGATATTTATTGTTTAGCTCAATGATGATCTCCTTTTCTTTATTTATGGATGCTTCTAATTTTTCCTTCTTCTTGATTAGTTTTTCCAATTGATTTAAATCTTCAAGCTTATGGGACTCTAAAATTTCTTTAACTTGAGTCTTTGTAGCTTCTGTTTTTTTTGCTAATTCTTCTTTTTCTAATTTTTTCTGTCTTTCTAATTCTTCTTTTTCTAATTTTTTCTTAAGCCTCTTCTTTTTTGCACTAGCCTTCTTCTTCTTTGCTTTTTCTTCTTCATCCTTTTTGTCCATCTCTCTTTTTGCATGATCAACTTTCGAATGGCAGATGCCGATTGGGGTGAGAAAGACTAAGTAAATACCAATGATTATTAACCATACAGTCCAATCGCCCATTGGTGATTCTGTATCTGCCCAAAAGGCAGATAGAAGAAAGAAAACACCCATGAACTCAGTTATATACGCCAGAGACCATTTTACTTTAAATGATCGTTTTTTATCTTTATAGAATGCTCCGTCTAAAAGCAACTTGTTATCAAAAAATAATTTTAGTGCAGGTTGATATGAGAGAGTTAACGATAGAAGAGAAAATAATACAAGTCCCTGCCAGAATCTTTCCCATCCCCATACAAGTTGGTATATCCAATGAAGAAGGACCAAGAAGGTAATAAAAACTATTAAGTTTTCAAAATATTTAGCGAACCACTTCATTTTTATTTTTTATATTTTTCTAAGATTGATTCAAGTGCTGATAATGAAATCTCTTTTTCTATATCTTCTAGAGATATATCAATGTCTTTAATGATTTCAGTTTGTTTTTTTATTTTCTTTTCGATTTTACTAATAATCGACTCTTCATTGACTGATAACACTTTGTTTATTGATTGTAGATCACTGATTTCCTCTTCATTCATTGATGTATGTGTATCATCAATTGCTTGACTTATTTCACTCTCAGTTTGTGCCAGATACTCTTTGTCATCATAGTCATCGAAATCATGTGCTGTAATATTTGAATCCTTTAATGAGAATGCAATTGAATTAAGATCAAAGAATTTTTCAATCAGATTATTTTCTGCTTTCATAATTGCTTTTACATCCTGTCTTGCATCGAAGATTGTTTGTTTTTTGATTTTTAGCAATTGCTTTTCTCTTTCTTCTTGTTCTTGCTTTAATTTTCTACTTTGCTCTGCTTGTTTTCTACTTTGCTCTGCTTGTTCCTGTATCCGGAGTTGCATTTGTGCACTTCTTGCAGCATCTTGTTGAGCTGACAGTCTCTGCTTCTCAAGATTATTGGCTTCTTTTTGAAGATCGGCTTGTATTTTTGCATTCTTAGCCGCCTGTTCTTGAGATTTCTTTAACTCTTGTAGGCTTTTATTAATTTTTTTATTTTGAGCAAGGTTGGCTATTCCGACCACGCTTTGCGTTTTTTGTGAATCTAAAAAGGACATATATATATTAAATCTTGCTTAAGCAGAACATTAAAGTTAAGAGTAGTATAAATTAATAATATATAAAATTTAATAAAAGGAGATTAATTATACCTTCATTTCAATTAGAAAATGGACCTGTTATCGAATGGAGTGATACAAGTTATGTTGTTGTTGGCAGTAAATGGAAAAGCGGTTTTTTAGGTGGTGGTGAGTGGGTTGTTAAATGGAAAAAAGAAGGTAGTAACTCTTCTCAGAATTTTAGGATTAGTAAAAATACATCTGGTGGTACAGCAATTGGTTGGTATAAGGTTCAAAGTAAAAAAATATAATATGCTATATTTTAGTTAGTACTAAATAATAATCGGAGAAATAGAATGGCTAGTTTTCAAGTACAAGATGGCGGTCCAGTAATAGAATATGATGACAGTGAGATAGTGATCAAAGGCGCAGAAAAAAATTCTGGTTTTTTTTCAAGCGGGTGGAAAGTTAGATACTCAAAAGCAAATAATACTAACGTTACGGCCTCATTTGACATAGGCGGGAAATCTACGAGTGGCATGACCATTGGCGCCATTAAACTAAAATTTCATTGGTAGACTATGATAATCTCTGCCCAAATAATATTTGGTCAGGTTTTTAGATTAATATTGATGACATGATTATAGGAATAAAAAGATAAAATATCTTTTAACAGCTCTCCTTATTCCTTCACTGGCATTGATTGCAAACAACCTATTTGCCAATGACCTAAAAGTTAGAGAGCTTAGCGAGACTGACCTTATAGATATGCTAAAAGGGTCCTGTATTCAATCAACTCGAACATGTGATTCATCTGAATCAATATCTCTAATTAAAAAAGCATTACAGGAAGGAAAGAAATTTAGAATGATTTCTATAGATGAATTCCCAGATGATG
>Ga0315332_10002614_pt1 | contig 10077 bp, 8 predicted proteins | sample M110034915metaG_FD_203455 | JGI IMG/M metagenome (GOLD analysis project Ga0315332, IMG submission 203455) | Ammonia-oxidizing marine archaeal communities from Monterey Bay, California, United States - M1 100m 34915 | ecosystem: Environmental > Aquatic > Marine > Intertidal zone | place: USA... | reverse complement strand
TACTATTGGGTTTGCTGGGTAGGGTATCACGCTGGGCCTTACATAATGAATCGAAATGAACAGAATAATGAATCGTCCGTTTGAATTAACCTCTAAATTTGAACCTGCAGGGGATCAACCCACTGCGATCAAAGAGTTGGTGGAAGGCATAGACGCTGGGCTAGCTGCCCAAACGTTGTTGGGCGTAACCGGCTCAGGGAAAACCTTCACCATCGCTCAGGTGATCAATAAGGTGCAGCGCCCCACCATTGTCATGGTGCATAACAAAACCTTGGCGGCGCAATTGTACGGCGAGTTTAAGGATTTTTTCCCTAACAATTCGGTGGAATACTTCGTTTCATACTATGACTATTATCAGCCAGAAGCCTATGTGCCGGCTTCCGACACATTTATCGACAAAGATTCATCAGTCAACGAACACATAGAACAAATGCGGTTGTCGGCCACCAAAGCATTGTTAGAACGCTCCGATACCATTATTGTAGCCACCGTTTCGGCCATTTATGGTTTGGGAGATCCGGAGTCTTACCACAAGATGGTGTTGCACCTTAACCGTGGTGACACCTGGGAACAACGTGATTTAGTGCGCCGTTTGGCGGAGTTACAATACAAACGTAATGACCTTGATTTTCATCGCGCCACTTATCGGGTGCGCGGTGATGTGATTGATATTTTCCCTGCAGAATCTGATGAAGAAGCTGTCCGTATAGAGTTGTTTGATGATGAAATTGAACAGCTCAGTTATTTTGATCCACTCACAGGACAAGTATTGCGCAAAGTGCCGCGCCTCACCGTGTACCCGAAAACGCACTATGTAACACCACGGGAAACCTTGTTGGCGGCCATTGATGAAATTGAAGTGGAGCTTAAAGATCGTCTCGAATATTTTCGTAACAACAATCAATTGGTCGAAGAACAGCGTTTAGATCAGCGCACCCGCTACGACATTGAAATGATTCGCGAGCTGGGTTTTTGTTCTGGTATAGAGAATTACTCTCATTATCTTTCCGGTCGTAAGCCGGGTGAACCGCCGCCAACCTTGTTTGATTATCTGCCCGCCGATGCCATGTTGGTAATGGACGAGTCCCACGTCACTGTGCCTCAATTGGGTGCTATGTATAAAGGCGACCGGTCGCGTAAAGAAACCTTAGTGCAATACGGTTTTCGTATGCCTACTGCACTTGACAATCGGCCTATGAAGTTTGAAGAGTGGGAGAGTATTGCACCCCAGAAGATCTTTGTTTCAGCCACGCCTAGTGTGTACGAACAAGAACAGGCCGATCGTGTGGTTGAGCAGGTAGTTAGACCCACAGGTTTGGTAGACCCGCAAATCGAAATTCGTCCAGCTACCTCTCAAGTAGATGACTTAATGTCGGAAATTAGTATACGGGCTGCCAAAAACGAGCGGGTGTTGGCCACGGTTTTAACTAAACGTATGGCCGAAGACCTTACCGACTACCTACATGAACATGGCGTGCGAGTGAGGTACCTCCATTCCGACATCGATACCGTAGAACGAGTGGAAATCATCCGTGACTTGCGTTTAGGTGAGTTTGACGCGTTAATTGGCATCAACTTACTCCGAGAAGGTTTAGACATGCCCGAAGTATCCCTTGTGGCCATCTTAGATGCCGACAAAGAAGGCTTTTTACGCTCAGAACGTTCGCTCATTCAAACCATAGGCCGTGCTGCCCGTAACTTAAATGGCCGCGCTATTTTGTATGCCGAACGTATAACTGGCTCGATGCAAAAGGCCATGGACGAAACTGAGCGACGACGGGTGAAACAAATAGAGCACAATACGCTTAATAATATTACGCCAAGGGGCGTTATTAAGTCGGTACAAGACATTATGGAAGGTGCTTATGCACCGGGTTCGGGTAAAAGCCGCGATGGTAAATCGAACAAAAAAGTGGCTGAAAAAAGGCTGGATTACACTACTGATAGCAACCAGTTAAACAGCAAACAACTCGCTAAACTCATCAACCAAACTGAAGATGCCATGTACGAAGCGTCGAAGAATTTGGAGTTTGAGCAAGCCGGCCGATACCGAGACCAATTGCACCAACTTAAGGGCCAGTTGATGAGCCGCTAAAAAGCGCAAAACGTGGAAAAACAGCTTGAAATCAAGGCATAAAATCCGTATTATTCGCGCTCTAGACTTTCTAGGACTATAGCTCAGTTGGTTAGAGCGCATCGTTGACATCGATGAGGTCGGCGATTCGAATTCGCCTAGTCCTACCAAATTCAAATGCCTCGCTTTTTTAGCGGGGCATTTTTGTTTGTAGATAAGCTATTCGAAGCGCCCGATTCGAGCTGCAGCGGCGCAGCCCGCGTAGACAACGTGCGAGCGTAGCCAGTGAGGCCCGAAGGGTGAGCCAGCTGGCTGGCGAATAATTCGCCTAGTCCTAAAAAATTTTGTAATAAAAACAGCTGGTTACGGTTAATTGCTGGAGGCTGTTTTTGTTTGTGATATGGTGTGGTAGCACATGAATGGCTACATGGACTTTTTACTCGTAAAGCCAATCGGCATACAATAGGTTGTGTCCATGTGGCACACGGCGTTTTTTAAGATAGTTGGCACTCTTTTCTCAATATTTATGCTGCGTTCTTTACTGCTTCTATTGTAGGCTTTTGTGGGCTTAGCTCCACGGCCTCAATATGATCCCAGTTTCTCGTCTCTCCAGACCAGCGGTTTGGGTTTACCGCTTTAGCTGCCGGGTCTATTTTTGTTCGAGCACCAAACTAATGGCGTCTAATTTAAATTCTTTCGGGTAGTTCTTTCTTGTGGTCATTTAATTTGCTCCAGTTTTGAGTATTATCTCTTAACTAGGCTGTTCTAATCTACGGCGCCTGTCTCGTCACCCCAGTATATCGGGTTAACGAATGCGACCATATTTTAATGGCTCATAGGCTAGTTTTTTTTGATTAACGTGAAGTGCCTTACCTGCACTTATAACAACGATCCGAGATTTATCCATATCCATAGCAATTGTTTGGCCATTAGCTCCAGTCATCACCAAAACATTGCGCCCACTCAGGCCTGCTGCATCACTCCAAAATTGACCCGCATACTTATTAGAGACGCTACTGAAATCGGCTTCACCCCATCTGCGATCCTTCTTGGGCCATGTATCAACACGGCGGTTACCTGTTTTAGCTGTTATTCGTCGGTCATAAATACTTTTTAGGTACGCACCTTCACAAGTATCATGCTGCCAATCATCCACCATCGCCTTTGCAATACGCAGGTAATCATACCGTGTGGCACTGACTCCATAACGGCCAACACCCTGCTTTATTCGGTCTTGTGTTGATGCAAAATCTGGTCGACCCTCGAGTGGATTCATTTCTAAATAAATTGGGTGTTTTATTCTAACTTTATTTTGATAAAAGTTAGTAATAAAACTGTCAAAGTCTGGACCTACACGATGCATCATGTAGTTAAATAAAACGTCAGCTGTTAAGTTGCTGTAAGAAAATCTAGGCGCGCTAATTGGCTTTGTGTTAGCTAGTTCTAGTGGGTTTTTTGCAAATGAGCTTAGACCACCTGCAGCTTCACTACCATGAATATTCCGTCCCGTTTTAATAAATTTTCCTGCCCAAATCTTAATGACATTCGTATCCCCAGCATTCATATTTAAAAGTTTAATCAAAGGTTGGCCATAATAAAGTGTATTTTCCATTAAGGGCCAATCTGATATTGGTGCGTCTATAGATTCGATGTAGCCTTCGCAAATGGCGTGACCAATGACATAGGACGTTATACTTTTACCCATTGAATGAGATGAAAAGTAAGAACTATTATCCAATACCATTGAAAAGCGACCATCAGGGGGCATTGCATCATAAATTACTAAGCCATCGTCATAATACAGATAGCTAAACGCCGTTTTAGTCGCCATTTCACGGTCAATTACTTTATGCTGTTCAACTTTTTTAACGAATTTGACTGGGTTGTTAGATGGATCTATTTTGTATGCTTCTGATTGCAAACGCAGTGTGTCGTTTTTCTTATAATAATAAGAAATGGTTGCATCGTTTGGTTGCGATGCAATGTTGTCGGGTATTTCAAACGCCTGATCAAAGAAAGTTATTGCATCAGATTTTAGTTTGGTAGGTTTTACATTAATTTCATTGACAACAATATCATCTAGACAGACTTCTGAATGAGGTGCGACGGCAATCATTGCAAAGCCGTTTTTTGCTCTACTATCCGTAGCGCTAGCAACAATTTTTCCATCAACGAGATAGTTGATATTGTTACCTGAGGCAATCAATTGAATTTCCGACCATTCATCTACTTTAACCGATGCAATACCGCTAGCTATGCTCTCATAGAACCTGTCGGCGGACTTAGCAAATTCTATGTTGGTCCGTCCAGAAAAACTATAAATACTTGCCCTGTAATCACCATTATTTGTTTTTCTAATATGCGTTTCTAACTGACCTTCTTTACCGGCAGTAAATTTCATTTTGTATGAAATGGAGTAATCATACCCGTCTTTACTTCCAAGGTTGAAGTCAGACCAATCATTTGTTGATTCGTTGCAATAGATAGAATTGCCATCTTTATCCTGTTTTATGTGCCACTTGTTCTTTGTATTATCATCTACTTGGATGTCACGCTGATTTCCATTTTCGAAGTCTTGACTAAACATTGCAGAGCTATTGTTGGCTGTAGTTGAGCTTTGTGGTTTGGCAACCCCACTTCCACAACTTAGCCCTCTATTTTTAGCTTCTTGAAGATACTGAGGGGCACCCTGTTGGCTAGAGGCTAGCCTACACACAGTCTTATCAGACCAACCTGATAGGTCTTGAGACAGCGCGTGAGTTGCCATTACGGATGCAATTAGTGCGCAGACGATACGAAAATAGAAATTCATATTAACCATTCTTGTTCAATTAGGCTCTGCAATAAATCCTGTTTCCACAATAATGTTTTGGTTGTAGGAATGATATTGCCATTTGACTTTGTTCCGTAAGAATACATGAATTATCCGGGTTTTGCCCCGACTGTGCGTTTTCTTAGCAGGGCATTTTTTATTTCTGAAACTCTAAAATCCCGCAAGATTGCAACCTCTATGATGGTCTATTAAACTGAAGTGGTCACCATGGATAGAACAACAGGGCCTAAGTTATGAATAACAAACCTATTTCTGGGCACGTGCTACCGCGGTTTGCAGGCATTGCTACGTTTATGAGGTTACCTTATGTGGCCTTGCCCGACGTCAATGACATTGATATTGGCATCATTGGGGTACCCTGGGATGGCGGCACCACCAATAGAGCTGGTGCAAGGCACGGGCCTAGGCAGATGCGCGACCTATCGACGATGACACGCAACGTGCATCACGTGCATGGTATTGCGCCTTATGAGCTGGCTAACTGTGCTGACTTAGGGGACACGCCGGTGAACCCTGTAGATTTGATGGATTCCATCGACCGCATTCAACGGTTTTATGACCAAGTGTGTGACCAAGGCATTATGCCGCTTACAGCGGGTGGTGATCATTTGTTATCGTTGCCTATATTACGGGCGTTGGCCAAAGTTCACGCAGAGCCTCTTGGAATGATTCATTTTGATGCTCACACAGACACCATGGATCGCTATTTTGGCGACTTTGAATACACCCATGGCACGCCCTTTAGACGGGCCATAGAAGAAGGTGCATTAGACCCTAAACGCACGGTACAAATTGGCATACGTGGCGCCCTTTATACAGCGCAAGATAAAGATTGGGGTTTAGAGCAAGGGATCCGAGTCATCGAGATTGAGGAATACATGGACCTTGGACCAGACAAGGTGATGCAAGAAGCACGGCGCATTGTGGGTGATGGCAAAACCTACGTGAGTTTTGATGTTGATGCCCTAGATCCAGTTTATGCCCCCGGTACTGGAACACCTGAAATTGGCGGTATTAGCACCCACGATGCACAAGCCATGTTACGGGATCTACGTGGTTTAAACCTTGTTGGGGCTGATGTGGTGGAAGTGGCGCCACCTTTTGACCCCAGTGGTAATACGGCGTTGGTGGGCGTGACCATGATGTGGGAAATGCTGTGTTTGATGGCCGAAGTAATAAGCAAGCGGCAGGGTAGCTAAGTCTGTTACATACGTTAACCTATTTCTGGAGCTCATATTGTACCTTTCTCACATCAATACGTATCCGATCAAATCGACGCACCCCATTGCCTTGAATTCCAGTTATTTGTTCAATACCGGTGTTGCCTACGATCGGCACTGGATGCTGGTGGGCGTAGATAATGCCATGCTTACCTCACGTAAGTACCCAAAATTGTTGCACATTACTAGCCGTATAGATGCAGGCAGTTTAGTGGTTGAAATGCCGTATGGTGATTTTTTACTGCCGTTACAACCGCAACCTCAACAAGAGTTATTGGTTCAGCACTGGGGCGATGAGCCACTCACTGCTTGGTCCCAAAATCCGGCCTTGGACGCAGCCTTAAGTGCATACTTGGAAATGCCTTGTCGGCTTGTCTATAACGCAAGTGTAGGTCTGGGTTCTGGTGCGCAAACGGCGGCCTCATTTGCCGATGCTCAGCCATTATTGCTTACTACCAGTGCCTCGTTAGCAGCTTTGAATCAGCGTTTGGAAAGCCCTATTGGAATGGATCGTTTTCGTACAAATTTAGTGGTTAACAACACGGTTGCAGACATTGAAGATGCGTGGCAAAAAATTCGTATAGGGGCGTGTGAATTGGAAGTGGCATACCCCTGTGAACGTTGCGTGTTAACCACTATCGATCCTGTCACTTTGCAGCGACACCCTCAACAAGAACCGCTGCGCACCTTGGCTCAGTATCGCCGCTTGGAAGGCGCAAGCGTGGGATTTGGGATTAATTTGACAGTGATCAAGGGTGGCATGATTAGTCTCAATGATAGTGTTGAAATACTGGTCTAATGTTAAAACTCAACAACACAGGGCTATGCTTTGACGGCAAATAACACAAGGTACGACTATATCATTGTCGGTGCAGGATCCGCAGGGTGTGTAGTGGCAAATCGACTCAGTGCCGATGCATCGGTGAGTGTATGTTTAATCGAGGCCGGAGGCACAGGCAAGAGCCCTTTAGTGAGTATTCCTGCGGGTATTTTTGGTCTGTACGGTAATAAGACTTACGACTACAGCTTTGTAAGTGTGCCCCAAAAACACCTTAATAATCGTAGAATGAACGTTAACCGTGGCAAGGCATTAGGCGGTTCTAGTGCCATTAATAGCATGGTGTACATTCGCGGTAATCGCAAAGATTATGACGGCTGGGCGGCGTTAGGATGTGCCGGTTGGTCCTATGATGAGGTGTTGCCGATATTTAAACGTATGGAGGCCAACCAAGTCGGCCAAAGTGCCGAGTATCACGGTTTTGATGGTGAGCTACAGGTATCTAAGCAGCAGGACCCTAACCCAGTGGCTAAGCTTTTTGTAGCTGCGGGCACCGCCGCTGGATTGCCGGAAAATACAGATTTCAATGGGCCGTCGCAACTCGGTTTGGGTATCTATAACGTCAAACAGAATCGCGGCGAGCGAGTGAGTAGTTATACCGCCTTTGTTAAGCCTATTCTGACGCGCAAAAATTTGACTATTATGACCCACACACAAGTGAGTTCGTTACATATTGACGGCGAGCGAGTGACTGGTTTAGACATCGAACGGCAGGATTCTCACCAGCAATTGATGTGTAATAAAGAAGTTATATTGTGTGGTGGCACTATTCTTTCGCCACGAATTTTGTTGGCCTCAGGTATTGGTGACCAGGATGAACTTGAAACCCTAGGTATAACATGCCAGCAGCATGTGCCTGGCGTGGGCAAAAATTTGCAAGACCATGTTGATAGCATGGTTACTGTGCGTTCGGCTAAACCCGACACCATGGGGCTGTCTTTAAAAACCCTATTGCCCCATGTGTTGCCGGCACCCTTTAAGTATTTTTTGGCCAAAAAAGGTTGGTGGACCACCAACTATGTAGAGGCAGGTGGGTTTGCTAAAACTGCCATGGCGTTATCTGCTGACCAAAGCAGCCTTGACGCGGAGCCGGATGTACAGTTTCATTTTACCCCTTTGTACCGTAGTCACCGAGGCAAAAAGTTCGAATGGGGGCATGGCTATTCGGTATTCTCTTGTGTGTTGCGGCCCCGTAGCACTGGCACGGTGACTTTGGCCAATGATGGCAGCCGCTGCAAGGTGCGGATTGATTTCAATTTTTTGGCTGACCAACAAGATCAAAATGTATTGGTAGAAGCAGTAAAGAAAGCCCGCGAAATACTTGCATCTCCAAAATTTGATCACTTAAGAGGCGAAGAAATGGCGCCAGGCAACGCGGTTCAAACGGATACACAAATTCTTGATTATCTACGTCAAACGGCCACCACGGTATACCATCCCGTAGGCACTTGTAAGATGGGCATTGACGATATGGCCGTGGTAGATCCAGCCACTCTCAAAGTGAAAGGAATGGCTAACTTACGCGTGATGGATGCCTCGGTAATGCCGCGTATCACCAGTGGCAATACGTCTGCACCTACTATGATGATTGCAGCAAAGGGTGCGGATATGATGCTTTCGGGCGGTTAGCTCAGTGCAGAGCCAAGGCCGAGCACTTCACCCGATCTAATCACATCGTCGGCGTATGCCTTGCGGCCGAACACAGCGTGTACTTTAGGGGCGAAAAACGCCAATGGTTGGTTTTTGTAGTTGGGGTCAAAGCAATTTTGATCCCAACGTTCACAAAAATCGACTGCCGTTGGGTAACAGGGGTGATGGCTATATTGGTCGCGCTCGTTAGGATTCCAACCGTGTAAGTGGTGGGCGTAATAAATCATTTGAAAGGCGCCGTGGTGTTCGATCACCCAGGTGACTTCTTCGCGCACAAATGGCCGGATGATTTCTGCCGCCATACGGTCATGGTTTTGAGGCGCAAGGCCGTCGCCTATGTCGTGTAGTAAGGCGGCCACAATCCAATCATCGTCTGCGCCGTCCTGCCATGCGCGCGTAGCCGATTGCAGGGCGTGACCTAAACGACTGATAGGGTACCCCTCTAGGCTGTCTTGGCCTTGACGTTCCAACTCGTTAAGTAATCGTTGCGCCGTCTTAGCATGAAACGGGTGCTCAAGTTCTTGTAGCATTGCGTAGTCTGCGTGGGTGCCGTGTTTCATTTGTGTGAAGCTGACTGTAGTCATAGTGCTTGCCGCCTGATTATTGTGATGTATTACCTTGGATGGCTTTAAGATTGGCATCCAAGTCTTGTTGGTAATGCCAAGCGTCTAGGTCAAAGGCGGTTTGTGCAGGCCGGTCTTGATGGAAGTGGTGATATTGATCCACCCCACGCACCAGCATGGCGGAATCATAGTCCTGCTTTATTTGCCGTACTTCGGGGCGTATGTATTGGATGTTTAAACCGATACGCCGGTCATCACTGGTGTTGGGTTTGGATGAATGTAAGGTCCAGCCATGGTGCAACGAGGCTTGGCCTGCGGCTAGCGAGGTCACTACAGCGTTGGTAGTGTCTAAATTGGTCACCGTTTGGCCGCTTAACAGCACGTTATTTTTGTCTTGGGTTGTGTGGTGTTGTTGCTGGCCGCTGGTGTGGCTGCCGGGAATCATATGCATACAACCACTGGCTTCGCTGGCGTCAGATAAAGCTAACCAGACACTGACTTGGGCGTCGGAATCTAAACCCCAATAAGTCAGGTCTTGATGCCAGCTTACGTGGCTTTCACTGTGGGCTTCTTTGATGATGTAGGCCACGCTATACAGCAGTATGTCGGGGCCGAGAAGCTGTTCGATTATATCTAATAAATTAGGTAGGGTTGCTAACTGATAGGGTGATTGCATTACCGTGTGCACTTTATATTGGTAGTGCATAGGCCCGCGCTGCGCTTCAACCTGTTCTAGGTTAGCGCGGTGCAATAGCGCTTCTTCAGGACTAATAATGGGCACACCGGTCAGAAACCCTTGCTCGTCATACAGCGACTTTAAACAACTCACCATAACCATGCTCCTCTGCAGTTATGGCTGCAATAGTGCCAGCATCTTGGTTGCTTGGCAAGGCCTTTCT
>Ga0315332_10002613_pt1 | contig 10078 bp, 8 predicted proteins | sample M110034915metaG_FD_203455 | JGI IMG/M metagenome (GOLD analysis project Ga0315332, IMG submission 203455) | Ammonia-oxidizing marine archaeal communities from Monterey Bay, California, United States - M1 100m 34915 | ecosystem: Environmental > Aquatic > Marine > Intertidal zone | place: USA... | reverse complement strand
ACGCAGATAACGAGCGGAGAGGGCTTCTGCGGGCCTCCCCTCGCCTCGGTCCAGGGCGGCCAGCGCGAGCACCCCGACCCGGTCGGCTCGGGGGCGCGCCGCGGGGCCTTCCACGACGGAGCCGATCTCGAGACCGGCTGCTTCGAAGTCCGCGCGCCAGGCGGCCGGCTCGGGGCAGACGAGGCAGATGCGTCGACTCAGATCGGCCGCCAGCTCTGCGGGCGCATAGAGCCCCTCCGCAAGCGTCTGGCTCGGTCGAGCGCCGCCCCATTGCCAAGCCCCCGCGTAGGCTTCTCCGCGCCGGGCATCGAGCAAGGCGAGCACTGCGTCGCCGCTTGACGCGCGCGCTCCGTCCAGAGCGCCCGAGGCCATCGCTTCCAGGGTCGAGACGCCCACCGCAGGCAGGTCATGACCGAAGGCCAAGCCCTTGAGCGTCGCCAGCCCGATCCGCAGGCTCGTAAACGAGCCCGGCCCCACCGACGCCGCCAGCGCGTCGAGATCCGCGAGTTCCCAACCGGCCTCGGCCAGGGTCTCGGCGATCAGGGGCATCAGAGCAGAAGCGTGCTGACGCGTGCCCTCCGCTTCGCGGAGCTGCACCACCCGATCTCCCTCGTGCAGGGACACCGAGAGCCAGTCGGTCGCGGACTCGATCGCCAGCAGCCGGCGGATCATGGAAGCACGTACCTTTCCAGGAGGGACAGAGAAGACGGGGCGTACATCACCGCTTCAGGGGGCGCCCTGCGACATCCATTCGACAAAGCGTGTCCAGAACGGGGTCAGATCGTTCCAGAAAGCCCGCCCCATCAACAAGACCAGAAACGCGAATCCCATCGAGCTGGCGATCTCCCGGGAGCGGAGCGAGAGCGGAGAGCGCTTGATGCCTTCGATCGCATAGATCAGCGCCTGCCCTCCGTCGAGGATCGGGATCGGTAATAGGTTCAGGACCCCCAGGTTGATGCTGATCAGCATCATCATCCAAAGGTATTCCTCGAAGCCCCGATCAAGCGACTTCCGAGCGATTCGAGCGATCCCGATCGGGCCGGACAGCTTGTCCGCGCCCATGCCCCCCGAGACCAGCCGGCTCAATCCCTCCAGATAGCGCCCGGTCATGTCCCAGGTCATCGCGACGGCCTGGGGAAGGGCCTCCAATGGGTTCCGGACACGCTGGGCCACCCTCGCCCCAGGCAGCCAGGTACGCTCGGGCGAGAGTCCGATCTGGTAGATCCGCTCTTCCATGCCTTCGATGTCGTAGCGACCCGCCACGACCTCCTCGCGGGCGCGGAGCGGGGTCGTACGGAGCCGACCATCCCGGGCATAGGTCAGCGCCATCTCGCGGCCCGCGCTCGTCTGGATGCGCGAGACGAAACTGCCGAAGCTGCCGACGGGCTCCCCGTCGACCGCGACCACCAAATCCCCCGGCAGAAGCCCCGCCTGTGCGGCCGGCCGATCGGCTGCCACGCTGGCCACCAGGATCGTCGCAGGCACGACCCCGAGCGCCTCGAGCCGACGCGCGGACGGCACGGTGAAACTCAGTAATTCCGACTCGACAGGAGCGTCGTCCGGCGATGCGTCGACCCGGGGGCTCGATCGGGACACCCGCCAAACCACCTCCGGCCCGGCTTCCGCGGAGGCCGAACGCGCTTGTGCCGCGCGGAGCGCCTCCCAGCCCTCGACCTCGACTCCGCCCACCGCGACCACCCGGTCTCCGGTCTGAAGCCCCACGCGGCCGGCGGGACTCTCAAGGCTCGGAACCCCGACCAACGCGTCGAGGCGCTCGTTGACGATCCCGACCCAACCGACGTCCTCAAAAGTCCCGAAGGGACTGCGAACTTTCTTGACTCCGACCGGCACCTCGACGCCGAAATGCTCCCCCCCGCGCTCGACCTCGAGCGTCAAGACCCGGCCGGGGGCCGCTTCGCGAATCGGCTCGATCGCCTCGCTGAAATAAGTGATGGGGTCGCCGGCGACCGAGAGGATGCGATCTCCGGGCTGGATCCCCGCAACGGCCGCAGGCGCTCCCTGCTCGACCATTCCGACCACCGCGTCCATCCGTTCGACGCCATTCCAAAGGATGCCGAGCAGACACACCACGGGGAGAAATAGATTCATCGCAGGGCCAGCGAAAACCACCGCCAAGCGCTGCCAGACGGGCTTGTTTTCGAGGAACTCGTCCTCCCGAACATCGTCGGGGATCGGCGGCGAAAGGCCCTCGTCGCCGGGCATCGGCTCGCCCAACATGCGCACGAAGCCCCCGAGCGGGATCCAGCCAATCACGTATTCGGTCCCGCCGCGTTCCCAGCGCAGCCGAAGCTTTCCGAAACCGATCGGGGCCCCGAAGCCGATCGAGAATTTCAGCACCCGCACTCCGCAGGCTTTGGCGACGAGAAAATGGCCCAGCTCGTGAACCACGATGAGGATCCCGAGCATCGGAATCACGGCGACCAGCGTGTCGAGGACCGCCATCAGGCCCCGGCCCCCGACTTGGCCAACCACTCACTGGCAGCCCCCCGCGCCCAAGCATCCGCGGCGATCACGTCCTCGAGCGTCTCGACGCGCTCATTGGTGTGTTCGGCCAGGTGGGCCTCCAGTACACCGCCGTTGAGCGCCGCGATCTGCGGGAAGGCGATTCGTCGGGTCAAAAAGGCCTCCACCGCCACCTCGTTCGCCGCATTCAGCACCGCGGGGCCCGACTCGCTGCCGGCAACTGCGCGATAGGCGAGGTCCAGACAGGGAAAGCGCGCCCGATCCGGCTCCTCGAAGTCGAGGCGGGCGAGCTCGACCAGATCCAGACGAGGCACGTCGAGCTCCACTCGCTCCGGGTGGGCGAGCGCGACCGCGATGGGCACCCGCATATCGGGCAGGCCCAGCTGCGCCAACACCGATCGATCACAGTATTCGACGAGCGAGTGTACGATCGACTGCGGATGAACGACCACGTCCACTCGGCCGACCTCGACGTCGAAGAGCCAGCGCGCCTCGATCACCTCCAAACCCTTGTTCATGAGCGTGGCGGAGTCGATCGAGATCTTGTCCCCCATGGACCAATTCGGATGAGCCAGCGCCTGCTCGACTGTGGCACCTTCGATCTGCTCCCTCGACCAGGTGCGGAAGGGGCCTCCCGAACAGGTCAGGATCAGACGCGCGACCTCGCTCGAGCGCCCCCCCACGAGGCACTGGAAGATCGCGCTGTGCTCGGAGTCGATCGGAATGATCTCCGCCCCGTGCGCCTCCGCCTCCCGGCGCACCAAGGCACCTGCCATCACCATGACTTCCTTGTTGGCCAACCCGATGGGATACCCCGCCCGAATCGCCGCAAGAACCGGCCTCAGCCCAATCGCACCCACCAACCCCGCGACCACCAGATCCGACGGCGTCGTCGCGACCGTGTCGAGCCCCTCGATGCCGGATACGACCTCGACCCGACCTGCGACCTCGCTCGTTGCGAGCGCCGCGCGCACGCACTCCGCGTCCGTCGGGTCCGAGACCGAGACGCAGGCGGGCGCGAATTGACGGGCCTGTTCAATCAGGCGCTCGACCCGGCGTCCCGCGGCCAGCGAGACGACGTCGAACCGATCCGGATGACGTGCAACCACGTCGAGGGTCTGCTCGCCGATACTGCCCGTGCTGCCAAGAAGAGCGAGTCGCTTCACGACGATTCCTCACCCGGACCCCGAATCTGCTCACCCGTGAGCCCGAAGCGCCGCTCTCTCTGCTGATAGTCTCGGATCGCATCTTCAAAATCTGATCGTCTGAACTCGGGCCACATGCTCCGCGACAGATGCAGCTCCGCATACGCAATCTGCCAGAGCAGGAAATTCGAGACCCGCTGCTCGGCGCCGGTGCGGATCAACAGATCCGGATCGGGTAGATCCGGCGTGTAGAGATACGCGGCAAAGCCTTTCTCATCGAGACCCTCGGGGTCGATCTTCCCCGCCTCCGCGTCGCGCGCGAGCCGGCGCGCCGCATCCACGATCTCCGCACGCCCTCCATAAGAGAGGGCGAAGACCAATTTCATCCCATCATTCTCTGCCGTCTCTTCGACCGCCCGCTCGACGGCCCGGCGAGTGCTCGGGGGGAGCCGGTCTAGGCGCCCAACCGAGCGCACCTGGGCTCGATGCGCCTTGACCTCGTCCAGCTCCGTCTCGAGATATTCCTCCAGGAGCCGCATCAGCTCGGAGACCTCACCTTTGGGCCGGTTCCAGTTCTCGATCGAGAAGGCGTAGAGCGTGAGGACCTCGACGCCGAAGTCGCGAGCAGCCCGGATCACCTCACGCACGGACTCGAGGCCCTCGCGATGCCCCGCATTGCGCTCGAGGCCGCGTTCGAGGGCCCAACGACCGTTCCCGTCCATGATGATGGCGACATGACGAGGCATGCGCGCCGGATCGATCTCCGGACGCAACTTCCCTTGGTGGCGATTCTCGGGCTCTTTGGAAGGGGGCGCTGACATGGGCGCTCGCGGGCTCCTCGCTCGAGAGTTCAGACCTCGAGCACGTCCTTCTCCTTCTGGGCGGTCAGCTCATCGATCTTGGCGACGTAGGAGTCGGTCAGGTCCTGGACCTTTTTCTCCGCCCGGTGGCGATCATCCTTCGACAGCCCGTCTTCCTCGAGATCCTTGAGCAAACCCAGGGCGTCTCGGCGACCCTCGCGAACGCGAATCCGATGGTCCTCCGCGACTTTCCGGACTTGTTTGACCAACTTTTTGCGACGCTCTTCCGTCAGGGGCGGAATCTGAATCCGGATGACCTTTCCGTCGTTGCCCGGGGTCAGGCCGAGATCGGATTGAAGAATCGCCTTCTCGATCGCGGCAATCCCGGTCTTGTCGAAGGGGGAGATGACGATCATCCGGGGGTCGGGCACCGAGAGGGTCGCCAGCTGGTTCAGTGGCGTCGGGGTGTCGAAGTAGTCCACCGTGATCCCGTCGAGCAGGCTCGCGCTGGCTCGACCGGTCCTGACCCTCGTGAGTTCTTTCCGGAAGCGCTCGATCGCCTTCTCCATCGACTCACGCCCTTCGCCGATCACTGCATCGACGTCTTCTTCATCTGCCATTCCGCTCGAGCCTCCTTGATCCTCGCCGCGCGTCGTCCACACGATCGAAGCTTCGACGCTCTAGGCGTCTTCGGCGTTCCGCCGTCCCCATACATTCTGAGCGACCCACTCGCCGGGGCCTGACTTCACAGGACCGCCGGACACAAACCGATCCCCTCAAGAGGATCGGCAGATCGTTTTCCCGACACAAGCCGATCGCCGCCGGATCGGCGAACCGCCACTAGCCGAGCCGAAATCCCTCGATCCGTATCCGGAGCGTAGCGCTGCCCGAGCGGGACTTCGGGGAGAACCCGGTCCAGGCTTTCGGTCGCCCTCGCCGGGCTCCAACGGGCAGGCCACCCGCAATTCGAGGCCCGGCGGCACGCGACGCGCTGGAGTTCGGGATCCCGGACGATCGGACCGACACCCAGCCGGGCGGTGCGTGAACGGCCTGGCCCACACCGCGGGCCCATGCCCGAATCACGATGGCCTCGGCCTAGAGCGGGGGGTTCTTCCCTCTCCTCGGCGAGCGCCCGCGGAGGTCGCCAGACCGGCCCACCCATCCGCTTCGCCCCTTCCCGCGCCAAGTCCAGCGGGAAATGCGCACCCGAGGTCGGCCCTTCGACACGCCGCGCAGACCCGCTCCGCCAACGCGGGGGCGACACTATTCGGTCGCCTCTCCCAACTTGAAGCGGACGAAGGAGGCAACTCGAATCTCCCCACCCGTGGCTTGCCCCGCCTCGGCGACCAGGTCTCGAATGGTCTTATCGGGGTCCTTCACGAAGCCCTGGGCCAGCAGACAGTTCTCCTGGAAGAATTTATTGATCCTCCCCTCGACCATCTTCTCGACCACGTTTTCAGGCTTGCCCGACTCCTTGGCCTGCTGGGACAGAAAAGTCCTTTCCTTTTCGACCGCCTCCGCCGGCATATCATCGCGATCGACGGCCATCGGGGTGGGGTCGTGCGCCGCGACGTGCATCGCCACGTCCTTGGCGAGCGCCGCGACTCCTTCGCCGCTCTGCGGCGTTTCGAGGGCAACCAGCACGGCCAGCTTTCCCCCGCCGTGGATATAGCCCCCGGTCAGTCCCGCAACGTCCACCGACGCCACCCGTTTCAGCTGGATGTTCTCACCCACCTTGCCGACGGTCGCCTTGAGGACGTCATCGATGCTCCCGCCGTCGATGGCCAAGGCCAGCGCAGCGGGCACATCCTGAATGCCCCCCGCCGAGGCAACCGCGTCGACGACACTCTGGGCGAGCTTCTGAAAATCGGGCGTCTTCGCGACGAAATCCGTCTCGCAGCCGAGCTCGATGACGGCGCCCTTGCCGCCCTGGGCCGAGAACACCACTGCGCCCTCGCTGGTCTCGCGTCCCGCGCGTTTGCCCGCCTTGGCCAGGCCGCTCGCGCGGAGCAGTTCCATCGCCTTCTCGACGTCGCCTTCAGCCTCCTTCAAGGCCTTTTTGCAGTCCATCATGCCCGCGCCTGTCGAGTCGCGGAGCGCCTTCACGTCCTTTGCAGAGATCTCTGCCAATGTCCTGGTCTCCCGGCTCCGGGGCCACCGCGGAGCATTTCGCTCCCCAATGGCGGGCCGTCCGTGTTGGGGATGTCCCTCCCCAATGGATCTTTCGTGTGCCTGAAGCGGCCTCGCTCTCGCGATCCGCTCCGACGCTACTTCTCGTCTGAACCCGCGGCCGGTGCGGGCGCTGCAGCCGGTTCGGGCGAGCCCGCCGCTGCGGCCGGTGCCGGTGTGCCAGCCGGTGCGGGCGTCGCAGCCTTCGGCGCATCCGCATCCTTGCCACCCCCTGCCGAATAGCTCTTCCCGCCCCCAGCGGAGCTGTTGCTCTGATTGCGACCCCGCCTCGGTTGCTGCTTGATCTCGACCACCCGGCGACCCGTCGCGGCACCTGCGTCCGCCCTCGCGGCCGCAGGCTCGTCCTTGCGCTGGGCCAGCAATTCCGCCTGGTGCTGCTCATAACCCTCACGGCAGGCGTTCGCGACAGCCGTGCAATACAGGTCGATCGCACGCAGCGCGTCGTCGTTGCCGGGAACCACGAAGTCGATGTGGCGGGGGCTGTTATTCGTATCCACAATGCCGACGATCGGGATATGCAGGCGCTTGGCCTCCTGCACCGCGATGGACTCCTTGCCGACATCGATGATGAAGATGGCGCTCGGAGGTCGGTCCATCGAGCGGATGCCCTCGAGCGACTTCGCGTATTTTTCTACCTGGCGCACCATGCTCGACTGCTCCTTCTTGGAGAGTTCCGCGCGCTTTTCTTCGTCACCGAGGATCTCGAGGTACTGGTTGTACCGATCGATCGACTTCTTGACCGTCTTCCAGTTGGTCAGCATGCCGCCCAGCCAGCGGTTGTTGACATAGTGCTGGCCGGCCCTCTTCGCCTCGCTCAGGATCGCCGCCTGTGCCTGACGCTTCGTCCCGACGAAGAGAACGTTCCCGCCGGCGGCCGTGGTCTCACGCAGGAAGTCGAGCCCGTCGTTGAGCAGAGGCAGCGTCTGATCGAGGTCGATGATATGGGTCCCGTTGCGCTCGCCGAAAATATAAGAGCGCATGAGCGGGTTCCAGCGCCCCGGCTGATGTCCGTAATGCACGCCGGCATCGATCAGGGCGCGAACGGACAGGTCCTGCTCTTTGAGCGCTTGCCCCAACTCGCTCTCGGTTTCCGGGGAATCAGCCGCTCCGGTCGTCGTCGCCGGGGGCGTGGGCTCTGCTGCGGGGGTCTCAGTTTCCGGGGTGACCGGTGTCTCGGACATGGATCTCTCCTTTGCGGTTGGGCCTCCGCCCCGAATCGTCCAATCCCCAACCTGAATCCGGGTCCTCAGTGCATTCGCTTCGAGCCACCTGGGCCTCTCCGCGAACGCAAACGACCCGCTCCAGGCACCGCAGGGGTGACTCGGAACGTGTGAGTTGGCCGGGTGTGTAGCAAAGACAGGCGCTTTACCCCAGCCATCCCCTGGAGCCGGCCATATGGGGCGTGGCCCCAACCGGATCCTTTCCAGCCCCGACTAGCCAGACACGCCCCGCTGGCCCGACGGATCTATGTCGTGTACTCGGCGTTGATCCGGACGTAGTCGTAAGTGAGATCGCAGGTGAAGAGTCGGGCCATGTGATCCCCGAGACCCAGATCCACCCGGATCTGGATCTCTTCCGCCTCGTGGGCCCGGCGAGCGCGTTCCCGAGCAGCGGGGCCGGTCGAGCGCCCCCGCGCGAAGACGAGGACACCCCCGACATGGATGCGGGTCTTGTCCGGGTGCCAAGCCACCTGGCCATCGCCGATCGCCTGCAGGATCCGGCCCCAATTCGGGTCCCCACCGAAGACCGCAGTCTTCACCAACAGGGAGTTCCCGACGCGCCGAGCCGCTCGATCCGCCTGCGCCGCCGAGCGCGCTCCGCGCACGTCGACCACGAGGAGTTTCGTCGCCCCCTCTCCGTCGCGTGCGAGTTGTCGCACGAGATCCTCAGACACGGCCAGCAAGGCGGCTTCGAAACGCTCCCGCTCCGCACCGCGGAGCGCAGGTCCTCCGGCGGCGCCGTTGGCCAGAATCACGACGGAGTCGCTGGTCGAGCCCTCCCCGTCCACGGACAAGCAGTTGTAGGTCTGCCTCGCCACACGGGAGAGCATCGCGCGCAGCGTCGCCGGCGCGACCTGTGCATCCGTGGCCAGGAAGGAGAGCATCGTGGCCATATTGGGCTCGATCATGCCCGAGCCCTTCGCGATCCCCTGCAGCGTGACCATCCGCCCCCCGAGCCGAAGCCGGGTCGATGCAACCTTCGCGTGGGTATCGGTCGTTCGGATCGCTTCGGCCGCCGCGTCCCAACCTTCAGCGCTCAGCGCCTTCACCACGTTCGGGATACCCGTCCGAAGCGGGCCCATCGGCAAGGGCTCTCCAATCACACCCGTCGACGCGACCAGCATCTCTTGCTCTTCGCAACCGACCGACCGCGCCGCCCAGCGAGCCATCGTCCGGGCATCGCGGAGCCCCCGCGCGCCCATCGCGACGTTCGACACCCCGCTATTGACGACGACGCCCCGGGCCTGGCCATCCCCGACCCGGTCGCGCGACACCTCCACCGGCGCCCCTACGACCGTCGAGCGCGTAAAAAGACCCGCCACGCTGGCGGGCGTATCCGAGACGATCAAGGCGAGATCGGGCGCTTCTTCCTTGATTCCTGAATGGATCCCAGCTGCCCGAAAGCCAGCCACCGGCCTGGACTCACGCCGCACCTTCATCGCTCGCACTCCACGGGAATCAAGGTGGGGGACGAATTCAGGCGCCGTGACACTTTTTGAACTTCTTGCCACTGCCGCAGGGACAAGGCGCGTTCCGGCCGACCTTGCCCTGCGAGTCGGAGGCCGCCCCTTCCGCAGACATCGCTGCAGAGGCCGAACCCATCGCCGCCCCGCCCATCACCGACCCCGCGACGGCCGCAGACCGCGGCGGCGAACCCGCATCGACGCGCCGTTGCGTCGCCTGGGGACCGACCTGGGGGCGCGGAAAACTGAACTTCAACGCGTACTCGGCAAGTGTCTCGTCGATCCGCTGCTCCATCTCGCCGAAGAGTGCGAACCCTTCCCGCTGGTATTCCAGCTTGGGATCGCGCTGTGCATAGGCCCGCATGTTGATGGAGTTGCGAAGCTGATCCATGGTGTGGAGGTGCTGCTTCCACTGCTGATCGAGGATCTGTAGCTGAAGGTCTCGTATCACTTGTTCGAAGGTCGGAAAGGTCTCGACGTCCGCGTAGACGCCCTCCTTCAGCTCCTTTCCTTCTCGCCGCTTCTCCTCCAGCAGCTGATCGAGCTTCGCCAGAATCGCGTGCCCCAAAGCATCGCTTTCCGGGTGCCGTTGCCCCGCCGCAGTCCGGAAGGGCTCTTGCTCGATCGAGAACGCGATGCCGAACTGGGCCTCGATCGCGTGCGCCATCTCGACGTACTCGTCCTCACCGGGCTCGCCCCGCTGCGGCCAGAATCGACCCAAGAGGTCGGCCACATAGCCTTCCAAACAGGCTTGCACTTCTTCGTGGAGCGCCTTG
>Ga0315332_10002610_pt1 | contig 10083 bp, 9 predicted proteins | sample M110034915metaG_FD_203455 | JGI IMG/M metagenome (GOLD analysis project Ga0315332, IMG submission 203455) | Ammonia-oxidizing marine archaeal communities from Monterey Bay, California, United States - M1 100m 34915 | ecosystem: Environmental > Aquatic > Marine > Intertidal zone | place: USA... | reverse complement strand
GCTCTTACTTAACATCTAATGCAGTAGCCTCTGCTTCTGACTATCAACTGAATGCAGTTTATGATAGTAACAGTAACTACCTGAGACTAGACAGCTCATTTGATGATAATCAGAGTAGCAGTATGGATAACACAGATAAAGACTATTTGGACTATCTTATTTCCTTAGGTGAAAGTATAGTAAGAGATAAACAATCAGAAATTCATGCCTTTGCTGAAGAATTGATTTCAAATTCAAAATAGGCAAAATGGCGGAGCGGACGGCCGAGCGACAACATAATCTTAGCCCCTCTATAAAAGCAAATCATCATATCTTATAAATCTATAGGAACGAAATGGGAACGTTTAAGCCATTTTGTTAAGAGTCGCTGGTATGGCAGATAATTCGTTTAAGCACCCCTTACCAACTTAAGAGAGCATGTATTTCTGTCAATCTCAATGAAGACATATTATTTTTTAAGTTACCGTAAGATTAATTAGATTCAATAATCAGTCCACTTTTTGCATCATAGACATTTAATGCACTTGTTGTGTAATTGACATAAACAGACTCACCCACAGAATAAGTTGAATCATGTGCAACTCTTGCTATGACAACAGTTTTTCCACGGGTTAATTGAATAATTGTTTCCGGGCCATTCGGCAACACTGCAGTGACAGAGTATTCTTCACTGGATGAAGTTATTTTTTTTGATACAACTAGATCTTCAGGATGTGCACCTAACACTATTTCATCAACACCTGGAACCCAGCCAATATCAATACTCATATCATCATTTATATAGATACTTTTATCTGATTTATCTGCGCTCAGTGTAATTAAATTAATCCTTGGCATACCAATAAAGTCTGCAACAAATGTGTTACTAGGCTGGTGATATAAATCACCTGGTGCGGCAACTTGCTGAATTTGACCATCTTTCATTACAACAACACGAGTTGACATTGTCATTGCCTCTGTTTGATCGTGAGTCACATAAACTGTTGTTGCACCAGCATCTGATTGAAATCTTTTCAATTCGACTCTCATATCCATCCGTAACCTTGCATCAAGATTAGAAAGCGGCTCATCCATTAAAAATACTGGTGGCTTTGTTGCCAAAAGTCGAGCCAGAGCAACTCGCTGCTGTTGACCCCCCGATAATTCAGATGGATACCGGTCTGCAAGCTGATCCATGCCTAGATTTAAAAGGACATTATCAAGAGTTTCTTTTGAAATATTTGCTGGGGTCTTTATGACGTCCAGACCAAATTTAACATTGTCTCGAACGGTCATATGGGGCCAAAGTGCATAGCTTTGAAAGACCATTCCCAAGTCTCGCTTACCAGGTGGTGTCATAATCTTGTCTAGAGAGGAAAACATCACTGTATCTCCAATAATGATCTCACCTTCATCAGGAGTTTCAAGACCTGCAAGACAGCGAAGTAAAGTTGTTTTTCCACAACCAGAAGGACCAAGCAACACCAAAAATTCTCCCGAATCTATCTCCAAAGAAACATTATTAAGTGCTATTGCTGAGCCGTATTTCTTAGTTAAATTACGAATAATTATGTTTGCCATTTTTTGTCCTAATTAGTCTAGTTTTTCACGCAAGCGCGCCATCCTACCTTTACCAATCCACCAAAGAATCAGTTCACCCAAAATTGTTAAAATTGCAACGATCAATACCAGTGCGTTTGAAAGTTGAGTTAATCCCTCTTCTGCATACCCAAAGCCGGCTGTCATTAAGACTCTTGTAGATGGGGTAATTAACAAAATAATCAATGATAACTCGCGCATAACGCCCACAAAGCTAACCATCATGCCAGATGTTAGTCCAGCACTAGCAAGCGGCATTACAATACGTCGAAACCGTTGACTCCAACTTGCGCCGGCTACTTCAGCCGCTTCTTCCAGTTCCTTTCCAATCTGTGTTACTGCTGTGACACCAGTTTTTACTGAATAAGGCAATCGACTGACCACAGAAATAAGAACCAAAAGCGAAAAGGTTCCATATAGTGCAGGAATAGGTCCCACTGGTTCAGCAAATAGCGTCAGATACATTGCACCAAAGGCAATCGTTGGGAATAGAAAAGGAATAAATGCAATTTGATCTAATGCCTGTGCTATCGGATTATCAGCTTTTCTAACAACTATATATGCGATGATGAGACCAATGACCGATGCAATTACTGCCGATATAGATGCTAATTTAAGAGTATTCCAGGTAGCGCCTATAATGTTATTATTATGAAAAACCCCAGGCTCACCAAAGGCAATATCAGGGTTAGAGCCCCCAGTCCAAAAATGCCATGTCAGATTTTCAAGACCAAAAAACCCATCAATTAACATTACAGACTGAACTGCTAAAAGAATTAAAGGCAAGATACCGACGATAAAAGCAAATAAGGCAACCGTTAAAAAAACTGGCCAACGCCATTGACCAAGCGCAACCTCACGACTTCGAAAACCTTTACCGCCTATGGTTTCAAACCTACTAGATTTCTTTCCAACGAAGCGATTTGATAGCCAAATTGAGACTAAAGATATTACAATCAAAATTACTGCTAACACAAAGGCCAAAGAATCTAGTCCAAGCGCAAGGTTGGCGTAAACCATCGTGGCAACTGTGTGGAACTGAACTGGCGCACCTAAGAGAAAAGGTAGTGCAAACTGGCCAATAGTTTTTCCAAATGTTAGGATAAATGCTGCTACAAAAGCAGGCGCAACAACTGGGAAGGTTATTCTACGTAAAATTGTCAACTTTCCAGCGCCTGAAATAAGCGCACTTTCTTCCATCTGGGAATCAATTGTTGCCAGTGCACCTGCCACCAAAAGGTAGGCAAAAGGAAAGTAGTGAATGGCTAGTGTTATCGAAATTGGCACCGTACCATATGAAATCCATTCTGGTGGAGCCACTCCTAAGAAAGACTCGTATAACCCTGGCTGCCCTCCAACTTTTGGACTACGAAAAACTGTCTCCCAGGCGAGTGCTATTGCAAAAGAAGGGATTATATAAGGAAGTGTTAGGATTGGCTGCAACCAGCCCTTACCGGGCATATCAGACCTAACCACACACCAAGCTAGAATACCTCCTGCAGAAAGCGCAATAATTGTGGCAATAATGCCAGTAATTAATGTATTTATCAAAGGCCCATATAGCATCTTTCCAGCAATTGGGCTGGCTGTTGCTTGAAGCCAATGGAACCAGGTAAATTCTCCTGGGACAGCATCCCTTGAAAGGCGACGGTCACCCTCACCCCAAGTAAGTGTTTCTAAAACTAATTGAAAAAATGGCCAGAGGACTAAATAAGCCAGCACAACTAAAAGCAAGGCTAAAGCAATATTTACTGGATTAAGTAAGAGTCCACGAATAGCTCCATCAAACCATTTTTTTTGCGTAGTAAAATTACTCATTTACCTTCCTTAACGCCAAGAAAATTGGCTCTAAGATGTTCTAATGCCTCCATACCCTGGACAGCTTTTTTGGATTTTTTGTGTAAAAGAGTCATCGCCAATGCCTCACAAACAAGCATTGGGCCAGAGCGCAGTTGCATTACACCCTCGTTTGGCCTACTCACACTTAGCACCATGTCTGGTTTTGGCCTTGTAGTTAAAATAGTCGCGTCTCCAATTGCAATTGAATGCGCGCCAACACTTCGTGCACTCTCAATTAAAGCTGAATATCCAGATGGCAGTGAGTTAAATGACTGAAAACCAAAAATAACAATTGCATCACCTTTTTGTATTCCAACTAATTGTTCAGCTAAATCTCGCCTTTGTAAGTTTAAAGCAACGCGGCAATGAATTCCTGATCTTCGCAAACGACGCTCAAAATGAATCATTAATGGAGCAGCACTTCCTCGTCCAACAATAAAAATACTTTTTGCACTCTCAATTTTGTCAACAACGCTATCAATCTGGCCCTGTGAAACTGTATTTGAGATCGCTGCGATAGCGGCGATTTCACTCTCAATAAGATCTGAGAGGTTTGACCCCTTTTCAATTAGGTCGATACGCTGTCTAATCTTATCTGAAGCAATTTTTTTGACTTCTACATCCTGCCTTAGCTTACGCCTCATATCCGGAAATCCATCAAACCCTAGCTTTCGGGCAAGGCGAACAACAGTTGAAGCATGAACAGCTGCTTTAGATGCAAGCTCAGCTGAAGATAAATAGACTGCCTCGGAAGGCTCTCCTAGAATGATATTAATCAACTCCCTGTCTGCATCTGTCAGTTTTCCTTCGAACGCTTCAACAAGTGATTCAAAACTTTTTTGTTTTTCCATTGTCATAATCTACTTGGCATTATTTTGCAAAAATTATAGCACATTTAATATTTAGTGCAATTTTTATTGCATAAATAAAAATAATGTGGTAAAAAAGAATCAGTAAATAGTAAATAGTAAATAGTTAGAAAAATTAAATAATTAAAATAGGAGAACAACAAATGAAAAAAATAAATTCACTGAATGTATTTGCTTTATCGTTGGGTATCGCATTTATGTCAATAGGCTCTGCTCAAGCTGATGAGGCTTGGCAAAAAAAAGCAGGTGTAGGAATTTACGCCCCAGCTAATCAAGACTGGGACGCAATTGAAGCATCTGCACGTAAAGAAGGACAAGTAGTCATCTACTCTGTCTCTTCACGGATTGCAAAACTAGTTGATGGCTTTAAGGATAAATATGGCATTGATATTATAGGATATGATATTTCATCTGATCTTCAATTAGAAAAGCTATCACGTGAACATCGAGCTGGTGTCTATTCTGTAGACGTTCTATTTAACTCAGAATCTTCGATCTTACTTAACGAAGCTTTACCTAAGAAATTAGTTTGGAATTTTATCCCTGACAGTGTTGTTAGTGATTTAGATTCAGGTGAAATGAATCCTTTATTGATACAGCGTCACTCAAGTCGAATTGTTTATTACAATACCGCTGTTCATCCAGATGGTGCTCCAATTGACTCTCTATGGGATATGACTCGTGATGAATGGAAGGGTCGTACCCTTTTACCAAGTCCACTTGAGGATAGTTTGTCTGCTAATTTTATTCAAACAATCTTAAATAATTCTGACGAGATGGCAGCTGCCTATAAAAGAGAATTTGGTGAAGATATAAGCTTTTCTGAAGATGTAATTGAAGCAGTAGAAGAAAATGTTACAGTAGACAGTCCAACTGCCTCAATGGAATGGTTATACAGATTTTTACACAATGAGCCAGTATTTCAGGGTTCAACAACAAAAATCTTTAAAAATGTTGGAGATGTCACTCAGGAAAAACCACCAATTGGAATCACTACATTTTCAAAATTGCGTAAGAACAAAGAAGGTGTATATTCTTCAGGTCCAGCATATGACCTTGACCCAGCTTTTGGTGTAACTTATCCAACGGCATTGATGATAGCCGATATGGCGCCACATCCAAATGCAGCTAAACTTCTAATCCGTTACATGATGGAGGAAGATGGCTTTAAACCTTGGAATGAACCGGGAGACTATGCTGCACGTGCTAGCCTTGAAACTAAACAATTAGCAAAATTTGATTTGCCAGCTTTTGGAGACCTTGCTCTATGGCCTGTTGATCCAGAAGAAATATACTATTCTAAGTTTGGCTTCCTTGCGCTTTATCTAGCTTTAATGCCTTAAAATAGCTCAATATCGCCCTGGTTAAAAATCTATCCAGGGCAAAAAAATCTATGTTTTACACTCAATTTATCTTTTATTTAAATAAGGAAGCAAGGTGCTACTAAAAACCATACTTTTTGATGCTGGTGATATTCTTTACAATAAACCCAACAGAAAATCATCAGTGATTAAATTCCTTACTGAGCGTGGCTATGCTGCACCAGTTGAGAATGATCCAATTGAAAAAGCAAAGAGGCGTGATGCTCATGCTGGAAAGATTGAAACCGAACACTTTTTTGAATGGCTAATGGAGCATTATGGTGTAACAAATTTAACAGATGCTGCTGATGGAATTAAGTTATTAAAAGAACAGCAAAGTGATGTCCATTTTTTTGAAGGAGTGCCTGAAACCCTTCATGAGCTAAAGAGATTGGGGTTTAAACTTGGCATTGTAACTAATACATTCAACTCACGACATGAAAAAAATATCTGGTTTGAGTCCGTCGGTATTGATGGTATCTGGGACTCCTATGCCGATTCATTTGAGCTTCAAATAACAAAGCCTGATCCTGGAATCTATTTAGCAGCGCTATCACCACTTAATGTTAGTCCAGAAAATGCAGCCTTTGTTGGACATGCACAGATTGAGATAGATGGAGCTAAAGCCATTGGGTTGACCACAATTATATTCAACCCCGATCCTAATTGTACAAAAGCTGATTATAGAATAGAGAACTTTAAAGATTTACTAGAAATTACTCCAATTGCAAAGTCAAAAATTTGATTCATTTTTTTAAGATAACAGAACCCCACAAATGATTGTTGTAAATTTATTATGAACCTACTAATTGAACTTTTAGGATCAATTGCACTTCTATTGTGGGGTCTTCGAATGGTTCGAACTGGAGTGATGCGATCCTATGGTAACAACCTAAAGAGTTTAGCGCGTCGATCAGAAGGCAAAACCCTGCCCGCGTTTACATCAGGATTACTGGTTGCGGCTTTGCTGCAAAGCAGCACAGCAGCCATTTTAATATCTGCATCATTTGCAGGTCAGGGGCTCATCAGTGTTGGTTCTGCTTTTATAACAATGTTAGGAGCCGATGTTGGAACCTCAGTCGCGGTTCTTATTGCCTCTCAAAAATTTACGACTCTGGCCCCCTTACTTTTAGCAATAGGCGTTTTTGGTTTTATTGGCTCTAAAGTTAATAAATGGCAAAATGTTTTTAGGGCAATCAGTGGACTAGGATTAATTCTCTTCGCTCTTTCATTAATTGCATCAACTGCTGGCGGCCTATCAGAACTAACACAATTTACTGCGCTGTTAAATATATTTGAGGATCAGCCCATATTCTTTATTCTTTTGGCATTGATTCTGACTTATCTTTCATACTCAAGTTTAGCAATTGTTTTGCTATCTGTGAGCTTTCTAGCAACAGGTGTGATTGGAGTAAGTGAAGGGTTATACCTAGTATTAGGCGCAAATTTAGGAAGCGGGATGCTTCCTCTTATCTCAAACTGGAGAGGATCCATACAAGAGCTGACGCCAGTATTGGCAAATCTCATTGTAAGAGTAGTTTGTATTTTAGCTTTTTATCCATTTGTTGACTTCGTTGCTACATTTGGATTAAAGTTTGTATCTATTGAATTATTCCCCGCAATTTATCATCTGTCTTTGAATTTGATTGTGGCTATTGTAGGCGTTATATTTTCTAAAAATATTCTTATGCTTGCAACAAAAATGCTCTCTAATCTTCAGGAGAAAGAGCTTAGTCAGCCTAGTTTTTTAGAAGCAAATAATTTTGCAATGCCAGCAATTTCTCTTGCTAGTGCAAAACGCGAAGCGATTCACATGGCTGAGATTTCACAAAAAATGGTTGTCTCTTCACTCGCTGTTCTTCGAGATGATAATATCGCTTTACGCAGTGAAGTGATTAAAAATGAGGATACAGTAGATAACATATTTGATTCAATAAAACTCTATATAGCAAGGATCTTACAAGAAGAATTAACGCCTACAGAGACTCAAAAAGCTTTAAATATCCTTAACTTTACAACAAGCATGGAGCATATTGGCGACATTATTAATAACAGCTTGATGGATATTTCAGGTAAAAAAATTGATAAGCATATACAGTTTTCAAAAGAAGGATTAAATGAGATTATCTCTATACATGAGGTTGTTTGTTCAAATTATGATCTAGCTATTAATACCTTTGTTTCTGATGATTGTGAGCTTGCAAGAGTACTTTATGAGAAGAAACAAGAGCTCCATAATCTTGAAAAACGCTCAGTCACTAAACATCTTCAGAGGATTGGAAAAGGCATTACTGATAGTTTAGAAACCAGCTCTATGCATATTGATGTAATCCGTGATTACAAGAAAGTAAATAGTCTTTTATCTTCGGTGGCTTATCCAATTTTAATTGCTTCAGGTGAGATTCTAGAGTCAGGGTGGAAGCAGAAAATATAGTAGCACACTCTTTCAAAAAGAATCAAATAATTCTAGCTATAAGAGACCATAAATTCTTAAAACGTTCCCATTGTATTTTTGTATACGTTCACATTACACTAAAGGGAACGTTTTTAGTCAAACTATAGAAACTATAAGAAACTACAAGTAAATTGGATAAACCATTGCAGCCCTTTTAAACAAAGGACTGAGAAGTGTATTAAACTGGATTAAACTACAAGAAAATTACTAAGATGGCGGAGCGGACGGGGGTCGAACCCGCGACCTCCTGCGTGACAGGCAGGCGTTCTAACCAACTGAACTACCGCTCCAAATTTCTTGGTGGGCGCTACAAGACTTGAACTTGTGACCCTCGCCTTGTAAGGGCGATGCTCTCCCAACTGAGCTAAGCGCCCAAAAAAAATGCCCGAATCGAATCAGGAAACGGGCATATTATACTTCGAAAAAATCTGATTAGTTAACAGATTCCTTTAATAATTTTCCTGCTTTAAATGCAGGTGCATTTGATGCTGAAATTTGAATTGCGGCACCTGTTTGTGGGTTACGACCAGTGCGCGCTGCACGTGCTCTAACTAAAAAACTACCGAAACCTGTAATGCCGACTGAGTCACCACTTGCCAATGCGCCAGAGATCGCACTTGTTGTTGCCTCTAAAGCGCGAGCAGCATCTGCTTTAGAAAGACCTGAGTTATCAGCGATTGCTGAAACTAAATCTGATTTATTCATTTGTTAACTCCTTAATTTTGAAAAGAATTTATATTAAACCTACAAAATATAGTTATTAGGTTCAATTTGATTATCCATTTATAAACCCTTGTGTCAAGGGACATTCAGCACTAATTAAAATAAATAATTGAGATACAAAACCCTGGAAAAAATTAATTTTATAATGTTTTTAATTGAACTAAGAAATTTTGATTCCAAACTTCAGGAGTTATTTCACCGATATGTTTATAAACAATTAATCCATCTTTATTGATTAAAAAAGTTTCTGGGGTTGCGTAAACGCCAAGCTCCATTCCAATTCTTCCTTCTGGGTCAAAAATAATTTCATCGAAGGGATTGCCCATTATCTCTAGATACTTCTGACCATCTTTTTTTTGATCTTTGTAGTTAATGCCAATTAACTGCAAACTTTCATTTTTAGCTATGTTCATAATCATTTGATGTTCCTTCCTGCAGGTAACACACCACGATGCCCAAACATTCACGAGGGTTAACTCGTTATCCATCAAATCATTTAATTTAACTTTTTCATTCGTATAAAAATCTTTTCCTTCGAGTTCTGGAAGCATCTTTCCAATTAAAGGAGATGGAAGTTTATTTGGATTTGAATTAAGACTTAAGAATAAAAAAATTCCAATGATTATGAATATTACTAGAGGTATTATTTTTTTCATTGCTCAGAACTTGAGATTTCTAGAGCAGCAGCGACCTCTGGGGGCATATAATTTTCATCATGTTTTGCTAAAACCTCTGAAGCTACAAAAGTATTTGTACAAGTCAATCCAACACATTTTTTTAACATTGAACCTGAGGCTACAACGCCTTGACCCTCTCTAAAAAGGTCGGGTAGTATTCCTTCATAAGCAACTTCAATTGTTTGATTATTATCAGTGACTGAAAAAGTAACCACCATTCCATCCCTAATGACACTATCAGTCTCAACAAGACCGCCCACCCTAAAACTTTTATCATCCGGAGCCTTCCCATTAACAATATCAGACGGCGTATAAAAATATAACAAGTTTTCACTAAAAGCCTTAATTCCTAAATAGCCTGCCAAGAACACTCCAGACACTAAGAGTCCAACCAGTATCATTCGGTTCTGTCTTTTAGTCATTGATTAATTGAAAATTTATTCTTGAGAGACAAAATAGCCCTCTTATGATTACGCTTAGCATTGATAAAAAGAGTTATAACTGTTAACGCTGAGATGCCATATGCCAGCCAAACATAAAATGCATACTTCCCATAAGGAAGAAAAGAAAAATACTCAACC
>Ga0315332_10002605_pt1 | contig 10087 bp, 9 predicted proteins | sample M110034915metaG_FD_203455 | JGI IMG/M metagenome (GOLD analysis project Ga0315332, IMG submission 203455) | Ammonia-oxidizing marine archaeal communities from Monterey Bay, California, United States - M1 100m 34915 | ecosystem: Environmental > Aquatic > Marine > Intertidal zone | place: USA... | reverse complement strand
GGTGCCGGAGGGCGCGATGGGCGTCTTGCCGAACGCGCCGCTCTCGCTCCTGGACCGGGCCTTCCTGGACTCGCGCGAGGCGAGCTACTCGGCGCCCTTCGCCGACGTGGAGTTCTATGGGGGCGCGCCGCTCCGGAATCCCGGCAAGCATCCTTTCGGCACAGATATCCTCGGGCGCGATGTGCTCTACCTCGCGCTCAAGGGGGCGCGGGTCGCGCTGTTGATCGGCGGCCTCACGAGCTTGATCGCGATCCCGCTGGCGTTGCTCTTTGGGGTCGGGGCCGGTTATTTCGGGGGGCGCTTCGACGACTTCGTTTTCTTCCTGATCTCGACGTTGGCCTCGATGCCGAGCCTGCTGCTGCTGATCGCGCTGATCATGGTAATGGGGCGTGGCACGGTCTCGGTTTGTGTCGCCCTCGCCGTGACGGGCTGGGTGGGCTTCTGTCGGCTCTCTCGCGCCGAGACGCTCAAGCTGCGGGAGCTCGACTATGTGCAGGCGGCGCGGGCCCTGGGCGTGTCTGAGACGCGCATCATCTTCCGCCACATCCTGCCGAATCTCGCCCACCTGATCGTCATCACCTTCGTCCTGACTTTTTCGGGTCTCGTGCTGTCGGAGGCGGTTCTGTCCTGGCTCGGGATCGGGGTCGACGGCAGCTGGGGGCAGATGATCGACGGCGCGCGCGACGAGTTGTCCCGCGAGCCCATCGTGTGGTGGAATATCGGCGCCGCAGGGACGGTGCTCTTCGTGCTCATTCTGGCGGTGAACGCCGTCGGCGACGCGGTTCGGGACGTGCTCGACCCCCGCACTTTGCGAGGCCAACAATGACGGCGCTGCTCGAGGTTCGGGATCTCTGCACGGCCTTCCCCTCCGGGCAAGGTGCGCTGCGTGTGGTCGATGGTGTGTCCTTCGATCTCGCCCGGGGCGAGGTCCTGGCGCTGGTCGGCGAGTCGGGTTCAGGCAAGTCGATGACGGCACTCTCGGCGCTCCGACTGGTTCCCAAGCCGGGCCGGGTGGTCGGAGGCGAGGTTCGTTTGGACGGGGAGAACCTGATGGATCTCTCGGTCACGGAGATGCGGCGTATTCGGGGCGGTCGCGTCGGGATGATTTTTCAGGAGCCGATGACCTGCCTGAACCCGGTGGTCCGGGTCGGCGCCCAGGTCGTCGAGGCGATCCGACTCCACGAGCCCGTCTCGAAGGCGGAGGCTCGGGAGAGAGCGAGGTCACTCTTCGCCGAGGTGGGGATCCCGGACCCCGAAGCGCGTTTGGATGCCCACCCCCACGAGCTCTCGGGTGGTTTGAAACAGAGGGTGATGATCGCGATGGCGCTGTCCACGCGGCCTGAGATCCTGATCGCAGACGAGCCGACGACAGCGCTCGACGTGACGGTGCAGGCTCAAATCCTCTCGCTCCTGCGTGACCTCCAGCGAGAGCGGAACGCAGCCATCCTCTTGATCACGCACGACCTGGGGATCGTCAACGAACTCGCCGACCGTGTCGCGGTCATGTACGCGGGGCGCCTCGTCGAGGTGGCGGAACGGGCCGCGCTGCTCGAGGACCCGCGCCATCCCTACACGCAGGGCCTGCTGCGCTCGATCCCTGCCCTCTCCGCACCCGGAGAGGCACTGCCCGAGATCCCCGGCGTCGTGCCTTCCCCGGACCAATGGCCGCGAGGGTGCCGTTTCTCGACGCGCTGTCCGAGGCGCTTCGAACCTTGCGCTGAGACTTTTCCCGCCGAGACGACCCCCGCTCCCGGAAGAAGGGTTTGGTGTCACGAGGTCGAAACGACAGAAGGGGAAGATGCCCGATGAGTCGTGGAAGCGAACCGTTGCTACGCGTCTCGGGTTTGCGCACCTGGTACCCGATCAGGCAGGGCCTGATGCGCCGGACCACGGGCTGGGTGCAGGCGGCGAGCGATGTCGCCTTCACGATCGAGCCCGGCGAGACCCTCGCGCTGGTGGGCGAATCGGGTTGTGGGAAGAGCACGGTAGGGCGATCGATCCTACGACTGGAGCATCCGCAGGCAGGTGAGGTGGTTTTCGAGGGGCGGGACCTGCTCGCCCTCGAGGCCCACGAGTTGCGCGCCGCACGACAGCGGCTGCAGATCATCTTTCAGGATCCGATGGCCTCGCTCGATCCGCGGATGCGAATCCGGGAGCAGATCGCCGAGGGGATGCAGTCCTTCGGGATCGGTCGTGACGATCAGGAGCGGGGCGAACGCGTCGCCGCGCTGCTGGCACGGGTCCAACTCGACCCGGCCACGATGGATCGTTACCCGCACGAATTTTCGGGGGGGCAGCGACAGCGGATCTGTATCGCCCGAGCCCTGGCCGTGGAGCCTCGTCTCATCGTCTGTGACGAGTCGGTTTCGGCCCTGGACGTCTCGATCCAGGCCCAGATCCTGAATTTGTTGCGTGAGCTCCAGGACGAGCTGGGGATCTCCTATCTCTTCATCACCCATGATCTCTCCGTCGTGCGGTATCTCGCTCACGAGGTTGCGGTGATGTATCTGGGGCAGATCGTCGAACAGGGTCCGACGGACCGCGTTTTCGAGGCGCCTGCCCATCCCTATACCCGGGGCCTGTTGGCGGCGATTCCTTCGATCGACCCCGCACGCAGAAGCGCGGCGCCGGCCGTGCTGGGTGATGTCCCTTCGCCGAGCGACCCGCCCTCCGGCTGCTATTTCCACACGCGCTGTCCCGAAGTCATGGACCGCTGCAGAAGCGAGGCGCCTTCAATTGTTTCGCTCGAGCAGGGCGGGAGTCGCTGTCTCCTCTCCGAGCCGCGGACCGAGCCGCGGGGATAGAACGCCGCAGGCGAGCTAGTGGATTCCCTCGACACAGAGAGTGCCGCGGTGTCGGAATTCACGCAGGGAGTGTTCTGGGCTCAGGCCGGAGCAGCGGCTCTCCGATGGTCCCGGCAGAGGGGAAACATGCAAGGTAAACCGAGGCTGGGCGAGATTCTCGTCGCCGCTGGAGTCATCGACGAGATCCAGCTCGTCGCGGCTTTGGGTGAACAGGGTCGATGGGGGCGTCGGCTCGGCTCAACCCTGATCAAGATGGGACTGCTCGAAGAGGGGCAGCTGATCCGTGCGCTCGCCAAGCAGCTCGAGCTGCCAGTCGCGAGCCTTGCGGGGAAGCGGATCGCCGACGAAGTGATCGCGCTGGTCCCGGCCCGCGTCGCGATGAAGCACGGCGTGATCCCGCTCTTTACCCGAGACGAGGGTGCCAAGTCTCAGCTCTTCCTCGGGATGGAGGATCCGGCGGACCTCTCGGTGCTCGATGATCTCAGCTTCCGTACTGGAATGGAGATCCGCCCCGTGATGGTTGGGCCGAGTGAACTGGGAGAGGCGCTCGATCGTTATTACCACGGACGGAGCGGCACGGTGTCGCAGGTCGACCCCTTTCGAGCGGGAGAGACCTTCGGGACCGAGAGCCTGAGCGGCGTCACGAGACGACCGGACTCCGCGGAGTCCGACGCGGTGGAATTCGCGACGAACGAAAATACGCAGCCGGCCTCGCGCGACGCGCAGATCGATCTCTCGGACGTCGGTCCGCAGGATTCGCCCGCCTCCGAAGAAATCGCCGATGCGCTCAAGGGAGCGGAGCGGAGCGGAGTCCTTGCGAAGGCCCTCGCACAGCTGCTCATCGAAAAACGCGTGCTGACCTCTGAAGAGCTGGAGGACCGGGTCGAAGAGCTCAGGTCCGCCTGAATCGAAGGGCCAGGTCGCACGAATGGGTCTTTCTTCTTGACAGTGAGAGAGCCGGGGGCCACTCTGCGCCGCTCGGATACCGGGATTGGGTGCCCTACGGCGCTGCGAGCCTTGGGGAGTGATGGATGCGTCTGGAGTACGGGTTCGAGTTAGAGCAATGTGATACACCGCGCTTCGCCGTCGAAGCGGTCGAGGGCATCGGGAAGCTCTTCACGTTGGCGACGCTGGTGTTGAATGTGCTCGCGACCAAGGACCACGTGGAAATCGTCTTCCATGGTTTGAACCCCGAAGACCCTCAGCGCAAGATCGAGGCGTTTCGAGAGATCGTGGGTTCCGCTCCGACCGGACCCGGCCTGATCTGTGAGCCGGGGGCGAGCGGCCGGGTTCCGAGCTCGTCGAGTTCCTTCCAGTGGCTGACGGTCAAGGCAGCCGAGTAGCTCCGGAGCCACTGGGCAGCACAGCCCTGGTCGGCTTGCCTTCAGGGTTGCTTCGTTTCGAGCTGGGGACAGTCCTGGCCGCGCCAATGATGTGCCCTTGCGAGACTGCCGATCGCGATCTCTTCTGCGACCTCCGAGAGCGGAGCCTCGAAGGGGACGCGGGCCGCGTAGCGCGTCAACGCCTCGAGTCGGCATGCCGTGTCGAAGTGGGCATCGGCGAGCGAGGCATTCAGCTGGACGAGTGCTGTGATTCGGCTGCGTGTGGAGAGCCGGGCCGGGCCGACGAGGTCGGTCAGGTCGATGAGCCAGAAGCGGACCGAGTCCGCACAGACGCGGAGTCGGATATTGCCGGCCTTGAAATCTCGATGGGAAAGGCCCCTTGCGTGCTGTTCCGCGACCCAATCGGCTAGAGCCAGGGCGACGCGGCGCGATTCCTGCTCTGAGGCAGGAACGAAGGCATCCAGGTCGATCTCGCCGACCGAGGTCATCACGAGCCAATTGGAGGCGGAGCGCCTGCCGCCTCCCACGTCGAGATAGCCCAGCACCTCGGCGCTTCGCGAGGAGATCAGTTGGTCGGCCTGGCCGCGCCGGAAGGCACGGGCCGAGGAGGTGCCGCGCAGGGCGTCGCCGAGCCGTTGGGCCGTCGTCTCGGTTCGGACCTCTTTGCAGACGAATCGCTTCCCACCGACCTCGATTCGGTGGATCCTCACGCGACCCGAGCGCCGCGTTTCTACGAGCGCACCGGGCTCGACGCCAAGAGTCGCGCGGAGCAGGCTCACGTCGTCGATCGAGTCGTCGGCCAGTCCCGAGGCGTTTTGCCCGTACGCGACTCTGCGCCAGGCTTGGCCCACGCGGAGCTGACGTCGTGCGCGCCCCCGCTGATGGTCGTGAAGCAGATCAACCCGAGCGGCGTCGAGCGGAGGGCCGAGCTTCGCGCGTTCGCGGACCGAGGCTTCGAGAAGCTCACAGCCGGAGGTGCGTTCGAGCGAGAAGAGGAGTCGGGACCAGTCCGCCAGCCGCGCCCGTGAGCCGCGCGTGCGCCTCGTCTGGCCCAGGTCGAGTAGGAAGATGCGCTCATCGGTCACGAGTAGGTTGCCCACGTGGAGGTCCATGTGGGCGAGGCCGGAGCCATGGAGTGCGTGGACGAGGTCGACCAGCTGGTCGACGAGCCGCTCTCGGGCCTGGGGGCTCGCCGAAGCTGCCGCGTGGGGGAACTCGAGTCCGGATACGTAGGACATCACGAGGAACTCATGACCGGCACCGTCATAGCCCCGGGCGATCGGCGCGGGAACGGGCAGCGCTCGGGCCTGCGCCCAGCGAAGCGCGTTCCACTCGCGGCGCCCACCCGATCGCCGGAGCCCGGTCTTGAGAGCTTCTCGCAGGGCCCGGACGCCGCGGCGGGGCAGATAGGATTTTACGACGAGTGGGGTCGGCCTCTGGGTCTGCGACGTCGGGTCGAGGTCGAGCCTCCGCAGAAGTCGGCTCGTTCCTCCCGGTAGCGGGGTCCCCGCTGGCTCGGAGCGCAGGACGGCGTGCTCGACTGCTTGGCGCAGCGGTGGGTCGTCGACGCCCCAGGCGCAGATGCGCGACCTCACCCTATCACTCGACGTCGGCGATCGACGATGGCCCCGTACTCGGCTCGCAGCGCTCGCACGTGACTCGTGAAGTCGAGTTCCCTCGCGCGCCGGGCCAGGCGCTCGCCGCGTGCTCGTCGGCTGTCGACGTCGCTCAGCGCGCGAAGCGCCGAGGCGAAGGCCTGGCCATCGCTGGGCTCCTCGATCACGAAAGCGTCCGAAGCGAGCCACTCCGAGGCCCCGTCGGCCGCGGTCGTGACGACCGCGAGCCCAGCGGCGGCCGCCTCGAGCGTGGCGTTCGCGAAAGGGTCGTAGCGTGTCGGCAGGATCGCCGCGTCGGCGGCGGCGTAGACCGCGGGCATGTCGCTGCGCGGTCCGAGGAAACGAACGTGGTCGGCGATCCCGAGGACGGAAGCCTTTCGCTGCCAAGGGGAAGGATCGTCACGGCCGGCGATCCAAAGTCGGGCCCCCGGGTCACCGTTGTGGGCGAGCGCTTCGAACGCGGTCTCGAGGCCTTTGCGCCGCCAGCCCGAGCCCGCGAGGAGCCAGATCCGCTCGGCCCTGGCGTCGAGGCGGGTGCGGAGTCGAAGGCCGTCCTCGCGCGCACGGGGGTTCGAGAAGTCTCCTGCATGGACGGCGTTGGGTAGAAGCAGGATCCGGCTGGGATCGACTCCGTGGTCCCTCTGGAGGGCGTCCGCCACCAGGCGCGAGGCGCATTGGATCCGCTGTTTCGGGTCTTGGAAGACGCGCTGCTCGACCGCCAGCAGCACGCGGTGGCGTGGCGAGAAGCGGCGCAGGGCGAGGCCCATCCCGAGATGGTTGCGACGGAGGTAGTCGTGATGGCTCCCGCCTCCAGCCCGGTAGAGATCCTGATAGTGGGTGCGGGCGAAGCTGTGCACGACGTCGAAGGGCCGCGATCGAACCCGGCGAGCGGCCTCGCTCGTAAACGAGAGCACGCGCGCGGGCTGCCAGGCGGTGGGCACTCGGAGAGGCTCCACGGCGACTTCACTCGAGGGATCGCTTGCGCGCGCCACGACCGTGACCTGCTCTCCCTGACGGAGCAGCTCGTGGGCAACGTTCCACGCGAATTGCTCCACTCCACCGGCGGTGGGGATGAAACGTTCGATCAAGATCGCGATGCGCAGTGGAAGCTCCTCGCTCAGCCAAGCTCAGAGGGTATCCATCCACCGGGGCGTGGGCGAACTGCTCGGGTCGGTTGCGTGTCGTGGCGGAAAGCAGGGGCATGGCGGGGCCCACGGTCATTCGCGAGACTTTGGTCAGCGCATGGCGAGCTGGCTCGAGGGAGCCGCATCAAACCGCCGAGGCGTATCGCTTCAGACGAGATGGAAACCTCCCATGGCTGAAACTCAGAGAACCGCCGAAGAGCGAGCGAGATCCAAGCCAGGTGTCGGGCGCCGGAGGGTCTCGGCGGAGAAGGGCCGGTCGAGCGCCGAGAAGCGCGAGTTGATCGTGGAGGCGGCGATCGAGGTCTTCGCCGAAAAGGGGTTTCACGACACCCGCATTTCGGATATCGCAACCCGCGCGGGCATTGCCTACGGCCTCGTCTACCACTATTTCAAGAACAAGGAGGAGATCCTCGACACCCTCTTCCTCGAGCGCTGGAGCGAATTCATCGACGCCGTGAGGGCGATCGCGAGTGATGGCCGCAGCGCGGAGGATAAACTGCTCTCGATCGCGGCGGTGGTGCTCTCGGCCCACCGGAGCCGTCCGCAGTGGGTGAAGGTGCTGATCTTCGAGATTCAGCGCACCCAACGGATCCTTGACCCTGAGCGCGTCGAGGTCGTGGGGGAACTCTTCGTGCTGATCGCGCAGATCCTGCGCGATGGTCAGGCGTCGGGCGAGTTGCGCGAGGACCTCGACCCCGACCTCGCGTGTTACATCTTCGTCGGTGGGATCGACATCGTGGTGACCAATCGAGTGCTCGGCTTGGTCGAGGGTGGAAGTGAGTTGGACGGAGACGAGGGGGAGTACTATGTCCACATCGCCCGTACGGTGGTCGAGCTTTTCGTGCGTGGGATGGCGAAGAAATAGAAGCCGTTCAAGATCGCGCTCGCGGTCGAATTCATTCCATTAGACGATCGAGACGGGGGGTCGGATCCATTGTCGGACGAATCCATCCAGCGTGAGCCCGGCGGGAAGCCGGCGATCGCGGTCGAGGGGCTCGCGAAGCGTTACGGAGATTTCGAGGCGGTCCGTGGGCTCGACTTCGAGGTGAGTGCGGGGGAGGTCGTCGGTTTCCTGGGGCCCAACGGCGCGGGCAAGACGACGACGATGCGGATGCTGACGGGGTTCATTCCCGCGACCGATGGGGAGGCGCGGATCGCGGGGCACGACATCTTCGCGGAGGCGACCGAAGCGCGCCGAGCGGTGGGTTACCTGCCCGAGGCGCCGCCCCTCTACCCGGAGATGACGCCCGCGAGCTACGTGGATTTCGTGGCGCGCCTGAAGGACGTGGCGCGTTCGGAGCGCAAAACCGCTGTGGAACGCGCGCTCACGCGCTGCGGGCTGCTCAGTGTGCGTCACCGCGAGATCCGACAGCTCTCCAAGGGCTTTCGTCAACGCATCGGGCTGGCTCAGGCAATCGTTCACGAGCCCAAGGTTCTGGTGCTCGACGAACCGACGGTCGGACTCGACCCGATCCAGATCCGCGAGATCCGCGCGCTGATCGCGGACCTCGCAGCGACTGGCGGTCAGACGGTCCTCCTCTCGACGCATATCCTGGCCGAGGTCGAGGCGATCTGTCAGCGCGTGATCCTGATCAACCGGGGACGTAAAGTACTCGATCGTCCGATCGCCGAGCTGACCTCCGACGGAACCTCGATCGAGGAGGTCTTTACGCGTGTGATGACCCGGGACGAGACGTCGCTGGGGAGCGAAGCGGGGGAGTCGAGATGACTCATACGCTGACGATCGCATCGCGCGAGCTGCGCTCGCTCTTCGTCTCCCCTGTGGCCTATGTCGTATTGACGCTCTGGTCGGTGATCGCGGGAACCTTCTTCCTCGCGAGCCTGATCGGCTTCCAGGAGCGACTGATCCAGCTCCAGCAATACCAGATGCTCCAGCAGATCGAGTTGATGAACCTGAACGACGAGCTGATCGAGCCCTTCATCGGCTCGATGTGGGTGATCCTGCTCTTTCTCCTCCCGGCGGTCACGATGGGGCTCGTGTCGAGCGAGAAGGCGAACGGGACGGACGAACTCCTGTTGACCAGCCCGATCTCGATCTGGGACATCGTGCTGGGGAAATTTCTGGCCGGCGCCGGCTTCGTGACGGTGATGACCCTGATCGTTTCCTTCTTCCCCGCGATCCTCTTCGTGTATGGCGAGCCCGAGGTGGGAAAGACGCTCTCGGGCCTCGCCTGCCTGCTCCTCGTGAGCGTCACCTACGTCGCAGTCGGCGTTTTCGCGTCGAGCGTGACGCGCAGCCAGCTGATCGCTTTCGTCCTGACCCTGGTCTTGCTCGTGATGCTCGGGATGATGCTGCCTTTCATCGTAGACATCACGATGGCGGGCAGCGGCCTGGGCCGAGACTCCGCCATCGCGGAGGCGGTGCGCTGGATGTCGACCGGGAGTCACGTCGACCGCATGCTGCAGGGGCTCGTCGATACGGCGGACCTTGCCTATTTCGCGATCTCGAGCGCGGCTTTTCTGCTGCTCTCGAAGACGGTGATCGAATCGACGAGGTGGCGATAGATGAGCGGGACGGCAGCGCTTCTGGCGGGTCTCGGCATGGTCGCGATTGGTTTCGGGCTGCTCTCGGCGTTGATGGCGCTCTTGCAGCCCTTTACGGACCCGCTCTGGATTTTTGGCAATCTCTTGGTGGGCATCGCGCTCCTGGGCTCGGCCATCTTCATGAGCCTCGACTCGCTACGCGACCGGCTCCGCTCGTCCGGTGGGCGACGCGCGGGTCGCTACGGGACGAGCGCCGTCGTGGGGGTCGTTGCGTCGCTCGTGATTCTGGGCCTCCTGGGATTCCTCGCGACACGCTATCACCATCGCTTCGACGTGAGTGAGTCCGCAGTCCATACGCTCGCTGAGCAGACGCGTTCCCTGATGGACGGGCTCGAAGAGGACATCACGGTCACGGCGTTCTTCAACGAGAGCGAATCGCCGCCGATTGCTTCCCTGCTCGACCGTTATGCCTTCGCCTCGGAGCGGGTGAAGCTGCGCTATGTCGATCCGAACGCCGAGCCGGGACTGGTCGAGGCGCTCGGTCTCACGAGCGAGGCACTCGCCGAAGGCGTCGTCCGTTTCTCGCTCGAGAGCGGCGAATCGACGACGCTCTCACAATTCTCCGAGCCCGACATCACGAACGCGATGGTCAAATTGTTGGGGAGCACGGGCAA
>Ga0315332_10002603_pt1 | contig 10088 bp, 9 predicted proteins | sample M110034915metaG_FD_203455 | JGI IMG/M metagenome (GOLD analysis project Ga0315332, IMG submission 203455) | Ammonia-oxidizing marine archaeal communities from Monterey Bay, California, United States - M1 100m 34915 | ecosystem: Environmental > Aquatic > Marine > Intertidal zone | place: USA... | reverse complement strand
TATACGACCCCCGGGACCAGGCCTCGACGCCGCAACTCCCGAGCCGGGCCCTTGCCCCGCGTCTCTCGTGCCTCAACCGTGAATTTCACATCACTCATGACTGTCTCCTAGAAGAGCGAGCTCACGCTCTCCTCGTTGTTGATTCGTCGAATCGCCTCGCCGATCGGAGCGGCGACCGAGACGACGTGAAGTTTGCCCATATCCACCGCGTCGGGACGCAGCGGGATCGTATCGGTCACGATCACCTGATCGAGCGGTGATTCGCCAATCCGCTTGATGGCGGGTCCGGACAGCACGGGATGCGTGATCGCTGCGTGGACCGCGACAGCCCCCTCATCGATCAGGCTTCGCGCCGCCTCGCAGAGCGTTCCCGCCGTGTCGACCATGTCGTCCACGATGATGCAGGCCTGCCCCTTCACCTCGCCGATGATGTGCATGACCTCCGCCACGTTGGCGACCTCACGGCGCTTATCGATGATTGCCAGCCTTGCCCCGAGGCGCTTCGCGTAAGCACGCGCCCGCTCGGTCCCACCGGCGTCGGGGGAGACCACGGTCACGTCCGAACCGATACGGCGCTCGATGGAGTCCAGCATCAAACGCGTGGAGTAGAGGTTGTCCACCGGAATGTTGAAGAAGCCCTGAATTTGACCGGAGTGCAGATCCATACAGAGGATGCGATCCGCACCCGCGGTCTGGATCAGATCCGCGCATAATTTGGCCGTAATCGGGACGCGGGGCCGAACCTTTCGGTCCTGCCGCGCATAGCCGTAGTAGGGGATCACCGCCGTGATGCGCCGCGCCGACGCGCGTTTCATGGCGTCGATCATGATCAGCAATTCCATGATGTGCGTGTTCTGCGGCGAGCAGGTCGATTGCAGAGCAAAGCAGTCGAGACCCCGAACGTTCTCGCCGATCTCGACCGCGCACTCTCCGTCACTGAAGGTGCCAACCTCGGCACGCCCCAGCTCGATGTCGAGATAGTGGGCAATGGATCGAGCGAGCGCGACGTTGGCGTTACCGCTGAAGAGCTTGAGGTCCTGCATCCGTTTTGCCTTCCTCGCCGGTCGTTCGTAACCGCCGGAACTCCGCCCCTGCGGACGCCTCGGCCCGGGCTCGGCGTTCTCTATTCAGGATCCGAGCTTCCACCCGAAGCCCCCTCGATCGAGCGAGTGGCTGGGGCGGTAGGACTCGAACCTACAAATGGCGGCTCCAAAGGCCGCTGCCTTACCATTTGGCGACGCCCCAAAAATCTTCGATCCACTCGCTGATCGGGCACCTTCAGCCCAACTTGGAGCCCCGGGCCCGATTGGAATTCGTCTCAGAAACTCAACAGAGTACCTGCGCCTCTCGAACCCACGCTGCATCACGCCCTGGGGCGGAGTCGCCGCGAAGGAACTTGGCTGCTTCCTCGGCCGAGCTCGCCTCAGAGAATACGCCGAAGACGGTCCCGCCACTCCCCGACAATCCAGCTCCGAGCGCCCCCGCGTCACGCATCTGGCCGAGCAGTCGGCCGATGGGCGGACACAGGCGGGTCGCAGCTGGTTCGAGATCGTTGACGAGCAACGCCCCAAGGGTGGAGGCCCAATCCCCCGGTTGATCGCGCAGCCTTGAAAACGAGCGCATCGTAGAGCCTGCCCCGGTGTCCGTCAACGAACCCGGCAACGCGTCGGCGATCCGGTAGACCTCCGCCGTTGCGACGGAAACACCGGCGTTGGCGACCACGAGCCGAAACGGAGGCAACCCCGCAAGAGGCTCGATCCGTTCGCCGATTCCCTGCACCAACGCCGGTCGGGGCGCGAGAAAATACGGGACATCGGCCCCGAGCCGCAGCGCAGCGGCAAAGATCTCCTCCCTCGCGGGGGAAGACGTCCCAAAGAGTTCTTCCAGCGCGCTCAGGACAGCCCCCGCGTCGCTCGAGCCTCCCCCCAGTCCCGCCCCGGACGGGATCCGCTTCTCGAGCGAGATACGCAGCCCCTCGACGATCCCCGCCCTCTGGCGGAACGCCTCCGCCGCACGCACCACCAGATTGTCCGGGCCCGACGTGACCGCAGCGAGCGCGGGGGGCAGGTCCGCATCGGTCGACATCGAGAGCTCCAGCTCGACGTCGCCCTCCACCCCAAGCCGCTCCACGACGAGGTCGTCGAAGAGCGAGACGGGCGCAAAAATGCTCTCCAGCAGGTGATAACCATCCGCCCGCTGCCCCACGAGCCGAAGGCCGAGATTGACCTTGGCGGGCGGGCGGCGGTGGACCCGAGGGCCCTCCAACCCCCCTCGATTCACCGCGCGATCTCGACGAAATGCATGCGTAGCTCGTAGAGCAGCGAGTCGATGAGCTTTCGCTCTCCCTCGTCGAGGTTGCCGCGGGTCTTTTCCCGGAGCATCTCGAGGGTGTCGATCGTCTGCTGTGCCACCAACGCATCGGGCGCGCCGATCTCCCCAGTCGCCGGGTCGGGCATCTTGCCGAGCTGGTAGAGGGCCGTGGTCCCGAGCGAGAGCACCAGGGTCGAAAAATCGACTCCCGGCAGTTCGCCCTCTCTGCCCCCGATCTGATCGTCGCTGTCGCTATTCGCCATCTCGCTCAGCCCGCCTCCTTCTCCTGCGAAGCGGCCCCTTCCCGATCGAGCCGACTCATTTCGCGGTAAGCGTAGAGGAAACGCTGCCCCACCGTCACGCTCGTCCCCACCGCCAGCAGTCCGAGGACCGGCTCTAGCCAGCCCGAGAGAGCCCCGACCGCGAGCAACCCGACGCGCTCTCCGCGCTCCAAGAGACCTCCCGGCATCCGGTCCAGCTCGCGCTCGGCGCGGGCCTTTGCATAGGAGGTCAACACGCTCGTCACGAGTACCCACGCGCAGACCGCGGCCCAGCCCCCTTGCCCGCCCTTGGCATAGAAGACCACCAGGCCAAGGAGCGAGAGGACATCGACCACGCGATCCAGCGAGGAGTCGAGAAAAGCCCCAAAGCGGGTCGTCCTGCCCCCGTGTCGGGCCACCACGCCGTCGACCAGATCGAAGAAACCACCCACCAGCAACAGACCGCCGCCGAGGGCGAGAGCGCCTTGCGCAAAGGCGAGACCCGATGCCCCCGCGATCCCTGTCCCGACCACCGTCAGGAGGTCGGGCGCGAGCGGACGCCAGAACAAGACCGGGAAAACGGCGTGGACCCAACCGTCGATGCGATGGCCCAGCTTCTCTTTGATCACCGCCCTGCGCTCAGACCCAGCCGAACGGTCGCCGGGTCGGGCCTAGTAGGCTCCGCTGCCGGAGTCGCCACCGAAGCCGCCTCCGACCGGCCTCGGGACCGATTCGCCCTGGGCCGAGCCACCCAGCTCCGCCGAGGGAGCCGCTGAGGGAGCCGCTGAGGGCGCCGCTGAGGGAAAGGAAGCCGCCGCGGCGACGGGTTCGTCCTCGGCGTCCTCGAGGGCGGCCCCGGTCGTCATCTTCTCGCTCACGTCGGGAAGGGCCTCGATGTGGGACTCCATGGCGGATTCCTCCACCCAGCCCGTGCGGCGCTGCAGTCTGCGGTCGTATCGCAGGCGTTCCACCGATTCCTTGTCCATGACTCTATTTCTCCAGTGGTCCGGGCGGCGCGCGCGGCCGAGAAAGGGCAAACCCGCCAGGCGGCGCAGAGAGGCCTGGAAATGGCACCCCCGCCTTGCGGCGCGGCAGGCTAGCAGGCCCGGTGGAAACCCGCCCGCGCCGGCCAGCCTCGAATTGACGTCGACGAAAGCCCTGGATAGGGTGCCCCCGGGAGTCCCTCTTTGACCTTACCGCTACGCCTCGCATTGAGAATGACAGACCGTCTGCGTCTACCCAAGAAGCCCCGCGCCGGGGCAAGCGTCGCCGTGCTCGCCCTCCTCGCGTTGCTACCCAGCGCTTGTGCGACGAAGACCGCCACCTTCGAGGACATCCTGCCCGCCGACGAGCTCTACGCAGAGGGCCTTCAGACCCTGGCCGGGCGGCGCATTCTGGGTCTCTTCCCGATCGTCAACTACGACGCGGCGATCGAGAGCTTCCAGGCGATCATCGACAACTACCCCTACAGCGAGTTCGAGGTCAAGGCGCAGCTGAAGATCGCCGACGCCTATTTCGCCGACGGGCGCTACGACGAAGCGCTCGCCTATTACCAGGATTTCGCGGACCTCCACCCGCAACACCCTCGGGTCGCCTACGCGTTGCTACGCGCCGCAAAATGCCACTACGAGCAGATCGAGTCGATCGACCGCGACCAGAGCGCCACCCTCGAGGCCACTGCCGCGCTCGACAAACTCATCCGCGAATATCCCTACGCGGAGGAGACTCGAACCGGAGAGGAGATGATGGTCCAGCTCCGGACCCGCCTCGCGCTCAACATGCTCGAAATCGCCGATTTCTACCTCGACCGAACCCATTGGCAGTCGGCCGCGGCCCGCTACCGAAGAGTGCTCGATGAGTATCCGGGCCTGGGACTCGACGCGCGAGCGCTCTACCGCCTGGGGGTCTGCCTCGAGAATATGCGCCGGCTGGACGAGGCCCTTCGCCTCTACCAGGTGGTGGTCGAAAACTACGCCAACTCGGACGCCGCGCGGCGAGCGCGCTGGCGTATCGCGCGGTCCGAATAGCGCTCCTCGCGTCTCGGACGAGCGAGACCAGACGACACTCGACTTGCCAGGGGCGAGGTGCCATCCTCGGGCGCGTCGACCGTATGCACCGAAGCGGCTCCGGGGGGATCGCGATGGATCGGACTTTGACTCTCTCTTCCACTGCGCCTCTGCCGAGCTCTCGAGAGCAAGCAGCGACGAAGCAGGAACCCTTCGAGGACCAGCGGGGAACGCGACGCCAGGACGGCCAGAGCGTCCTGCTTGGTTCGATCGCGACGGACCGAGAGAGCCTCCTCCATGGGCAGCGCGCCTTCGATCGAGGGCACGACCAGGCCGCTTTTGAGAGCCTCACGCGGCTGGTTTCGCGCGGCGTTCGCTATGCAGACGTGCATTATATGCTCGGCATATTGGGCGAACGGCGCGGCGACCTCGAAGGGGCGATCGCCCAGCTGAGCGAGGCGACCCGAATCAACCCCTCCTACGTGGAGGCCCTGCTCGCCCTCGCCAGCCTCCTCGAGCGACGAGGCGACTTCGACCAGTCCCAGGGATACGCCGAACGAGCCAGCCAGCTCTCACGCCCGAACGGCGGCGGGCTCGACCGCACGACCCAGGGCAAGCTTGCCAACCAGCAGGCCGAACTCGCTGACGCGCTGGCCGACGCCGGAGAGCAACGCCATGCGATCGAGCAATACCGGGGTGCGCTCGAACGCTGTCCCACCTTTCACGACATCCGACATCGACTCGGCCTCGCGCTGCGCGCGGCGGGCCTGCCCGCTCAGGCGGCGCAGGAGTTCCAACAGATCCTCCGACTCCATCCCGGCATGCTCGAGAGCCACGTACAACTCGGCTTGACCTACTACTCGATCGGCCGCACGCCCGACGCCGTCCGCGAATGGGAAGCCGTGCTCGAGCGAGAACCCGGCCGCGAAGACGCCCAGATGTACCTCCGCCTCGTCAGTGGCGCGCCCCGCCGCGAAGAGGAAGGGTCGGCGAGGCCGATTCCCTCAGAAGACCGAGGTGCGGAGATCTCCTTCCAACCGATCTCACCAAAAGCGCCTGCTGCTCCGCAGACGGCTTGGAAGAAGACCCACCTGAAGACGAGCTCCACGCCGTGAACGACCTGCCACTGATCGACATGCTGACGATGACCGTCCTCTTCGGCGCGGTCGTGCGCGGAGTCTGGATCGGACTCGTGCGAGAAGGACTCTCCCTCGCCGCCATCGGGCTCTGCACCATCGTGACTCGGCTCTTCCTCGACCCGGTCACCGCACGCCTGACCGAACTCACGGGCGGCGAGGTCTCGGGCAAGGCGGCGGTCTGGATCTCCGCCGTCCTCCTGATCATGGCGACCGTGATCATCTGTGGGCTGATCGCGCGACTGATCCGCCGAGGCGTGCAGTTCGCCGGGCTCGGCTGGGCGGACCGCATCGGAGGAGGGGCCCTCGGTCTGGCAGAGGGCTCGATCATCGCCGCCATTCTCGTGATCGTCGCGCTCTGGCTAGTTGGCCCGGAACACCCCACGACCGAGGGTGCGCGTAGCGTGGAGATCGTCGAGAACTGGCGTTCCGCGCACGCAGAGGGCTCGATCGAGCTGCCCTCGGTGGCGGCCCCCGGCAGCTGGTTCTAGGACGACGGGCGGGACGTAGCCGCTTCCACCGCTTCCACCGCCTCCTCGCCTGCCTCGGTTGAGCCCTCCTGGCCGGCTTCGACCCAGCGATCGTTCTCGCGAATCAGCTCGACGAGCCGGTCGGTCGCCTCCGCCTCCGGCACAGCGCGCGCGACGACCTCCTTGCCCACATAGAGCGTCACCTGGCCCACCCCGGAGCCGACGTAGCCAAAGTCCGCGTCGGCCATCTCGCCCGGCCCGTTCACGATGCATCCCATCACGGCGATCTTGACGCCGTTGAGATGATCCGTTCTCGACTTGATCCGCGCCGTCGTCTCTTCCAGATCGAAGAGTGTCCGGCCGCAGGAGGGGCAGGAAATGTACTCGGTCCGCGTCGTCCGCTGGCGAGCGCCCTGAAGCACCCGGTATCCGAGGTCGACCGCCGCTGCGGCACCCACCTCGGACCGTAACGAGACCATGTCGCCGATCCCGTCGCAGAGCAATCCACCCAACCGCACGGACGCGTCGATCAGCCCCTCTTCGGACAGAGCCCTCGGCATGGGCGCGCGGCCCCCGGCATGGGGTACCGCGCTCGCCGAGGGGAGCTCGCTCCCCAGCGACGCCGGACTCGCCTGGCCTCCGTCCTCGGCCACGAGACGCTGCCGGAGGACCACGGGCACCCCTTCGGCCCCCGCGTCTGCGAGCGCGGCGACCAGCACGCGGTAATCGTGAAGGGAGGCCTCCGGCACGAGGCTGAAGGCCGCGGCTTCGCCCTCGGACCAGGCCCATGCCTGGCGCACCCGCGCCGGAAGTTCATGGGCCTCGCCTGCCAACTCCCACTCCAGTGGCGCGCCGTGCGCCCGCGCCAGGGCAGAGATCGCCTGCCCCTCGGCGTCCGACACTCCGGGCGAGACGCAGGCCACCCAGCGCCTCCCCGCCCCAAGCTGCCCCGGCCAGGACCCCTCCTTCCCCATGTCGACGCGGAGCGACACGGGGACCTCGAGGCCGAGCGAAGCCAACTCCTCGAGAAAGATGCCGACGCGACTGGCGTCTCCCACTCCGAGAAGCAGCGACTCGACCTCGACGTCGCGCAGACCCGCCAGATCGATCGCGAGCCGCGCCGCGCACGCCGCAGGGGCTTCGAGCGCATCGGAAACCTCGAGCTCCACCCGGACCGGCTCGCCCCCGCCCAGCACGAGTCCCCCCCAATCGGCCGCGCTGGTCGACCGGCGAGCGGCCTGAAGGGAATCGACGATGGGGGACGAAGAAACTGCAATCGGCGTATCCGTCCCGGCGCGGCGCAATGCGGCCACCCGCGCGGCCCGGCGCACCAGAGAGCGCGCCACCGGGACCTCGCGGACCGGGTCCTCGGTCAGGGAGACCCGGATGGTGTCTCCGATGCCGTCCTCGAGCAGAGCGCCGATCCCGATCGCGCTCTTGATCCGGCCATCCTCGGCATCGCCCGCTTCCGTCACCCCCACGTGAAAGGGATAGGACGGCTCCCCGGGCGCACGCCGCTCGAGTCGCGCGGCCAGGAGACGGTAGGCCTGGATCGCGACCTGGGTATTCGAGGCCTTCATCGAAAAGATCACTTCGTGATAACGCTCGTCCTCGCAGACATCGAGGAACTCGAGAGCGCTCTCCACCATTCCCTCTGGCGTATCGCCGAAGCGGTTCATGATGCGATCGGATAGAGAGCCGTGGTTCGTCCCGATCCGCATCGCCACGCCGTTGTCGCGACATCGTCGGACCAGCGGCCGGAACCGCTCTTGGACGCGCTCGATCTCCGCGGCGTACTCTGCGTCGTCGTACTCGCGAACCTCGAACCGCTTCTTGTCGGCGTAGTTCCCCGGATTGATCCGGACCTTTTCCACGATCTCGGCGGCGATCATCGCCGCGTTCGGCGTGAAGTGGATGTCCGCCACGAGCGGGACGTCGACGCGGGCTTCTCTCAGCGCCTGTCGGATCAGCCGCAGGTTTTCCGCGTCCCGGATCGACGGCGCGGTCACCCGGACGATCTCGCACCCCGCCTCGGCCAGACGGATCGTCTGGGCCACCGTCGCCTGGGTATCCATCGTGTCCGTATTGGTCATCGACTGAACGCGGATCGGAAAGTCGCCGCCGATCTCCACGGCGCCGACCCGAACCACCCTCGTCGAGCGGCGCGTGGGTCGATAGAGAGCGTCGCCGCCGACGGGCTGCGGCGCCATCAGTCTCCCACCAGCTCATCGAATCGAGCGAGCGCTTCGTCGAGCTTGCTCGGATCCTTTCCACCGGCCTGAGCGAAGTCCGGCCGACCGCCTCCACCGCCGCCCACGACTGCAGCCACTTCGCGGATCAGATCTCCCGCCTTGATCCGGTCCGTCAGATCCTTCGTCACGCCGATCGCGAGCAGGGCCTTGCCTGCGTCCGCCGCCGCGAGGCATACCACGCCCGTGCCGAGCCGGTTGCGCAAGTCGTCGACCAGGGTGCGCATCGCCTTCGCATCGACATCCTCGACCTTGCCCGCAATCGCCTGGGCCCCGGCGATCCCGGAGAGCGGGCGCGCGCGATCGAAAAGATCACTTCCACCGCCGCTCGATTGACGCGACCGAAGCTCGTCGATCTGCTTCTGGGCCTCCTTGCGCTCTTCGAGGAGCTTCCCCACGCGCCCCGGGAGCTCGCTGAGCGGTACTTTCAGCCGCTCCGCAGCCTGTCCCGCGAGCCTTTCCTGCTCCCGAATATGGCGCAGCGCGCCGATTCCCGTCAGCGCTTCGATCCGGCGAATTCCCGCAGCGATCCCGGATTCCGAAACGATCTTGAGCAGCCCGATCTCCCCGGTCGCCCGCGCATGGGTTCCGCCGCAGAGCTCGGTACTGCAATCGCCAAAAGAAACCACGCGAACCTGATCGCCATACTTCTCGTCGAAGATCGCAACGGCACCGGCCTCGATCGCCGAGGGATAATCCATCTCTCGCGTCCCCCCCGACTGGTTGGACTCGATCATCTCGTTGACGCGGTCCTCGATCGTATCGAGTTCGCCTTCCGTCAACGGCGTGTCGTGGGTGAAGTCGAAGCGCAGCCGCTCCGGGCCGACGAGCGAGCCCTTCTGCATCGCTTGCTCGCCGAGGGTCTCCCGCAGAGCCGCGTGGAGTAGATGGGTCCCCGTATGGTTGCGAACGGTCGCTTGGCGCAGATCCGCGTCGACCTCGAGCCGCGCCTCCTGATCTGCCCGAATCTCTCCCTCGACGACCACCCCATGATGGGTGAAGAGCCCTGCAACCGGCTTCTGGACGTCCCGGACATCGACCCGGCCCGAGGCGGTCGTGATCGAGCCGCGGTCGCCCACCTGACCACCACTCTCGGCATAGAAGGGCGTCTCTTCAAAAACGAGCTCGACCTCATCGCCCTCGGAAGCCGTCACGACGGACTCGCCCTTAGACAACATCACCGTGATTGCAGCCTCGAACTCGAGACTCTCGTAGCCCCGAAAAGTCGTCTCCACATCGGCGGCGATGCGGCCGTAGACCTCCTGCACCGCCGTATCGCCGCTGCCCTTCCAGGAGGCCCGCGCGCGGGCCCTCTGCTCGGCCATCGCGCCGTCGAAGCCCCCCTGGTCGAGCGCCATGCCATGCCCGACGAGGATGTCTGCGGTCAGGTCGACCGGGAAGCCAAAGGTGTCATAGAGCCGGAATACGGTCTCCCCCGGAAGCGTCTTCTGGCCCTTCGCCTCGAGCTCCTGGATCTCTCCGTCGAGCAGGTCCATCCCCTTCGACAGCGTCTCGAGAAAACGCTCTTCCTCGCGCCGGATCCGGTCCGTGATGTATGCCCGGCGATCGGAGAGCTCCGGGTAGGCCTCGCTCATCTCATCGATGACTTTGTCCGCGACCCCATGGATGAAGGGCGTATCCTGCCCGAGAAGCTTGC
>Ga0315332_10002602_pt1 | contig 10089 bp, 8 predicted proteins | sample M110034915metaG_FD_203455 | JGI IMG/M metagenome (GOLD analysis project Ga0315332, IMG submission 203455) | Ammonia-oxidizing marine archaeal communities from Monterey Bay, California, United States - M1 100m 34915 | ecosystem: Environmental > Aquatic > Marine > Intertidal zone | place: USA... | reverse complement strand
ATGGTGAATGTCATCTTTCTTTAACCAGGAAATACTTTTACTAAGCTCTTTTTTAAATAAAGCACGATCAAAACTTACTTTAGAAAGAACTTTTTTACTTAACTCTAACATAATTTGTGTTTAAATACCTGTTTATTAATTTACATATAATTCATGTATAACCACTCGGTATTTTTAGTAAATGATTAACAATCTTGTATTAATACTATCATTAACAATGATAAAATTTATTTACTTTCTAAGTGAACATATGGTATAATCATCTCTTCCATAGAGATGCCACCATGCTGGAAAGTGTTTTTAAAATAATTTACGTAATAATTATAGTTGTTTGGGTAAACAAAAAACTTAGATTCTTTTGCAAAAAGATAGGTGCTGCTGACATTTAATCGAGGGAGGAAAGCAGCTTCGGGATTCTTTATTGCTAATACATCTTTATCCTGATAGTTAAGGTTTTTCCCTTGTTTATACCTAAGATTTGAATTTGTATTTCTATCACCCACAACTTTTGAAGGGTCGTCCACTTTTATTGTTCCATGGTCAGTAGTAATAATTAGATCACAATTGTTATCGGCAATTAGCTTAATTATATCATAAAGAGGAGAATGCTCAAACCAGCTTATTGTTAATGAACGGTAAGCAGATTCATCATCTGCTAATTCTCTAATCACTTCCATGTCTGTTCTTGCATGAGAAAGCATGTCAACAAAATTATATACTATTACATTTAATTCATTCTGAAGAAGGTTGCTAAAATTGGTTACTAACCTTTTGCCAGCATCCAAATTAGTGATTTTATTATAAGAGGTTTTGTTATTATATCCATTGGATTTCAGGTTATTATTCAGAAAGTCTTCTTCATATTTATTTTTACTTCCTTCATCATCTTCATTTTTCCATTTTGATGGAAATGTTTTTTGTATTTCTGAAGGCATCATACCAGCAAATAGTGCGTTTCTTGCATATTGAGTAGCTGTGGGTAGAATACTGTAATACAATGATTCTTCTTTAGGTCTATACCTTTCCATTAAAATAGGTCTTATAGATTGCCACTGATCGTACCTTAAATTATCAATGACTAATAAAAATGTTTTTTTCCCAGTAATTGAAGGCAGTACTTTTTTATTAATTAATTGATGTGACATTATTGGTCCATTATCATTGAGCCAGTCTAAATAATTATTGCAGACATATTTGGAAAACAATTGATTAGCTTCATTTTTTTGCATTTGCAGTACTTCCATCATACTTTGATCAGATTTGTCAAACTGAACTTCCCAGTAAACTAACCTTTTATAGATGTCTATCCAGCCATCAAAATCAAGAGAATCTTGAAGGTCCATACTGATCTCACGGAATTTTTGCTGATAGTTTAGGGTAGTTTGCTCATTAACTAGCCTTTTGCCTTCTAAATTTTTTTTAATGGATAATAATATTTGATTTGGATTGACTGGTTTGATAAGGTAATCATTGATTCTTCCTCCAATAGCACTATCCATTATAGATTCTTCTTCACTTTTAGTAATCATAATAATTGGGATGCTGGGTTTTTGTGCTTTAATGTGCTCTAGCGTTTCTAATCCAGTTAAACCAGGCATGTTTTCATCAAGAAATATAATTTCATAATTTTCATCTTTTACTTGATCAACTGCTTCGTTTCCCGATTGTACTGTTGTTACCTGATGTCCTTTGCTTTCTAAGAACATTACATGTGGTTTTAAAAGCTCTATTTCATCATCAGCCCATAGTATTCTTGCCATTTCCTCGTTGAATTAATTAGTTTTGTCTCTAACTTAGTGATTTGCTTTGAAGATCGATAATTATAAATCAAAAATATTAAACGATCCTGTTTATGGTTTTATTACACTACCCTATAAAATTATATCGGATATTATTGACCATCCTTACTTTCAGCGGTTAAGGAGGATCAAACAACTAGGATTGTCACATTTGGTATATCCTGGCGCATTACATACGCGTTTTCATCATGCTATTGGATGTACGCATTTAATGATTAATGCAATATCAACACTAAGGTCTTTAGGTCATGAAATCACGGAAGAAGAAGCTAAGGGGGTGATAATAGCTATTCTTTTGCATGACATAGGTCATGGACCTTATTCACATACCTTAGAGCATAGTATTGTCACTGGAATAAAGCACGAAGAAGTTTCAGCTTTATTTATGCAGAGATTAAATATGGAATTCAATGGTGAATTGGATCTTGCGATTAAGATATTTAATAATGATTATCCTAAATACTTTTTACATCAGCTAGTCTCTAGTCAGCTAGATATGGACAGATTGGATTATTTAACTAGAGATAGCTTTTATTCAGGAGTTTCTGAAGGAGTAATAAGTAATCAGCGAATTATTAAAATGATAGATGTTGTCAATGATGAATTAGTAGTCAATGAAAAAGGAATATATTCTATTGAAAAGTTCATTGTTGCAAGAAGGTTAATGTATTGGCAGGTCTATTTACATAAGACTGTACTAAGTGCAGAATTTTTATTAATGAAAATTTTAAAAAGGGCAAAACTAATAGCTAAAGAAGGGGGTGAATTATTCTCAACAGAAGCCATGAAATATTTCCTATTTAATGAAGTTTCTGCTAAGGACCTTGAAAATGATAAAGTACTTCATCAATTTTCATTGTTAGACGACTATGATGTTTTTGTATGTATTAAGCAGTGGATTTATGCTAAGGATCCAGTTTTAGCTGAATTATCAGATATGTTGGTAAATAGAAAACTGTTAAAGGTAAAGGTAAAGAATGAACCTTTTTCTGATCAAGAATTAAGTATATATAGAGAAAAGGTAAAAAAGAAGATGTCTTTTTCTGATGAAGAGGTGTCGTATTTTGTTTTTCAGGACTCAATGGCTAATAATGCATATGATCCTAAAAAAGATGAGATTAAGATCTTGCATAAGGACGGACAACTCTCTGATATAACTGAAGCTTCGGATAATTTTAATATACAGTCATTATCAAGTCAGGTGAAAAAGCATTTCATGTTTTTTCCAGAAATGAAAGATTGATTCTTATGATATCTGATAATTGTTAATTTTGAGGAATGGAATTTACGGCTCAACAGATTGCTGATTTGCTACATGGAAATGTAGAAGGTGAACCTGGAATAAAAGTTCATGATATGTCAAAGATTGAAGAAGGTGAACCTGGAACGATCACTTTTTTGGCCAATGATAAATATGAAGAGTATATATATGACACCAAAGCAAGTATAGCTTTGGTTAATGATTCTTTTCATCCACAAAAGAAGCTTCCAGAAACACTTACGTTGATCAAAGTTCCAAATGCCTATGAAAGTCTTGCCCAATTGTTGGCATATTATGATGAATTCAATAGTCATAAATCAGGTATCGAAGAGCCTAGTTATATTGCTTCAACTGCAAAGCTGGGTAGTAATGTATATGTAGGAGCATTTTCTTATATAGGAGAAGGAGCGATAATTGGAGATAATGTAAAGATCTACCCTAATTCTTACATTGGAGACCATGTTTCTATTAGTGAAAACTCTTGTATATATGCAGGGGTTAAAATTTATGCTAGAACAATTATTGGCAAAAGTTGCACCCTACATTCAGGCGCTGTTATTGGTTCAGATGGATTTGGGTTTGTTCCTAATAAAGAAAATAATTACCAGAAAGTTCCTCAAATAGGTAAAGTTGTCCTTGAAGATCATGTTGAAATTGGCTCTAATACAACTATAGACAGGGCTACAATGGGTTCAACAATAATTAGAAAAGGAGTTAAAATAGACAACCTAATTCAGATTGCACACAATGTTGATATAGGAGAGAACACAGTTATTGCAGCACAAACTGGCATTGCTGGTTCTACTAAAATTGGTAAAAACACAATGATAGGAGGGCAGGTTGGTATTGTTGGTCACATTCAAATAGCTGATGGAGTTAAGATTGCTGCACAAAGTGGAATTGGAAATTCAATTACAAATGAGAATCAAATTATGCAGGGCTCTCCAGCATTTAGTATTGGTGATTATAAAAGATGTTATGTTCTTTTTAGAAGCTTACCGAAGTTAAAAGAGCAATTGGATACAGCTATAAAAGAAATAAAAGAAATTAAAAATGAGTGAAAAACAGAGAACACTAAAAAAAGCTTTTTCACTATCTGGAGTTGGACTACATACAGGAGAAACTGTTGAAGTTACTATTGAGCCAGCGCCAGATAATCATGGGTATAAATTTCAGAGAATAGACATTGAAGGAGAACCTATTATACCTGCAGATGCAGATCTTGTTGTGGATACTCAAAGAGGTACTACTCTTGAAAAAAATGGAGTAAAGGTTTGTACAACAGAGCATTTGCTTTCTGCTTTGTATGGCCTACAGGTTGATAATGCTTTAATTAAATTAAATGGGCCTGAGATTCCTATTGTTGATGGAAGCGCATTACCTTTTGTCAAAGAAATAGAAAAAGTTGGCTACCAAGAACAAGAAAAAGAGAGAGATTATTTTGAATTCACACAAAATCAACCCTATGAGGACCTTGAAAAAGGAATAGAGATACTAGCCATACCATACGATGAATTCAGGTTGACTGTTATGGTAGATTATAATTCCCCTGTATTAGGGACTCAGCATGCTAGTATGTATCATATAGGAGAATTTAAAGAGCAGATTTCTCCATGTAGAACCTTTGTGTTTTTAAGAGAACTGGAAGGCTTGGCAAAAGCAGGACTTATTAAGGGTGGAGATATTGATAATGCAATCGTGCTGGTTGAAAGAGAAAAAGTTTCTCAAGTAGAATTAGATAATCTAGCAAAGCTTTTAGATAAAGAGCACTTAGATATTAAAATAAAAGGCAATACATTAAATAATATTGATTTAAAATTCATCAATGAGCCCGCAAGACATAAATTATTGGATGTGATAGGAGACCTTGCATTGGTAGGTAAGCCAATAAAAGGGCATATATTAACAGCAAGACCTGGTCATTCGGGTAATATTTCATTTGCAAAAATCATTAAAGAGATTATGAAAAATCAGAAAAAAGCAGGTAAACAATTTGATTTAACAAAAGAGCCAGTATATAATATAAGTGACATTGAAAAGATGCTTCCTCATCGTTACCCATTTTTATTGGTAGATAAGGTAATGGAAATAACAGACGATACAATTATTGGGGTGAAAAATGTGACTATGAATGAGCATCAATTCATGGGACACTTCCCGGGAAATCCTGTTATGCCTGGGGTATTGCAAATAGAAGCCATGGCCCAGACAGGAGGAATATTTTCATTAAGTAAAGTAGATGAGCCTCATTTATATTCAACTTATTTTATGAAAATTGATAATGTTAAATTCAAGAAAAAAGTAATTCCTGGAGATACAATTGTATTTGAATTAAAGTTAATATCACCGATTAGAAGAGGGCTTGTTCATATGGGGGGAAAAGGATATGTTAATGGACAGGTTTGTATAGAAGCAGATATGCTTGCACAGGTTGTTAAAGATAGAGGATAATGAAAGATCATCAATTGGCATATATACATCCAGATGCTAAAATCGGTAAAGATGTAGTGATTGATCCATTTGCTACTATTTATGGAGATGTAGAAATAGGAGAGGGGACTTGGGTTGGTCCTAATGTTGTTATTATGGATGGTGCAAGAATTGGTGATAATTGCAAGATTTTTCCTGGAGCTGTTATCTCGGCTGTGTCTCAAGACTTGAAATACAAAGGAGAATATACTACGACTGAAATAGGCTCTAATACTACCATTAGAGAATTTGTAACTATTCACAAGGGAACTACAGATCGACATAAAACAATAGTAGGCAGTAATTGTCTTCTTATGGCTTATGTTCATGTTGCTCATGATTGTATCATTGGTAACAATGTAATAATTGCTAATTCTACTCAACTAGCAGGTCATATTACTATTGATGATTTTGTTATTATTGAGGGAATGGTAGGGACACAACAATTTGTTCATATTGGAGAACATGCATTTATAGCAGGAGGATCTTTAGTAAGGAAAAATGTTCCTCCATTTGTGAAGGCCGCTAGAGAACCACTTTCATATGTTGGTGTAAATACAATTGGTCTTAGAAGAAGAGGATATAGTGACCAGCAGATCATGAATGTAGAGGATGCATATAGAGTAATATATGTGCAGAATAGCAATATAACTACTGCTATAAAAGTTGCTGAATTAGAATTACCTCAATCTGAGGAAAAAGAAGTAATCTTAGATTTTATTAGAAGCTCTACAAAGGGAATTATGAGAGGGTTAAGCTAAGGGGCTAGCTCAGTTTTAATTACTTGAATTACTTCAAAAGAATTTCTTTCACACAAATAGGTAATCAATGATAGGTTGTCTATGTTGTATGTACTATCAACTAACGGATCAGGCAGCTGATAGGAATAATCATTGTAAAAAACATCACCATTAGCAACACTTCCAGTAGCTATAGATGTTCCCCATGTTCCATTGATATTATTGGAGAGAACAGCATGATGATGGTAGTGGTGTTCTGTAGTACCATTGTTTAATTTTTGAGGAGCAATAACTGTATCTCTTAATAGGTAAATGATTAAATTATAATCACCTGTTAAATTATCCTTGAATTCAGATTCAGTATGGATAAATAACCCATTGGTTTGCTCATAGTAATTATATGCTAATTGGATGTTTGCTTTAAGTGAAGATGAGGAAATCTCATTATTTACAGCTGTTGTCCAATCGGTAGAAAAATACCAAACGGTATTTAAAAAACCGGTTGATTGTCTATTGATAGTTCCCATTGGATTCCCTAAAAAACCAGGCATTTCATTTACATATGTATTTCCAGCTAATGTTGTGAAGTCAATGTTGAATTCAGGAGGTTGAACTGCCTGAAAGGATCCGTCTGGACTTGCATGAACAGATGCTACAAACACTCTGTCTGGATGATTAGCTTCTAGTTGATGAGCAATATCTGCAGCGGCAGGACAGTTCGTGCAGGTGTGTCCTGTATAGTCTTCAAGTAAAATATTTTTCTCTGTATTGTTGTTAGCTGTAAAAGTAGGCCAAGGGTAGGGTGTGCTAGTAGTGTCAAATGGATATAAATTCCAGTCTAGATCTCCAGTAGATTCCGGAATTGGATTATCAATACAATCACAACAACTTGTTATTGAAAAGGTAACAATGAATATATATAATAGTTTTCTCATTTTAAAAGCTTGAAGTCAAAGTAAAAGTTAAACCATTAGATGCAGGAACAGCCCTGCAAACACCACCTACACAAAAAACACCTGCTCTTTGTCTTCCATATTGAATTGAAAAACGGTGAGGTCCATTTATATACCCAGCAGAAATCAATGCGTAATGAAGCCTTTGTTCGGGAACAGAATTTCCGTAATTATATTGGTCTAATACAGCAACATACCAGTGAGGACTGAAGGTATATTCAATTTGTCCAAATAACCAATCGCCTTGATCTTCTTTTCTAATAACCGTTTCTCCACCATTAAGAGTAATGGAATCTTTTGAATTTTGTGTCCATAAGCCCTGAACTTCAAACCTAAGGGCATGATGGTCATTAATTTTATAAGTAAGGTCTAAAACAGCAATTTGAGCATGGATTAACTCATGGTGTTTAGCAACCATTACTGCTCGATCTTCAAAAATAAAGTTGAAATAATTAATATTGAATTTTAATTTTTTATTGATTTTCCTTTTTATTTCAATGTTAATGTCCTGGTATAAGATGCTGTCAGTCATTGCAAAAAGAGAGGTTTGATAGCTTTGCCTAGAAGTATTCATGTCGTCAATAAAATTTCTTTCAGGAACATAAGAAGCAGCAAAATTCACTGAAATAGAAGTCCCGTATTTTCCACCAAGTTTTGTTTTCTTTGGTATTTTATACATTATATCAGCTTGATAGGCAATTTCTCCTCTAAAATTACAGGCATATGGATAGAGTGTTGCCGCTAAATTATAAGTATGCTGTTTGGTTAATGCTGGTAAATATCCTATCATTAAATCTGTAGGACCAACACTTACATTTGTTGAACGCCATAGCATATTATCCATATGTTTAGCAGAAAGGTCTATAGCAAATCCTTTTTGGGAATATCCTAAATTAAAAAGCAACCCCTCTCCATTCTTGTATATGTAATTAAAACGATCATCCTGATTATCGGGGTATGGGTCATTACATTTGTATACATATTCTCCATTAAATCGAAATTTGCCATACCTCATCCCGATTCTACCTGCATAAGAACCCACATTTTTAGGAAGTATATAGTCTGGTGTAGTATTGTCGTTATTGAATTTACTAACAAAGCTTCCTCCAACTATTAATCTAAATTTTGAATCTGCTAGGGTATCAATTAGCTCATTGAAGTCTATTTCACCATCAACCCCCCTAACAAGGCCATTCCCATTAACCAATCCATCAATAAATTGATATCGCTGCTTACCAATAAGGCCTTTTAAATAAATTCCTTTATAAGGCGGGTATTTTACTTTAATACCGTCTAATGCATTATCAATCCCTAATTGTCTTTCTTCATAAGCTCTAAGGATCATGCCACTTCCATATTGTTCATAGAAGCTACCGATAGTTACGTCTAGTTCTTCATTTTTCCAGTTTGCATATCGATAACCAAGCCCTGTTCCAGTGAACGTAACAGGATATCCTTCTAATCTATTTAAATAAGATTCGAACCTCACTCCAGCACTAAAGTTACCTCTGTTATAATTCAGATTAGTAAATCCATTGAACCCCATCAACTGTTCAGGCAGAGCAGCATTGATCAAGGTGTCTTCCTGATAATATTGGGCAATTGCTTGAATATTACCACTAAAAGTTCCTAGATCAACATTGTTCTCATTAGACTGAGATAAGACAAAGTATTGTCCTAGAAATATGCAATTTAGTACTAGAAGTAATTTTATTTTCATTTAGCAAATTTAAGAACTTCTTTGTAAAGCTCTTTTTCATCACCGGGTGAATAATTGTTATGGTCCCAAACTATTGCTCCATTTTTCACTAAAAATGTATGAGGGACATTGTTTACATTCATGGCTCTCTTTAAATCTCCATTAGGATCTAATAAAACTTGATAATCCCATCCTTGAGCATTAACATAAGGTTCAACTCTTCCTGTTGATCTTGCGTCATCAATAGAAACAGCAATTAACTGAACCCCAGTATCATCTACCCAATCGTCATAATCTTCAGCAATTGTGTTTAATTCTACTTTACATGGTTTACACCAAGTAGCCCAAAAGCTGATGATAATCGGCTTACCATTGTTTTTTATCTGAGAGATGTCAACAGTTTTCCCGCTTAGGGTTTTCAGTTTAACAGAAGGAAGTTTTTTGTTTTGAGAAAAAGAGGATCCAACGGTTAATACTGCCATGATAAATAAGACAAGTAATTTTTTCATTTTTAGTTATTTTGTTTATTAATGTGGGGTATTCAAAATTCAAGCCAAACAGTTATTTATGAGTATAAAAATACGCTTTAGTCAATAAAAAGTTATTTAATTGTGATTTAATATGTGAAAGATATTGGAATTTCAACATATGATTTAATTTATTAGGAAATAAAAAAAGGCGGGAATCCCCGCCTTTTTTTAATTAGAAAGTTGATTTATTTATTTACAGTAACTCTAGACACAACATTATTTGCACCAGATTTAATATTAACTAAATAAAATCCTGAAGGAAGTTCAAGTGCATTAAGTTCTACTAATTGAGCTCCACTAACAAGTCCTAAGTCAATTGCTTGAACAGTTTGTCCAATTGCATTGATTAATTCAATAGAAGTTCTTTCCGTTCCTATTACATTAAAAGACAATGTTGCAACATTGTTAAATGGATTTGGGTAAATAGAAAGCTCATTGATTCCATTTTCTGTTAATCCCGTAGCAACAGACATATCCATTTTATCAGTGTTTTCAGATCCAAAATCACCTGTTCCAGAAGCAACAACACTTCCAGTTGCATCAGTCAAAGTCCAGTCACCATCAGTTCCACCCCATTGAGCAGATCCTAAACCATCTCCATATGTATCATAAAGAGTTAAAGTGTAGCAATCGTTAGA
>Ga0315332_10002586_pt1 | contig 10115 bp, 4 predicted proteins | sample M110034915metaG_FD_203455 | JGI IMG/M metagenome (GOLD analysis project Ga0315332, IMG submission 203455) | Ammonia-oxidizing marine archaeal communities from Monterey Bay, California, United States - M1 100m 34915 | ecosystem: Environmental > Aquatic > Marine > Intertidal zone | place: USA... | reverse complement strand
CGCAGCTGGAGGTGGAGATGCTGCTGAAGCTAAAGATAGCTTTGATGTAGTTTTAGCTGCTATTGGAGAGTCTAAAATAAATGTTATTAAAGAGGTGAGGGGTATTACTTCTTTAGGACTTAAAGAAGCTAAAGATTTAGTTGAAGCTGCGCCAAAGGCTGTTAAAGAAGGTGCTACAAAAGATGAAGCAGAAGAAATAAAGAAAAAATTAGAAGAAGCAGGTGCAACTGTAGAATTAAAATAAATTTTTTATTTTAAAAGGAAAACTTTACTAATTTTACTTTAGTTTCTAATTATTTAGCTTGCGATATTTTTTATCGTGGGATATAAAATGTTTATTTTAACATATAATTTCGAAATTATATCAAATTCATTTTGTGGTAGAAGCTTATATTAACTTTAAGTATGGTTTTAAATAGTATACAAGTTAGCATTTTTTTATAGTATTTTATATTACTATAATTTTTTTTTACTTGGCATAGGCTAAGTATTGACTCTAGAATTATTTACTGCGAGGCATGCAAAAATGATCAAATCTCAAATAAGTTTAACAGGACGTAAAAGAATTCGTAAATCTTTTGGTAGTATTAATGAAGTAGCAGAAATGCCAAATTTAATAGATGTTCAAAAAACATCTTATGAAAAGTTCCTTTCTTTAAATGGTGACAAAGAAGATATAAATCAAGGTTTGTATAGGGTTTTTGACTCTGTGTTTCCAATAAGCGATTTTACAGATACTTCCGAATTACAATTTATTTCTTATGAATTAGGTAATTCTAAATATGATGTTGAAGAGTGTAGACAGAGAGGTCTAACATATGCAGCACCATTAAGAGTAAAATTTAGATTAATAATTTATGATTTAGACGAAGAAAGTGGAATTAAATCTGTTAGAAGCATTTTAGAACAAGATGTATATATGGGTGATATGCCCTTAATGACAGAAAAAGGGACATTTGTTGTTAATGGAACTGAAAGAGTTGTAGTTAGTCAAATGCATCGTTCGCCTGGTGTATTTTTTGATAATGATAGAGGAAAAGGACATGCATCTGGAAAAATATTATTTAATGCAAGGATTATTCCATATAGAGGGTCTTGGTTAGATTTTGAGTTTGATGCTAAGGATAATTTATTTGTTAGAATAGATAGAAGAAGAAAGCTTCCAGTTTCACTAATATTAAAATCTTTAAATTTGGATGAAGAATCTATTTTAAATAGTTTTTATGAAATAATAAATTTTGAAAAAACAAAAAATGGATGGATTACTGATTTTGTAGAATCAAGATTAGTAGGGATGAAATTTGATTATGATATTAAAACTGTAAGAGGAAAATTAGTTTTTCCAAAGGAGACAAGAATTACGGCTCGCTTAATAAAAAAAGCTAAAGATGAAAAAGTTACACAATTATTATTTCCAGCAGATGCTCTTGCCAATCAATATTCTGCTCTTGACTCAGTAAATTTTAATACTGGCGAGATTTATTATGAGGCCGGACAAATTATTGATGAAGACACTTTATCTAAAATTAATGAAGAAAATATTAAGGATGTCTCTATATTATTCATAAGCAATAAAATTGGTCCTTATATTAGAAACACCTTAATTGAGGCAGATAAAACTTCAAGTAGAGTTGAAGCTTTGGCTGATATTTATAGAATTATGCGTCCAGGAGAACCTCCAACCGAAGAAACATCAGAAAGACTATTCTATGATTTGTTTTTCACTAAAGCTAACTTTGTTAAAGATAAGGTGGAGTGTAAATCAGAGCCAAATTCAAAAGGAAAAACAATTAATACTTTGTCTAAAGAAATTATGGAGTCTGCAGGGTGTTGGATTATAGACGAGCAAGACGAATGGACATTAATTACTTTATCTGCAGTTGCTAGAGACGGTTTACCTGCAACATTTTGGGTAAGTACTAAAAATATTATAGAGGTAAGGTCTGAGCGTTACGATCTTTCTGCCGTTGGGAGGGTTAAGCTAAATAACAGACTAGAATTAGAGGCAGAAGATAAGGTTACCGAGATAAGAAGGCAAGATATTATTGGAGTGCTAAAAATTCTAATTGGTCTAAGAGATGGTATTGGTGAAGTTGACGATATAGATCATCTTGGCAATAGAAGAGTAAGGTCTGTAGGAGAGCTTTTAGAAAACCAATATCGTATTGGTTTATCTAGAATGGAGAGAGCTGTTAGAGAAAAAATGTCATCTGCAGAAATAGATTCAGTAATGCCGCAAGACTTGATAAATTCCAAGCCAGCTCAGGCATCTATCCGAGAGTTCTTTGGTTCTTCACAATTAAGTCAGTTCATGGACCAAACTAATCCATTAAGTGAAATTACTCATAAAAGAAGAGTATCAGCCTTAGGGCCTGGAGGTCTTACCAGAGAAAGAGCTGGTTTCGAGGTAAGAGATGTGCATCCAACACATTATGGAAGAATATGTCCTATTGAAACTCCTGAGGGTCCAAATATTGGTCTTATAAATAGCCTAGCAACGCATGCAAAAATAAATAAATATGGTTTTATTGAGAGTCCTTACAGAGTTGTAAAACAAGAAAAAGTTACATCTGAAGTAGTTTATTTGTCTGCTATGGAAGAGAGTAGGTATACTATTGCACAGGCAAATGCTACACTAACTAGTTTAGGAAAATTTGAAGATGATTTAGTTAGTTGCAGAAAAAACGGTGATTTTGTAATGGTGCATCCAAGAAATATTGATTATATTGATGTATCACCAAAACAGTTAGTTTCTGTCGCAGCTGCACTAATTCCTTTTTTAGAAAATGATGATGCTAATAGAGCATTAATGGGATCTAATATGCAAAGACAGGCTGTTCCACTTGTAAGTGCTGAAGCGCCTTTAGTAGGAACAGGAATGGAGGCTAAGGTAGCAGCAGATTCTGGTTCTGCAGTTGCAGCTAAACGATCAGGATATGTAGATCAGGTAGATGCTAGCAGAATAGTAATAAGTGTAGAGGATCCAGATAATCCAGAGAGAACAATAGGTGTAGATATATATAACCTGCTTAAATTTCAGAGATCCAATCAAAATACTGCAATTAATCAGAGACCTCTTGTAAAAGTTGGTGACAGGGCAAATGCTGGCGATATTATTGCAGATGGTCCTTCCACTGACTTGGGCGAACTTGCTCTTGGAAGAAATGTCTTAGTAGCTTTCATGCCTTATAACGGATACAACTATGAAGATTCTATATTAATATCAGAAAAAGTTGTTCAAGAAGATGTATTCACGTCAATTCATATAGAAGAATTTGATGTAATGGCTAGGGATACAAAGCTTGGACCAGAAGAAATAAGTCGAGATATACCTAATGTAGGAGAAGAAGCACTTAAAAATTTAGATGAGGCAGGAATCGTGTATATAGGTGCAGAAGTAAGTTCTAATGACATATTAGTTGGAAAAGTTACTCCTAAAGGAGAAACTCCTACAACTCCAGAAGAAAAATTATTAAGAGCCATATTTGGAGAAAAAGCAGCTGATGTAAGAGATTCCTCTTTAAGATTACCTCCTGGAGTTTCTGGAACAGTTGTTGAAGTAAGAGTGTTCTCAAGAAGAGGGGTTGATAAAGATGAAAGAGCATTAGAAATTGAACGAGAGGGTATTTCTAGATTTGCTGATGATAGAGATGACGAGTTAAGGATTATTGAAAATAATGTTTATGATAGGCTGAAAGGTTTATTACTGTCTAGTAAAGCTATTGATGGACCCAAGGGTTTTAGTAAGGGGCAAAAACTTAATAATGATGAATTATCAAAATTTACACTTGGGCAAGCTTGGCAGTTTGTAGTTTCAAATCAAAAAGTTATGACTGATATTGAAACATTAAAAAAAGAATTTGATGATGAAATTAAAAGACTTCAAATTAGATTTGAGGAAAAAGTAGATAAAATTCAGGATGGAGATGAACTATTACCAGGGGTTTTAAAAATGGTAAAAGTTTTTGTAGCAGTTAAGCGAAAGCTGCAGCCTGGAGATAAAATGGCTGGAAGGCATGGAAATAAAGGAGTTATATCACGAATTTCTTTAGTGGAAGATATGCCTTATTTAGAAGATGGAACTCCTGTTGACATAGTTTTAAATCCACTTGGTGTTCCGTCAAGAATGAATGTAGGACAAATTTTGGAAACACATCTTGGATGGGCTTCGGCAGGTTTGGGCAAGCAGATATCTTCTATAGTTAATAATTATCAAAAGGAACAGCGTACTTTAAAACTTAAAGATAAATTTAAAAAAATATATGGAACTAAAGTATGGAAGAATGCAGAAAAAGAAATTAATGATGAAGACCTGATGGAGTTAGCAGGAAATCTTAAAAAGGGAGTGCCTATGGCTACCCCTGTTTTCGATGGCGCCAATGAAGAAAATATTAATGAGCAATTAGGAAATGCCATGAGAGATTTATCAGGACAGGTCACGTTGACTGATGGAAGAACTGGTGAAATATATTCAAGACAAATTACAGTTGGTTATGTTTATATGCTCAAGCTTCATCATTTGGTTGATGATAAAATTCATGCAAGATCTATTGGTCCATATAGTTTGGTTACTCAACAACCACTAGGTGGAAAAGCTCAATTTGGAGGACAAAGATTTGGTGAAATGGAAGTTTGGGCTCTTCAAGCATATGGAGCGTCTTATACACTTCAAGAAATGTTAACTGTTAAATCAGATGATGTTTCAGGAAGAACTAAAGTATATGAAGCTATAATCAGAGGTGAAGATAGCTTTGAATCTGGAATACCAGAGTCATTTAATGTTTTAACTAAAGAATTGCAGGCTTTATGTTTAAATGTAGGGCTAAATAATAGAGAAAAACAATAATATTTATAGCAAATAGAGAGAAAAATAATGAGTAAACTTTTAAAAGTTTTTGAACCAGTAAGCATTAATAATAATTTTGATGAAATAAAAATATCCATAGCAAGTCCAGATGTAATAAGGTCTTGGTCTTTTGGTGAAGTTAAAAAACCAGAAACAATAAATTATAGAACCTTTAAGCCCGAGAGAGATGGTCTATTCTGTGCAAAAATATTTGGACCAATTAAAGATTATGAGTGTTTATGTGGAAAATATAAAAGAATGAAACATAGAGGAGTAGTTTGTGAAAAATGTGGTGTAGAAGTAATTCAATCTAAAGTAAGAAGAGATAGAATGGGCCATATTTCATTAGCTGCACCAGTAGCTCATATATGGTTTTTAAAATCATTGCCATCTAGAATTAGTTTATTACTAGATATGGCTATGAAAGATGTAGAAAAAATACTTTACTTCGAAAATTTTGTTGTAATGGAGCCTGGGACTACAGATTTAAAACTTAATCAATTACTATCTGAAGCCGAGCACCAAGATGCTCTTGATGAATTTGGCTCAGAATTTCAAGCATCAATTGGGGCAGAAGCAATTAAAGAAATGCTATCAGATATAAATTTAATTGAAGAAAGAGACTCGATGAGGGAAGAACTTAAAACTATTACCTCAGAGATAAAAAGAAAAAAATATGTTAAAAGGTTGAAATTAGTTGAGGCATTTATAAGTTCTGGAAACTTACCGGAATGGATGATTTTAGATGTAGTTCCTATTTTACCTCCTGAGTTGAGACCTCTTGTTCCTTTGGATGGAGGAAGGTTTGCTACTAGTGATTTAAATGATTTATATAGAAGAGTAATAAATAGGAATAATAGATTAAAAAGGTTATTAGATTTAAGAGCACCTGATATTATTATTAGAAATGAAAAGAGAATGCTACAAGAGTCTGTAGATGCTTTATTTGATAACTCAAGAAGATCTCGACCAATAACTGGTTCAAATAAAAGACCGTTAAAATCACTGGCCGATATGCTTAAGGGAAAACAAGGAAGATTTAGACAGAATTTATTGGGAAAAAGGTGTGACTATTCTGGTAGGTCCGTTATCGTAGTAGGTCCTGAGCTTAAATTACACGAATGTGGTATTCCCAAAAAAATGGCTTTAGAGTTATTTAAACCATTTATATATTCTAAATTAGAACTTTATGGTCTTGCTACATCAATTAAATCTGCAAAAAAAATGGTTGAAAAAGAACAGCCTGAGGTATGGGATATATTAGAGCAAGTAATTAGGGAACATCCTGTTTTATTAAATAGGGCTCCGACACTACATAGATTAGGTATACAAGCATTTGAGCCTGTACTTATAGAAGGTAAGGCAATACAACTACATCCCTTAGTTTGTACAGCTTTTAATGCAGATTTTGATGGAGATCAAATGGCTGTTCATGTGCCGTTATCATTAGAAGCTCAATTAGAGGCAAGAGTTTTAATGATGTCTACCAATAATATATTAAGTCCTGCAAATGGAAAACCAATAATAGTTCCTACGCAAGATATTGTTTTAGGTTTATATTATATGTCTTTAATGCATGAAAAAGAAAAAGGAGAAGGTTCTATTTTTGGCAGTGTTGCAGAAATTAAACATGCATTAAACTCCGGGCATTTATCTTTGCATGCTAAAATAAAAGCTAGATTTATGTCTATTAACGAAAATGGAGAAGAATATTCTGAAATAGTTGATACAACTGCAGGTCGAATGCTTATATCCGAAATATTACCTAAGAGTTTTAAAATTAAGTTTGAATTAATTAATAGAACTCTCAAAAAAAAGGAAGTAAGTAATTTAATTGATGTGGTTTATAGGCATTGTGGACAGAAAGAAACTGTAATATTTTCTGATAGACTAATGAAAATAGGATTTACAGAAGCCTGTAAAGCTGGAATATCTTTCGGTAAAGACGATATGATAATACCTGAAGCTAAGAAACCTATGGTAAATAAAACTGCTAATTTAGTGAAAGAGTATGAACAACAATATAGTGATGGATTATTAACGCAGCAAGAGAAATATAATAAGGTAGTTGATGCTTGGTCACAATGTACAGACCAAGTTACAGATGCAATGATGGGAGAAATGGCTAAGGGCGTTGGAGTTGATATGAACTCAGTCTTTATGATGGCTGATTCAGGAGCTAGAGGCTCTACTGCTCAAATGAAACAATTGGCAGCTATGAGAGGTTTGATGGCTAAGCCGTCAGGAGAAATTATTGAAACACCTATAATATCAAACTTTAAGGAAGGGTTGTCTGTTTTAGAATATTTTAATTCTACACATGGAGCTAGAAAGGGTTTAGCCGATACCGCACTGAAAACTGCTAATTCAGGTTACTTAACAAGAAGATTAGTTGATGTGGCCCAGGATGTAATTATTACTGAAGATGATTGTGGTTCAGCCAATGGGATTGTTAAGAAAACAATAATAGAAGGATCAGATATTATTGAAACTATTGGAGAACAAATATTAGGAAGAGTAGCTTCTGAAGAAATTATAGATCCATCAAATTCTAAAATAATTGTGAAAAATGGTAATTTAATTATGGAGTCCGATGTTATTGCTATTGAAGATGCTGATATAGATTCAGTAACAGTAAGATCTGTGCTTACATGCAACACGAAAGAAGGAGTTTGTGCGGCATGCTATGGAAGAGATTTAGCCAGAGGAACTATGGTTAATAAAGGTGAAGCTGTAGGGGTAATAGCTGCTCAATCGATAGGTGAACCAGGAACCCAGCTTACTATGAGAACTTTTCATATAGGAGGAGCTGCTCAACAAACTGAGCAATCAAGTATAGATAGTGCAATTGAAGGCACCTTAAAGTTAATTAAAGGTAATATAATTAAAGATTCTAATGGGTCAGATGTTGTAATGAGTAGAGATGCTGAAATAGTAGTTCTAGATTCAAATAATAGAGAGAGATCTAAGAATAAAGTTCCAAAAGGAGCTAGATTATTATTTAAAGATGGTTCAAAGATTGTAAAAGGCGATAAGTTAGTTGAATGGGATCCATATACCCGTCCTATTATATCAGAAAAATCTGGAATTATAAAATATAGAGATTTATTAGAAGGTGTTTCTATTCAAGAAGACATGAATGAAGAAACAGGAATTTCATCCAAAAGAGTAAAAGATTGGAGATCAAATTCACAATTGTCTAAGTCTAATCCTAAAATGAAAGATTTTAATCCTAGAATGGAAATTGTAAATAAGTCAGGAAAAACTCTAAAAAATTCCTCTGGTGCTAATGCTGCATATGAGCTACCAGTAGATGCTATTCTTAGTGCTAATGATGGAGAAGAAGTATTTGCAGGGGATTTAATAGCTCGTATACCTTTAGAATTTAAGTTAAGAGATATTACAGGAGGATTACCTAGAGTAGCTGAGTTATTTGAGGCTAGACGACCTAAAGAACACGCGTTTATTTCTGAAATTGATGGTAAAGTTCAATTGGGAAAAGATTACAAAGGTAAAAGAAGATTAGAAATAGTTTCAGAAAAAGGAGATATTGAGGAATATCTCATTCCTAAAGGAAGACATATTACGGTCCAAGAAGGAGATGAAGTGAAAAAAGGAGACACCTTGACCGATGGTCCTAGAGTTCCTCATGATATTTTGACAGCTATGGGCGTTGAGGCTCTGGCATCTTATTTAGTAGATGAAGTTCAGGAGGTTTATAGACTTCAAGGTGTTAAAATTAATGATAAACATATAGAAGTAATTACAAGACAGATGATGCAAAAAATAGAAATAACAGATCCAGGTAATACAACTTTCTTAGTTGGAGAGCAGGTTGGCATAAGGGAATTTAATAATGAAAATGATAGTATTTCAAAAAATATGAGTAAAGCACAAGCTAAGCCGGTTTTACAAGGTATAACTAAAGCTAGCTTATCTACATCTTCTTTTATTTCTGCCGCTTCTTTTCAAGAAACTACAAGGGTATTAACAGAGGCTGCTGTAGGTGGTAAATCTGATAAATTATTAGGGTTGAAGGAGAATGTTATAGTTGGCAGACTTATACCTGCGGGAACTGGTAGAACTCTTCAAGGCTATAGGTCTTTAGCACATAATAAAGATCAAGAAATTATTAAAATTAGGGAAGAAGCAGAGCTAAAAATTTCTGAAGACAGTAATTCTGCTGATGAAGCTGTTTAGTTAATTTTGTCTATGTTTTAGTTCTTAATTTTTAATAACAAATAAAAGTGATATATTTGTTGACGAAAGGCTTATTCGAACGTAATATCCGGCCTTCGAATTTATTATATTTTTTTTAGTAAAATAGCCAATAAAATTGATTGGAAATATGCATGCCGACCATTAACCAACTAGTAAGATTAGGGCGAAAAGTGCCTATAAAAAGAAATAAAGTCCCTGCTTTGGAAGCATGTCCTCAAAAAAGAGGTGTATGTACGCGTGTATATACAACAACTCCTAAAAAACCTAATTCTGCTTTAAGAAAGGTGGCACGTATAAGATTAACAAATGGTTTTGAAGTTACTAGTTATATTCCAGGAGAAGGTCATAATCTTCAAGAACATTCCGTTGTTATGATAAGGGGCGGAAGAGTTAAGGATTTACCTGGAGTAAGATATCACATTATTAGAGGAACATTAGATACTCAAGGTGTTTCAGATAGACGTCAACGTCGTTCTAAATATGGTTCAAAAAGGCCTAAGTAGGGAAAAATTATGTCAAGAAGACGCAAAGCACAAAAACGTGAATTGATACCTGATCCAAGGTATAGAGATATAATAGTGTCAAAATTTGCCAATAGCTTGATGCAGCATGGAAGAAAATCTATTTCAGAACAACTCTTATATGGGGCTCTTGAAAAAATTAATGAAAAAACAGGACAAGAATCTCTCAAAGTATTTAAAGAAGCTATTGAGAATGTTAAGCCACAAATAGAAACAAGATCCAGAAGAGTAGGAGGCGCAACTTATCAAGTTCCTACTGAAGTTAGGCCTGAAAGAAGGCAAGCCCTTGCAATTAGGTGGATAATTGGAGCTGCACGCGGACGGTCAGAGGCTACAATGCTTGAAAGGTTAGCAAATGAGTTATTAGATGCATCTCAAAATAGAGGAGTAGCTATTAAGAAGAGAGAAGATACATTAAAGATGGCAGAAGCAAATAGGGCATTTGCTCATTATAGATGGTAATATAGGGATTTAATAAAATGGCACGTACAACTCCGATAAGTCGTTATAGAAATATAGGCATTATG
>Ga0315332_10002584_pt1 | contig 10116 bp, 7 predicted proteins | sample M110034915metaG_FD_203455 | JGI IMG/M metagenome (GOLD analysis project Ga0315332, IMG submission 203455) | Ammonia-oxidizing marine archaeal communities from Monterey Bay, California, United States - M1 100m 34915 | ecosystem: Environmental > Aquatic > Marine > Intertidal zone | place: USA... | reverse complement strand
GGGTCGAGCGACCGCTCGTCGTCACGGGCTTGCCCCGCACGGGAACCACTGCGCTCCACCACCTGATGGCCCAGGATTCCGCCGTCCAGTCACTCGAACACTGGATCCAACGCAGCCCCAAACCGCGCCCCCCACGTTCTTTCTGGGATGCGGATCCCGATTTCGCAGCCGCGGCGGAACGGGTCCAGATGATGTTCGAACGCAGTCCGGAGATGAGAGCGATCCATGAGATCGAGGCCGGCCTCCCGGATGAATGCTGGAATCTCTTCGCCCAGAACTTCGTCCACAGCGGCTACGAAGCCCACGCCGACGTCAGCCGATACGCGGCCTGGTGGGCCGAGTGTGACATGACCCCGGTGTATCGGAGACATCTTCGAAACGTCCAACTCATCGGCCATCGAGAGCCCGAACGCCGCTGGCTCTTCAAGGACGCCACACACCTCTTCCATCCCGAGGCACTCTTCGCCGTCTACCCCGACGCGCGGATCGTCCAAACCCACCGCGATCCCGTCCAATCCATGGCATCAGTTTGCTCGCTGTGCTGGAGCGCGCGCAGCAGCATCACGGACGCCCCCGACCCGCTCGCCTTCGGGCGCTCGACTCTGGCGCTCTGGGAACGCAGCGTCTACCGCATGATGGACGTCCGTGAGGGCCGAGATCCCGCGATGTTCTACGACGTCCCTTTCGACCAATTCGTGACCGACCCTTTTGGCACGATTCAATCCATCTATACCTACTTCGACCTCCCTTATACAGGGGACGCCGACCGAGCCATCCGGCGCTTCCGCGACCAGAACCCCAAGGACAAGCACGGCAAGCACGCCTACACCTTGGAGCAGTGGGGGCTCGACGCCGACGAGATTCGCGAACGATTCGCGCGATACACGACGGCCTACGCCGACGCCGGCGCCGGCGCACAGACAGGCGAGCGTTCTTGAAGCTCTGGGCGATCAGCGACCTCCACGTCGGCTATCGACGAAACCTGCTTGCCGTCGGCGAACTCCCCGATCACCCCGAAGACTGGCTCATCCTGTGCGGGGACATCGGAGATTCTTTAGAACAGCTGGAACTCGCGCTGCGCTTGCTGGCGACGAAATTCGCGCAGTTGATCTGGGTGCCCGGCAACCACGAACTCTGGACCGTGCCCCGAAAGACCGGACTCCGCGGCCTGGCCCGCTACGAGGCGCTGATCGCCCTGTGTCGCCGGCATGGGGTGCTCACGCCCGAGGATCCATTCCCGGTTTGGGAGGGAGAGGGAGGCCCGCATCTCCTGGCTCCGCTCTTCGTGCTCTACGACTACAGCTTCCGGCCCGACGAGATCCCCGTCGATCGCGCCGTCGCCTGGGCGCGTGAGGGCGACGTGCTGTGCACGGATGAGGTTCTGCTCGACCCCGCCCCGCACACCCGAATCGGGGACTGGTGCGACGAGCGCGTAGAGGAGAGCGAACGACGGCTCGAAGCCGAACTGGCGGAAAAGCCACATCCTGCCGTCCTGATCGCCCATTTTCCGCTCCGACAGGAGCACGCCGTCCTGCCACGAATCCCGCGCTTCATGGTCTGGTGCGGGACCCGCCGGACCCATGACTGGCACCGACGCTTCGAGGCGAGCATCGTCGTCTCCGGCCATCTTCACATTCCTTGTACGCGCTACGTCGACGGCGTCCGCTTCGAAGAGGTCTCGCTTGGCTACCCGGAGCAATGGGAAGCGCGGCATGCCCAGCGTGGCTGGCGCCTCGAGGACCACCTGCGGCAGATCCTGCCGCGCCCCCCCACGGATGCCGGAGATCCTCTCGCGGGTCACCACTTCCCCCCCTGATCCGCGAGCGCGCTTCGGCCAGACGCGTCGGTCCGCAGAGCCCACCCGACCCTACCAGGGGGTCGGCGCGTAATCCTTCAGAAACTGGCCCCACGCGTGGTGTCCCGACTCGAGCCCGCTGAAGATCGGGTCGAGCACCCTCGCCGCCCCGTCGACCGAGTCGAGCGGCGGCATGAAACCCTGGGATGCATCCTTCTCGACGGCTTTTGCGAAGGGGTCCTCGTCGGTGACCCAGCCCGTGTCCACGCTGTTCATGTGGATCCCGTCGCGCACGAAGTCCGCGGCCGAAGTCCGCGTCATCATATTCAGCGCGGCCTTCGCCATATTCGTATGAGGGTGCCGCGTGGTCTTGAAGGTCCGGTAGAACTGGCCCTCCATCGCGGAGACGTGCACGATGTGTTTATCGCCGGTCGGCACCGCGAGCAGCAGCGGCTTGAGACGCCCGTTGATCACGAAGGGCGCGACCGCATTCACGAGCTGAACCTCGAGCAGCTCCAACGTCGAGACCTCGTGCAGATCCATGCGCCATGAATTCTGATCGCGCAAATCCAGTGGTTGTCCTTCTCCGTCCTCGATCCCGGCCGGAAAGAGGGGCGCCAAGCTCGCCTCACCGAGCAGATCCAGCACGCTGAGGGCAGCGACGTCCCCAGGATCTCCGGAGGGAACGATGGCCCCCTCTTCGCCACGGCTCTCCAGTAGACCGCGCGCCCTGGCCGGCAGAGCCGCCGGGTCTTCGCTTGCCACACGCTCCGCATAATAGGCCGGCGGGCGCCGCACGGTCTGACAGGCGTTGTGGATCAGAAAGTCGAGCCGTGACTCTCGCCGCTGAAATTGATCGCAAAAAGCCTCGACCGAGGGCGTGTTCCGCAGATCGAGCCCGTGGACCTCCAACCGATCGCTCCAGTCGGCAAAATCGGGCTCCGCCGAGAAGCGCCGAGCGGCGTCGACCCGGAAACGCGAGGTCCCGATCACGCGGGCGCCGGCTCGCAGGAGCTTCAAGGCGACCTCGAACCCGATCTTGACCCGTGCACCCGTCACCAGCGCGACGCGCCCCGTGAGATCTCCGCTCTGGTGTCGCTTGGACCAGTTCAGATCTCCACAAGCAGGACACATCGAGTCGTAATGATGATGGACTCGCCGAAAAGCCGACTTGCAGACGTAACAACAGCGATCCGATCCCAGGCTCTCGGCACTCGGGTCCGCAGGGCGTTCCCGGGCCTGCTCCTCCAGAAGCCCCCTCGCTCCGGATGGCAGCGAGGCTCCGAGCGGAGGACGAGGAAAGGCCAGCGCCCGCTTCCGCGCTCGATTGCTCGTTGCCTCCAACGCCGCGTCGTCCCGCGCTCGATCCTCGCGTCGTCGCGCACGGCGGCGGGCTTGATTGAAACGCCTCCGCTCGAGCCGATCCGGGAGCGCCAATCGACCCGAAGCGACCCGCAGCCGGCCGAGCAGGTCATCGGGCAACTCCGCCAGGGCGTCGGGAGACTCGGCCAGAGATTCGAGCAGCGCGACAAGCACAGCCACGCTCGGATCGGCATCTTCAGGGTCAGTCGGCTCTTGATCACTCATCACCCGACCGAGCATATCGGAGCCGCCTCGATCCCAGAAGCGTGCCCGAGCGAAACGACCCAACCCCCGAGCTCGTCCGGCCCCAATCCTGACCAGACGGGTCCGACCCCGCCCGAGGGCCATTGTCGAATCCTGCAACCGCAGCGACGTCGACCCTCACGGTGCCTGAGGTGCCGAGATGCCTGGCCATCGGGTGTGCTGACTACTCGAACGCGTCCGCCACGGCCAATTCCGCGACGCGCTCGTCGTCGTAACCGAGGATTTCGGTGAGGATCTCGTAGTTGTCGCAACCCAGCTCGGGGTAGCCCCCCACCGTCCGAGGCCGCGTCTCGGACAATCCGAAATAGCAGCCCTCGATGACCGCCTCCCCTCGATCGGCATCTTCGACCCGACAGAAATGGCCTCGATGCACCAACTGCTCGTCCTGAGACAGGTCCTCGGGACCCTGTACGACGCTCGCCGCCAGCCCGCCCTCTTGCAGGCGCCGCTCGAGCTCGAAGGGCTCTTGCTCGATCGTCCAGTCGGCCAGCAGCTGATCGAGCTCTTCGCGACGATTCAAGCGGGCCCCACTTCGGGCGTAGCGTTCGTCCTCTAATAAATCAGGACGCCCCATCAGCTCACATAGGCGACCCCAATCGGCATCATTCCGAACGGCGATCGCGATCCAGCGATCCCCTCCAACCACCGGGTAGACCCCGTGCGGTGCCATCTCGCGGTCCTCGTTGCCGGACCGCGTTTGGACGACCCCGTTGACGGTGTAATCCAGGATGGCCGGGGCCAGAAACTGGATCGCCGCCTCCGCCTGGCAAAGATCGATGTACTGGCCCTCTCCCGTTCTCTCCCGATGCTCGAGCGCCGCCAGGAGCGCGATCGCGCCATGCCGCGGTGAGACGTAATCCGTATACGCGCCCCAAGGGCCGGCTGGAGAGCGGTCGGGCCAACCCGTGAGGTCGTAGAAGCCCGTCACCGCCGCGGCCAGATTGCCGAACCCACCGAAGCCCGACCTTGGCCCCGTCTGCCCCATCAAGGAGCTGCTCAACATGATCAGCGCGGGTTTGATTTCGCGCAGCGCCTCGTAGTCGAGCCCCCATGATTTCATCGCCCGAGGCGAGAAGGACTCGACGACGACATCCGCCCAGCCAACGAGATCCAGAAAGACCTCACGACCGGCCTCACTCCTCAGATCGAGACTCATCATCTTCTTCCCGACGTTCAGCGAGTGAAAGAGCACGCTCTTACCGGGCTCTCCGTTCGGAAAGGGCCTCAGCGTCCGAGCCGTATCCGTTCGCCGCGAAGACTCGATGCGCACGATCGTGGCCCCAAAATCCGCCAGGGTGCGGGTGATCCGCGGTCCCGCGATGACCCAGGACAAGTCCAAGATCTTGACCCCGTCCAGAGGCGGAGGCCGCGAGCGCGCCGACGCCGCACGAGGACGCCTCGGTTCCGCGGCCACCCTCGCGAGATGCCCATTATCCGCGCCAATCCGCGGAGCCGGTCGGGACGCACCCACCGGAGATGCCGAGAGCCGAGCGAATGGACCTGGCTGGAGTACCCGCAGACCGGGAAGCGGCGTCTCGGCTTCGACCCAATAGCCACGCGCCCGGAGATGCTCATTGTGGACCACACCATCGATCCCCCGGATCGGGGCCATCACGAGGCCGCGCTCGACCGCCGCACGTTCGAGTTCTTCGCGAGTCCGTGCACCGGTGAAGTCCGCGATGACCCGCTTGACCCGTTCGAACTCGGACCAGGGTTCCTCACCCGAGAGGAGCTTGACGAGATAGCCGACCCAATCCTTGTCCCGCGTCTCGGCGTCGCAGCCGCCCTCGTCGTAGATATATTCCATCAGCTTCCGGATCAGCGGGCCCACACCCGACCCGAAGACGTGCGTGATCGACACGTAGCCATCGAGGGCCGGATACACGAATCGCGTCTCCAGCGAACCGTTCCGACTCCCTCCCGCCATCCTCTTCAACGACGTGTCGCCCGCGTGAAACGAGAGCAACCCCGACTGAGTCGCCGCGGCCGAAGATTGTTGGATCGAAACGTCCACGTGCTGACCCAGCCCGCTGGCTCGACGCGCCCGCAGCGCGAGCAGAACGCCGACGACCGCGTCCGCGGCCGCGTGCAGATCTGCCTGGGGAACACCGATCCGAACGGGGGGACGGTCGTCGTCGCCCTGCAGCAGAAGGGGCCCGCCCGCCGCCCACAACGTCAGGTCCGTACCTCGCCAATCCGCCTTGGGCCCCTCCGTTCCGTAGGGCGTGATCGACGCGTGTACGAGTTCGGGGTGGCTCGCTGCGAGCGCAGCGCGGTCGAGCCCAAGCTTCTCCCGCACCTCAGGCGTGAAGGACTCGATCGACACGTCGACGCGATCGAGCAGATGAGCCAGACGCGTTGGGGCCTCTGGAGACCCAAGATCGAGCACCGCGCTCTGCTTCCCGCGACAGTAGGCCCACCAGTGCAGAGACCGCTCCGGGTCACCCTCGCCCCCTGCAAAGGGGCCTCTGCGCCGCGCGTGCGCGCCCCCCGGCGGTTCGATTTGGATGACCTCGGCGCCCAAGTCCGCGAGCATCTGCCCCGCGAGCAATCCGAAATCATCCGTCAGGTCGAGTACCCGAACACCACTGAGCGGCCCCATCATTGGAGCATACACGGAACCTACTTCGATACCGGCGGAGCGGGCAGGGAGACCTCGGACGCCGGCAGCCCGACGTTCAGCGGCTGGGCCTGCGCATCTCAGCCGTCTTTGCCGCTTCCTCCCTGGATCCCTCCCAGGTCGGTTTCATCCAGTTGGACGTCCGCACCCCCATGGCCGTCTCTGACGCAGGCATCGCCATCTGGCAGGAGAGGGCCCGCCACGACTCCGTCCTATCCTGGGCAAGTCATCACCCTAGAGTGCATAGGACGCCTCGCCGTCGGGACCGACGGGCGTCTCGCCCGCGAGGGTGATGCGCTCCACCGCTCGATGCATGCCCGGCGCAATATCGGTCGGGACCAGATGCGCCGTGCTCCGGTTGTCCCAGAAAGCGACGCTCCCCGGCGCCCACCGGAAACGAGCGGTGAACTCGTGATGGGTCATATGCTCGTAGAGCATCGCCAGCAGGTGTCGGCCCTCCTGCCGGGACAGCTCCACGATATGACTCGTGAAGTTCGGGTTCACGAAGAGGACCTTCTCTTTGGTCTCGGGATGGATTCGGACCACGGGATGCACCGCGCTCAGATCCTGCGCGCGGAACTTCTTTTCGTATTCGCTCTGCCCCTCGCCCCGCGCGACCGGCAGCGCATTGTGATGGACGGCGTGGAGTCCGTCGATCAGGTCGCGAAGTGGGGCCGAGAGACGCTCATAGGCGACGGCCAGGTTCGTCCACTGCGTATCACCACCATAAGGCGGAATCACGACGCCATGCAGGATCGACCCCATCGGGGGGTTCGGCACGAAGGTCACGTCGGTATGCCAACGACTCTCGATCTCGGCTTGACCCCATTCCTCGGAAACCTTGCTGTCGAGCAGAAGAATCTCCGGGTGCTCCGGAAACGCAGCGGGCAGCGTTGGGTGCGCGGGCGTCACCTCACCAAAGAGCCGACCGAAGGCCACGTGCTGTGCCCGGCTGAGCGATTGATCGCGAAAGAAGACGACCTTCCAGCGCAGGAGCGCGGCCCGGATCTCGGCAACGACCTCTTCAGCGATCGGCCGGGAAAGATCCACACCCTCGATCTCGGCCCCCAGATGCCCCGCGATGGGCCGCACCTCGAGCCTGCTCGGCATGACCGGGGCGACCTCGATTTGACTGGCCATCGTCTTCCCTCCTGGCTGCGAATCGATCCCCCAGTGTACAACGCTCCTCGGAGCATCGCCCAGAGGAGACGCCCCCCTCGCATCGAGCCGAACCGCTTAAGGCCGCGTCCTCATGGTTCGAAATGACGCCCTTCCGGGTCTGTCACGAAGGCCCCTGCATCGAAGCGAGATCGTGTCGAATCGTGCGGGCCGCGAGCAGGGAGTGGGTGACCGCCCAGAGCGACGTCGCGCCCGTGACCAGCAGGGAGTAACGCACGGCGTCCGCGCCAAACCGATCAGCCAGCAAATCATTCAAGGCACCAACGACGAGCGGGGCGATCCCGAGGCCGATCAGGTTCATGGTGAGCATCAAGAGCGCCGCCGCCTGCGCCCGCATCCTCGGGCGTGCGAGATTCTGCGCGACCGCGTAGGAGGGACCGACGAAGAAGAGCGAGAACACCATCGCCGGGCCATACCCCGAGAGCGCGACCGCGGGGCTCGGCGCGAAGAGGAAGATCGCGAGCAAGGGCAACGCGAGCACGCCCCCCACTGCGGGGATCCAAACCAACACGCGCGCGTCCCGCCCGCTGAACCGGTCGCTGAAATGACCGCCGACATAGGTCCCCAGACCGCCCCCGAGGCCCTGGATCAGCCCCATCCAGAGGCCCGTCTCGGCAAGCGAGAGGCCGTGTACGCGGATCAGGAAGGTCGCTCCCCAGATGGTGAAACCATAGGCCGCAAAGGCGTAGAACGCGCAAGCCAAGCTGACGTGCACGAAGGACCGCTTCGAGCGCAAATGGGAGATCACCTCGAGCAGACTCGGCGTACCCGTGTCGTCCGAGATCCCATCGCCCCCCCCACGTGAGGGCTCCGCAAGAGTCAAACGGGCAAGTGCCGCGATCGCCAGACCGGGCAAACCCACCACCATGAAGGCCATGCGCCAACCGAAGGTCTCTCCAATCCAACCACCCGCGATGAACCCCAACATCACGCCCACGTTTCCGCCCATGTTGAAGATCGACAGGGCCGTCGCACGGCGTTCCGGCGGAAAGAGATCGGAGATCATCGAGTGGGCGGCGGGGCTCAGAGAGGCCTCCCCGATGCCCACCCCAACCCGCGCGACGGCGAGCTGCACGAAGCTGCGAGCGAGGCCACAGCAGGCCGTCATCGCACTCCAGAGCACGACCCCCACGACGATGACGTCACGTCGGATCCCGCGGTCGGCGAGCCGGGCGATCGGCACTCCCGCCGTCGTGTAGAACAGAGCGAAGGCGAGCCCAGAGAGCAGCCCCATCGCGGTGTCCGAGACACCGAGATCCTGCTTGATCGGTTCGATCAGAACGGCCAGAACCTGACGGTCGACGTAGCTCACCACATAGAGGAGCACGAGGAGCCCGAGCGCATAATTGGCCCGGCCGCGATCGAAGCCAACGGCGCTCACTCAACCCACCCCGGCCGCGCCCATGCATGGCCGCCCTGGGCGTATCCCGATCGCACCATTCAATCCCCGCCCTCGGCTGCCAATGCCGCGACGAGTGCGCCCCGAAGCCGGTCGGCCTCGGCCTCGGGCAGGGGAAGCGAGGGCTCGGGGGGGCCCCAGGGCGTATCCGTCCCACGCTGATCCCCCGGTCCTCCGCGCGGGATGAGGTGGACATGAAGATGCGGCGCGGCGTTGCCGAGCACTGCGTAGTTGATCCGGGTCGCCCCCGTCGCCTGCCGGATCGCGCGACCCGCGAGGCGAACGTCGCGCATCAGCTGAGCGAAGTCATCCGGGGGGAGTTCTTCGAGGTGTTCGGCATGTTGGTGCAGGGCCAACACGCATCGTCCCACGAACTCGCGATCATTGTAGTGACAGAGCGCCCCCGACTCGAAACGCATCAGAACGTCTCCGAGTTCGAAGACGCATTCTCCACAGCGGTAGACCGATTCGACCTCCATCTGGACTCCTCCTCTCAATTCGCATAGCACTTCCCTCCCCGTCGCCACACGCCCACCGGTGGCGCACTCCACGCCCGACCTGGTCGTTCGGACTCACGTCTCTGCCCTGCTCCTGAGCAGCGGCTAGACGAGATTCCATTGTTGCGCCGGACCTGCCCCCCTTCCGAATTGCGTATTGAAGGAGACGCAGACCCGCTCATGCTCCGAATGATTGGGATCCGTGTAGTGTTCCAGCCAGGACGGGAAGAGCACGAGCAGGCCCGGTCTGGGTTGAATATTGATGGCGCCGCGCTCCGCGACCTCGCTCGTCGGCCAATAGAGCGCGCCAGCGCCCGGACGCGGATCCATCAGAAAGAGATCGCCCGAGCGCTCCTCATCGCACTGCACGTAGTAAACGCCGCTGAAGACGCTCCAAGGATGCATATGCACCCGCACGAAGTCGCCCGGGGACTCGACGTTCGACCACGCGCCCGTGACGACCGGCGCGACATCCTCCGGAATCCCATCCGCGCCGGAACACTCCTTGAGCACTTCGGCGATGGCCTCGAAGAGTTCTCCAAAGCTCGGCCGCTGAACGAGGTCGTGCGGCGTTTGCCATCCGGCACCGGGATAGTCGATCCCCTGCTCGCCTCCGTCTCGGATCGCGAGAATCTCGCGAAGCAGATGCGCGTTGAGTTCCTCGAGCGCCTCCCCCGTCGCGAGCTGAATCTCGTATACGTGGGTGACGAAACATTGATTCTGCGTGATCTCGACTTCGTTCAGGTCCACCATCGCTCGACTCCCGCGTCACGCTCTCGATCATTCGGCAGGTCCTGGCTCTCGCGCGAAGGGAGAACTCGCGACCGCACGCTCCCAGGATAGGGGGAAAGCGGCTCCACGACGCGCTCGTTCACAGTTTCCGGAAACGTTTCGGCGCCGTACCTCCCACGCTAGGGGTGGGCGACGACCACCAGCGCATTGGCGCGGCGCCGCACGCAAGCGAGCGCCCGTGCGAGGTTGACCGGATCGAGCGAAGCGA
>Ga0315332_10002580_pt1 | contig 10125 bp, 8 predicted proteins | sample M110034915metaG_FD_203455 | JGI IMG/M metagenome (GOLD analysis project Ga0315332, IMG submission 203455) | Ammonia-oxidizing marine archaeal communities from Monterey Bay, California, United States - M1 100m 34915 | ecosystem: Environmental > Aquatic > Marine > Intertidal zone | place: USA... | reverse complement strand
CAGGATGCCGACCTCGAATACGATCCTCGCGACATTCCACGGCTAATCCAGCCTCTCTTACGGAAAGAAGCCGACGTCGTTTATGGGTCTCGGTTTATTGGCGACGAACAGCAGGATGAATCCTGGGTTCATCGAACGGGCAATGCAATCCTCACGGGGGCTTCGAATCTTTTTAGCGGATTGAAGCTAACGGATATGGAGACTTGCTATAAAGCGTTTAATCGCGAGGTGATACAGGCGATTCGTATCGAGCAAGATCGATTTGGAATTGAGCCAGAGATTACGGCAAAGCTGGCGAGGCGTGGCTATCGATTTACTGAGGTTCCGATTTCTTATGACAGTCGAGGTTACGACGAGGGTAAGAAGATTGGGGTGAAGGATTTGATTAACGCTATTTACTGCATTGGTCGTTACGGCGTCTCTGATTGAGCCAAACTACATCGCTTGCCATTGTTTCGCCTGCGGTAATAATTTTATTACGTTGGCGGCAATGTTTGCTTGCTGGCAACTGCTCCAGCCCACTGGAGTTTCTATTTCTAAAAGTTGCTGTTTGGAATATCCTTTCCTGCTTTGATTGTCACCTTACTGTGGAGAGAGTTAATCGTGCCTAGACGATCTCAATTCGTTGGAATTCTGCTAATTAGTTTGATGTCAATCTTGGCCACGGAGTCTCAAGCTCAATCAAACCCCCGGCGTATTATCTATTTGGAGATTTCAGCGGATGCACGGGCTCGGGTGGGAGCGCAACAGCAGTGGCTAGAGATGCTTCAGGGAGTCGGGGCGGATCGGGTTGTTTCGAGAACTTTGAAGGATGGACGGGTGGGGATTGAGGAAACGGACATGACCTCCGCGACGGTCGTAAAGGTCACGGGAGTGATTGCCGGTGACCGGTTGAAATTGCCGGGGGGAAGTTTTTCGATTCGCGATAAATCTGGGATCCGAGAGTTGTTGAAGCGGCTTCGAGATGATGGGGCGCGAGTCGCCATGGCCGAAAAGAAAGCGTTTGGTTTAACTTCAGAGCAGCTGGTGGCGTTACACGGACGACTCTCGCAAACCGTAGATTTTGATACCAAGGGGCAGAAAGCAGGAGACGTAACGGCAGAACTGGTTAAGAAAATCGGGGTTCCGTTCGTGTTGGATGCTTCGGCAAGAGCGGCGGTGAATGGAAATGAGCTGGTTCTCGACGAGCTAAAAGGGCTTTCAATGGGAACGGCACTTGCGGCAGTCGTCCGCCCGCTTGGTTTGGTGATCGAGCCAAGGCGGGAGCAAGGTAAGCAGTTGGAAATCCAACTAAAAGATTCGCGTCAAGGAAAGGAAAACTGGCCCGTCGGTTGGCCGTTAGAGCGAGTGCCTGTGGCTGTGGCACCGACTTTATTTGACAAGATACCGCTTGAGATTCGTAATTTCCCCCTTTCGGCTGTTCTAAATGCGATTGAGAAAAAATCAGGAGTCAATTTTTTAATTGACTACAACACGCTGGCCAGAAAAGACGTTGATCTGGCAACTACGAAAGTAACACTCGTTGAGAAAAAGGTTGCACTTTTGGTCGCAGTCTCGAATGCATTGAAGCAATCCAAGCCTCGCCTTTCGTGCGAACTACGAATGGACGAAAATGCAAAACCTTTTTTGTGGATTACTTCGAAGTAGGGAAGCAACCGTCACTAATTCCTGCCTCTGCGAGTTGGTTTATTTTCCCGTTTTGTCGAGATGAATTTGCATGATTGCTCCGCTCAGCGGTTGCAATTCCCAGTGGCCGTCGATTGGGCGATTTTGGACTTCTGCTTTCACCATGTAACGTGTCAGCCCTTGTCGCTCGAGGCCCACGTTAGTGATAACGCCATCGAATGTGGCAGTTTCGTCACGGGCACGTTGAACGGTGACAGTTACGCGTTTCCCGCGAACCTCCTCCGGATTGAGGTCGGTGATTTCGATGGCGCCCTGTACCCAGAGCCGGTCCATGCGGGCGATTCGCATTACCGCTTCCCCTTTCTGGACGTACTCCTGAGGCTTTTTCATAATCTTAATAACAGAGGCATCAAACTCGGATTGCAGGATGTGGCCCTCTACGTGCTTTTTGGCTTCGAGGAATCTTGATTCTTCGAGTTTTTTTTCCAGCCCCGCCTTTTGTTGCTCGCGGATGGCTTTGTCGCGTTCGAGCGCAGCGATTTCCATCGTGTAATTCGCCATCAATCTGTCGGATTCAGACTTAGATCCTTTGTCGGCTAAGCCAGAAGTCTTGCGGGCTTCAATCGCTGCGACTTTGTATTTCTTTTCAGCTGCCTCGATCGCTAGAGAATCCTCTGCAGCATCAGCAGCGAGTTCATATCTCAATTTTGCCTGTTGGAGAACTTGTTGAAAGAGGTCATCGTCAATTTTTCCGACGACAGTGCCTGCCTTGATTGTGTCTCCTTCTTTTACACTCAGCGACAAAATAACTCCGCTTTCTTTGGCAGGCAGCATGATGTCATCGATGAAGCTAATCGTGCAATTTTTCAGTTCAAGGTTGTCTTGCAAATTAGAAGTTGGGGTGCCGGTCGAAGTGGCATTCCCTAGCTGTTGAGTTGATATCGTCGATGGGTAGGCCGCGGAGATCGCCGGAACGGAGGCCCGGCGAATGGTTTCCGATGTCGAGCGTGTTGGTTGTGCAGCCCGGAAGGGTACCGTGTTGAATCCTGCTCGCGGTTGAATCGGCTGGAGCATTCGGTTGGACGTTTGCGCTTGGGTAGCGGGTACTATTAAGCCGACCGTTGCGAGCATAAGTACCGATTTTAAAAACCTTGGTGCTGCCGGAATTCTTGACATAATTTGCCGATCACGAAAACGGTTGTCTAGCTTCGAAAGTAAACTGCTTTTTCCTAGAAATCGGAATTAAGGGCTTAGATATTTAATAAGGGCTTAGATATTTAACCCGCTTTCCGACAGCAGACGCCTCAGTTTATACGAGCTAGCATTCCTTTGGGTCGCTTTCTTTTGTCTAAGAAATGAGCGGTTCGAAGTGTTAGATGAAATTGGCGATTATAGCGAATACGACCATGGTCGAGCCGATAATCAACTTCCCGAGGGTACCAAAAAGCCGGCCTAGGAAGGCAGCGGTGCTGATTTTCACACTGTCGGGGTTGGATTTGCCGATCCATTTTTCGCCGATGAAAGCGCCGATGAAAGCGCCGAGTGAGGCAAAAAGCAGTGAGCCGATGAGGCTGCCTACCAGCGGGATGGGGATGGGCAGGCCTAATATAGCACCCGCGATTCCGCCAATTACTGAACCAATCACGGACAGTGTAGCACCTCGACTGGACCCCCCCATCTTTTTGGTACCGACAACGGAGGTGCCAAATTCAATCGCTTCGCCAAGAGTGGCCAGTCCGATGAGGACGGCAATGGTGACCCACGTGGTGTCATAATACTCAGGCCCGAATAGCATCCAAAGCAGACTTAAGATGACGATCAGCCAATTTCCAGGCAAACCGATCAGGTTTAGGATCCAAAAAAAGATCAGCAAAATGATGAATAGGGTAAACAAGAAGTAAACCATAGAAAGCCAATCTGAGCGTTTGACTGCGGCAAAACTAAAACAGGAACATGATCTTCGATTGTACTGTTTCGATCATCTCGTGGAAAATCACAAATCCTGTCGCGCGTGTGCCACAAATGACCTTGGCGTTAACACGTGTTTCGGCACGAAGCAGTTGCGAGTCGATGGCTTCGTTAGGAAACTGAACGCGAACGAGTGCTGTGTTTCCTTCATCTGAATGGACGTCGAGTTTTTCATCGATATCCAATACTACTCCGGTATATTCTGTGCCCGGATTGGAAAGCAGTGCGAATGTTACTTGGAGTGGTTGTTCGCTGTCTCGCATTGCTTTTGCAAGGTGTCCAAGGCGGCGTTCTGGCATTTCTAATTCGACGATCCATTCCGTGTTGGGATTGACGATTGTCATTAGATTTTGCCCGCGAGTCACGGGGCGATGCATTAAATTTTGTTTGGCGTTCCAGTTGACGACGCGCCCTGTCGCTGGGCTTGTGACTGTCAAAAGCTGCCGTTCCTCCATGCGGATTTCTAATTCACGTCGGAGGTATTCAATTGTTTTCGTCGCCAGCGCGATATTGTTATTCACTTCCACTGACTCGAATTGGCTCAAGTCATTTCGGTTTTGGAGCTGGAGGTTGGAGTTTCTTTCAGCCTCTTGGATTGCGATTTGTCCATTGATTTGATCGATTGCAAGTTCAAGGTCGCTGTTTTGCATTTGCGCCAACGGTTGACCTTGTTGAACTAATGTGTCGCCATCGTCAGAAACGAAGATGGTCTCCATCGTCCCGTTAATTTTGGCGAACACTTCGTGTTGTTCTGTTGGGATTAAACTACCTTTTGCACCGAGCCCAAAAGTGCAGGGGAAGCAGGTCAGGAAAATCAATAAGACGGCCATCATGCCAATGATGAAGATTGTTTGCGCGCGTCTGCCAGATTGAAATAGCGAAACGAATTGTCCGATCATTTTCCAGGCAGGCAGTAGGAAAATTTGATGGTGCTCAGTCGCATTAGAGAGTGCTGACTGACAGTGGATCGCAATTGTCTCAATGTTGTTTTTTAGTTCCGGAGCGATCCGGGAATCGCTAAGTTGTTCGACGATCAAGGCTCCCACGGCAATCGGTTTTTTTTCAGGTAGGGCTAATTCGGATGGATGATTGTTTTCCCGAAAAAGAGGGAGGATCGCAAGCATTTTCGTATGTGAGCGGTCGACGTATTCGTGCAAGGGTTCTCTGATTTTCGGCGGTAGGTTAGCGCTTGATCCTGAGTACCAAAGTGGTTCGCTCGTTTGCATGACGAGCGAAGCGAGTTGAGACAACTGCTTGACCTGAGTTGCTCGCCGTTCAACGGTGTCTAAACCGCTAACGGCATCGACTCGGCATTGGCGGTCATGGCCAGTGGCAACACTGACACGGTCGCATTCGAGAAAACGCCGTCCCTCATTTGCAATGGCGTAGGCAACGTCCTGAGTGTTGAGGCTTTGGTGGATAATCCCGATGAATTGCTCTCGACGATTCCACATCGCACGTTCGATCGAGTAAGAGCGAATTTTTTGATTGCTAAGAAATTCGCTGGCGATGTCTCCCATTTGAGAAACAAATTTTACATACCCTCGCTGTGTCGTGAGTCCCGCACCGGGTCGTTGGAATATTTCGATGAGGCCAACGGCCGTTTTGTCAATTGTTAGTGGTTGTAAAATCAGCAAGTGATCGGTCGGGTTGCCAGTTGGTTTGTCTCCGTAGCCACCCGAGGCAGGTTGCACGAGCGATGCCTGTTGAGTGTCTAGCGTTTTTTTCAACAGTCGTTGATGCTCGATGGCCGCAGCTTGGTCGTTCAATCTTAAGACGGGTGGAACATTGACATAATATTTTAGTGCGAGGGTGCCGGATTCCGAATCGATCAGCCAAATGGCCGCTCCTACTGAAGCAAGTGCAGTGGTAATTCGCGGGGTAAACCCATCCATGAATTCATCCACGGTCGAGTTGGCATGCGCAAGTTGGCGGATCTCATCGACAAGGATGCGAATCTGGTTTTTGGTTTGGTTAACAAGTTCGGGGTGGACCCCGCCGGTTTGTTTTTGTTGGTCATCGCCCGATAGTTGCTGGGGGGGAGATGCAGGCGGCGTTTGAGGAATCGATGTTTGGTGGTGGGGAGCCGGCGGCCCTAGCGGGTCCGCAATGAAATTGCCGAAATGGGGGGTGTTAGATTGTGGAGAAGGTTGCGACATTGAAAAGTAGCGATTGTGCTTCGATGACGATGGACAGTAGTACCTGCTTTAAGCGATAATGCGTGGCGACTGTCCATGAAATCGTTGGTTTTGGCAACCTTGATTCGTTAATGCCAGCATTTTTGCGAGGGTAGAGTAGGGAAGAACTGACGACAGCACTTGGTCGCTGTGGGAGAAGCTCGTTGGAGCCGGGTGAGCATTGCAATTAATTAACTTATGTTTGGCGTGGATTTATGCGATTTATTGGCGATCTAGAGGACTCTCGGCAGGCAAAGAATTTTTCTGCGTATTTGCTCGTGAAGGGGATCGAAACTCAGGTCGATGAGCTTGAAGAGGGTAAGCGATGTGAGATTTGGGTTAAGGACGAAGACCAGTGTGACACTGCTTTGGCTGATTTCAAAGCTTTTCAAATGAACCCGAGTGATTCCAAATATGCCGAGGCAGTGCAGCAGGCTCAGGTCTTGGTGCGGGCAGAGGAAAAAAAACGCCAACAGGCTCAAAAGAGAATGGTGAAGGTTTCGGGAGGCGTCTTGCCCAAACGCAAGCCGCTGACGATTGGAATCATCGTGATTTGCGGTTTGGTCGGATTGCTCACCAGCTTTGGTGAAAATTTGGGATCCGGAGAAAATGCCCGGGTGAAATATGACGACCCTGTTTACAGAGCACTTCAGTTTGTCTGTTTAAGTGAAGCTGGTCTTGAAAAAGAGCTCGATAGTTGGAGTGGTTCGAACCCAAATGATGATATCAGTTTACGCCTTGCGAGTATTCGACGAGGTCAAATCTGGCGATTGTTTACCAATGTGTTTATTCATTACGGGATCTTCCATCTCATTTTTAATATGGTTTGGTTTTTCCAGTTTGGGACTTTGATTGAGAATCGCTATGGCACATCAAAGTTTCTAGCGCTTTTGATGGCGACGGCAATTTTTTCCAGTTTGCTCCAAGGGATTGTGCCAGGATCAGTCGGAGGGAGTGTTCCCTTTCTTACTGCCGGCGGATATTGGATCAGTGCGTTTGGCGGCATGTCTGGAGTCGTTTATGGGCTGTTTGGTTTCATCTGGATGAAATCAACGTATGACCCAAATTTCGGTTACCGACTTTCACAGTCGACGATCATCATTTTGATGGGTTGGATGTTCTTCTGCATGCTACCCGTAGAGATGCGGGCTGGAATTGGATTTGGCAGTAATGTAGCCAATTGGGCGCACGGCGTCGGACTGATCGTCGGGCTCCTTTCAGGGTACGCAACCTCAGTCATTCGCCGCTAACAAGCCAAGCAGTTGTACTAATGAAATTTCACTAATGAATTTTCAGTATTTTATTTATTCAGTGCGCCATTGGTTGAATCGGCTTGCCGTGGTGAAGCTTCGACCTGTGTGTCGACTCGTTTCCAACCAAGCGGAACGCTGGGGCGAACGAAAGCTCCGAAGAAATCTTGAAGTTTGAATAATTGATTATTCAATTCGCGATCCTGAAATTGGAAATAGCTACTTGTTTCGTCACCGCGAGCTGGATCGTAGTTAGCCGAATAAAGATGCATCGCCGACGGGAGAAAGTCTTTCCGGGCAATCACGAGTTCAATTTTGGAATAGGTTCTAGCGTCTTGGATTCGCTTGGGATAAAGCTCGAGCCAGTATTCATCTTGGACACCTTCAGGGGTCGCTGACCGTACCCAATAGCGTTCTTGAATTACTTTCTTCTCCGCACCAAAAATAAAGGGTAGGGGGCTTTCTGCAATGTTTCCCTGCATGTTTGGGGGGATTTTTGTTTCATAGAGACGTTTAGTACTGAAGTCAAAATCGAACAGGCTTTTGCCATCGCAGATCCAACGCTCTTGCGAAACTGCATCATTGGCTTGTTTATATTCTGCGTCTCCATTCGGCGTTTGTGGCGGACGAGAAAATTGAAGAACATTGGTTGTTTCGTAGCGAGCTCGATCAGGTGCTGCAAATCTAATTTGCCCCTGGGTAATTTTGTGAGCGGCAAGTCGATTGTTGCGAGGGTCGCGCCAATTAACGGCTTCACTGTCGTATTCGTACCTGATGAAACCGCAGCGGTATTTTTCAACTCGTTTGCTGTTCTGTTCCCAGAAATCAAGAAGGTCGTTGACATATTTTTCATGCTCAGGATCGAGAGGGAATCCTGGAGGTTGCCGAGTTGGGTTGGCGAGGGCTTGCTGTTGTGCCTGGGCCGTGGCGGCCATTTGTGCGGGTGAGAGTTGAACTTTTTGAGGTTGGTTTGTGGTTTCTTGAAACTGAGTCTGAGCCAACGCGGAGCTGGCAAACATCGAGCCAGCGAACATTGACCAACAAATCGCCAGTCTTGTGATAATACACCCGTTAAGCATTTCTTCTTCCTTGAATCAAAGCCTTTTCTGTCGCGCACGGAATCCACGTGCGTCGCTGAGTCTATCACTTCGCTGAGGAGTGACCTAGGTGAATCGAACCGCTAGCACCTTTGAAATGCAGGGCAGGGGAGCTAACCGTGGATTGGTTAGTCGTTTCCGCCAATGGCATTAACGACCAGAGCTCGGAGATTGGGGGCGGCGATTGCGGCGGCATCGATGACTTCCTGACCGGAAGTCGCCTCGAGAACATCTGGTTTGGCGACATTTGAAACAACGGACATCGCGAGAACACGCATACCATATCGGCTTGCAACATTGGCTTCTGGTACCGTGGACATTCCCACGACATCGGCCCCTGCTTTTTTCAAAAATCGATACTCGGCCTTGGTTTCATAGTTTGGGCCGAGCATCGAAGCATAAACGCCTTGGTGCAGAGTAAAATTTTGCTTGCGAGCGCAACTGACGGCTTCCGCGATCAATTCCCGATCATATAAATCACTCAACTGAGTTGGCCGCTGTTGACTAGTGGGGGGCGAAAGATAGGTCGTTGAGCGGAACATGAAATCGAGATGACTTTCGATTAGCATGATCTCGCCGCTTCGGAATTTGGGATTTATTCCCCCCGAAGCATTGCTGATGAAAAGTGTTTGGATGCCCAGTTGATTCATCACGTGAATGGGGAGCGTCGAAAGGTCGACTGGGTAGCCTTCGTAGAGATGGAATCGTCCCTGCATCGCGATGATATTCGCTCCGGCAAGGCGACCGCAGACCAGTTGCCCTTGGTGTCCGGTTGCTGTGCTTTGCGGAAAGAATGGAATTTGTTCGTAAGGAAGTATCAGGTCGACGGCGATTTCGTCGGCAACTTGCCCGGCGCCAGTTCCCAAAACAATACCGAAAGCAGGGCTAGATCCCCAATGCTTGGCGATATGATCCGCGGCTTTCTTGATGATGGTGGAGAATTCCAACGGCGCGAGCTACTGTTTAGAGGATAGGAAACGAATGGATGGCATCGGGGTAAGGTTGGTTTAGTAGCTTATTCCTAAGCCACTTCCTCTGCTAACACTCCGAGTACCAGTTCCGTTAATTTCGGTTCGGCTTCGTTGGCGATTCGGATGATCTCGTTAACGTCTGCTGGTTTAAGTGCGTCGGCGAGGCACATGTCGGTGATGATCGAAAAACCGACGACCCGCATCCCGGCATGAATTGCCACGATGACCTCTGGAACGGTCGACATACCGACCACGTCGGCGCCAATGGTTCGAAGAAATCGATATTCTGCGCGAGTTTCCAAGTTGGGTCCGGCAACCGCAACCAGCACTCCCTGGTGAGCAACGATGTCTTGAGCTCTGGCAATCCGTAGCGCGCGATCAATTAGTTTGTGGCAATAAGGTTCACACATATCAGGGAAGCGCGGTCCGAGTCGATCGTCGTTGATGCCAATCAGCGGATTGTCTCCCATCAGGTTGATCTGATCTTCGATCAGCATGATGTCCCCTTCGGAGAAGTAAGGGTTCAATCCTCCGACGGCGTTGGAGCAAACCAATAGGTCGGCACCGAGTGCTTTCATGACGCGAACTGGAAGCGTGATTTCTTTGAGTGGATAACCCTCGTACATGTGAATCCGCCCCTCCATCGCAATGACGGGAAGGCCATTGAGAATGCCGCAGACAAGTTGCCCTTTGTGGGATATTGCCGTGGACTGAGGGAAGTTCGGGATGTCGGCGTAGTCGATCGAGACTGCTACCTCAATTTTTTCCACAAGGGATCCCAACCCCGTCCCGAGGATGATCCCGGCTTTTGGTGTATGGGACCATTTGGATTGAATAAAGGCGACGGATTCCTGGATCTTATCAAACAAATCAAGCATAACTGTATCCTGAGTTCTGAAGTTCAGCGCTCCAACCTACCCGACACCGGTTTTGGTGCTCAAGTGGCTATCGGCGGAACCAGTGTAAAACATTGGTCGAAACGGTGGTGACAAAAGCGTGCGGGGTTTGGTTTGCAGAGCTTTTTACTTGGTTTCGG
>Ga0315332_10002576_pt1 | contig 10127 bp, 10 predicted proteins | sample M110034915metaG_FD_203455 | JGI IMG/M metagenome (GOLD analysis project Ga0315332, IMG submission 203455) | Ammonia-oxidizing marine archaeal communities from Monterey Bay, California, United States - M1 100m 34915 | ecosystem: Environmental > Aquatic > Marine > Intertidal zone | place: USA... | reverse complement strand
TTATGATTTCGTATCAGGCTCAACAATGAGCGTGACAGAATCTGTATCAACAACCTTAACTTTTTGACCAATTTGCATATCGAACCCTTTCGCAAGCCACAAGGAGTCACCAACTTTAACTTTGGCCCCATTTTCATCATTTGATACAACAGTGTAGCTGTTACCTATATGTCTTTCTGCGCGTGAGTTGAGTTCGTTATCGATGGTTCTGACGGGGAAGTATTTTTGTGCCAAAAATATAGAAGCCAATGACAAGGCTGCAAATAGGAGTAGCTCGATTTGCCACGATAGCTCAGGTATTATTTTGCTGACAATACCGGTCATTATTGCCGAAACGCCCATCCATAAGAAGAATGTTGACCATGCGAACAGTTCAATGATTATTAGAGCAAGGCCAAAAACCAGCCAGTGCCAATAATTTATAGATTCGAAAAACGCTTCCATTAATGAAACCCCTTAATTACTTGTCTTTTCCAAGTATACCTTTAGCAAGCTCACCAATGCCGCCTAAGCTGCCAATCAGAGCTGATGCCTCCATTGGCATTAGCACTAATTTTTCATTATCAGCCGTTGCAATTGCTTGAAGGGCTTCAGTGTATTTGGTGGCCACAAAGTAGTTTAGTGCCTGGACATCACCATCACGCACAGCTTCAGAAACCATTCTGGTTGCATTGGCCTCAGCTTCAGCCAGCCTTTCTCTGGCCTCTGCATCCCTAAATGCTGATTCTTTTCTGCCTTCAGCATCTAGAATGGCGCCTCGTTTTTCACCTTCTGCACGTAGAATTTCTGATTGGCGTTTACCTTCAGCCTCAAGAATGTCTGCACGTTTTTGTCTTTCAGCTTTCATTTGTCGACTCATTGCGTCAACCAAGTCGTTTGGCGGCTCGAGGTCTTTTATTTCAATACGCGTTACTTTCACACCCCAAGGATTGGTTGCTTGATCGACAACAGTCAGTAGTCTTGTGTTAATATCTTCACGGTTTGATAGCATCTCATCCAGGGTCATTGCGCCCAATACGGTTCTGATGTTTGTAAGACATAAGTTTCTCATTGCAGTGGGCAGGTCGTTAACTTCGTATTCAGCTTTTGCCGAATCTACAATTTGAAAGAAGGCTATGCCGTCAGTTTGAACGGCTGCATTGTCTTTGGAAATAACGCTTTGTTTGTCAATGTCAAGAACTTGTTCTCGCATATTGACCTTGGCGTTAACTCTGTCAACGAAGGGGATTATAAAACCAAGGCCAGGTTTTAAGGTGTGTGTGTATTTTCCAAAGCGCTCAATGAGGTATTCAGTTCCCTGACCGACTGTCTTGACACCTTTAAAGATAACAAAAACAATCAGAATGACAACAATTGGTGCACTTACTAATGAAAAATCAAGGTTCACGGCAGTTCTCCTGAAAGGTAATTAAGTTCATTATAGTACACAACAAGGTTATATTTGTCAAACGATACCTCAACCCACACTAAGCATTAAGTTTGTTTTTTAGATTTATTTTCAAGTCAATGGTGCCAGCACTTAATCTTAGGGCGTGTGAAGTGAGTAGTGAGTTCAAAATATTGATAATGCTTGTTGTTATTTGTTGTGTTGTTTACCTCTATATTTAAGCCCCCTTAGTCTCTCTTGTAGGTGTTATATCTTATGCACTTCCATGGCACAGAAAGACTATACTCAGCCAATAAATTTTTAAATTAGGATCATTATAGTCCATATAAGGCGTATAGTGGATTCTCATAATGTACGTTTGGCAAGTTAAACCCATGCTTTGGTTTGTGCTTGGCACTCAGTTAAAAGAACGGCAATACAATGACATTAAACCAACAAAGGTAAGGCAATAGATTGCGAAGTCGATCTAATTTGGCATCCGATGAAATATGCAGGTATAAGAGAATCAATACATTCTGAGGCTCATTCGAGAATCAGAGGCGCACTGAAAGACAAACGCATTGAGTTAGGCTTGTCTCAAAGAGCCTTAGCTCAAAAACTGGCCGCTTAATTCAAAGAAAAATAGAAAAAATAATGAGATTGAGCATAGCAGGCCTATGCGATTGAATTGTTTGTCTTAAAATAATGGCAACTTGCGCCGTTATTTTTCTATTTTTAAGGCGCTTTCTTGAGTGAGGCGAAGGAGTTTAGCTAAGGCTAAATGACTGAGACAAGCTAAGAGAGGAACGCAGAAAAATAGAAAAAGAACAAGTAAGTGGTGGAGGGATAGGGATTTGAACCCTAGAAGGGTATTAGCCCTTGCCGGTTTTCAAGACCGGTGCATTCAGCCGCTCTGCCATCCCTCCAACAGGGGGCTATGATACAGTTTTTATACCAATAGTAAATAGAAATTTAATTAAAAATCGGTAAATTTTTGCGTATAATTTACCCTTTTTGGAATTTATGTAGGTAGTCGTCATGGCAAAAGTCTGTCAAGTTACTGGTAAGCGCCCTATAAGCGGTAACAACGTATCACACGCGAACAATAGAACGCGTCGTCGTTTTTACCCAAATTTGCACACACACCGTTTTTGGGTTGAAGCCGAAAACCGTTTTGTTAAGTTGAAGTTGTCTGCAAAAGGCTTGCGCATCGTGGATAAAAAAGGTATCGATGTTGTTTTGTCAGAAATCCGCACTCGCGGCGAAAAGGTTTAAGGAGATATTATGAGAGATAAAATTAAATTGGTATCTTCAGCTGATACAGGTCACTACTACACAACAACTAAGAACAAGCGTCTTCATCCTGAAAAAGTTGAGGTTAAGAAGTTTGATCCCGTTGTAAGAAAGCACGTTATTTACAAAGAAGCTAAGATTAAGTAATTTTAACAAAGCTTTTTAATAACCGCGTTTATCGCGGTTTTTTTTCGCCTACAAAAAAGCCCGCGATAAACGCGGGCTTTTGATTTTCTAGCAGTTTTAAACCGAGAGGTTTTCCAATGGAACGTTGGCAGCTAAATCTGTGTATTCGCCAATTTGGTCAAAGTTTAAGTATTGGTAAATCTCGCCTGCAAGTGGCTCAATCCCCTGCATTTGCTCAAGATATTCCTCGGCAGTTGGGATGCGACCTAATTGCGCTGAAATGGCGGCCACTTCCGCAGAAGATAGGTAAACATCGGTGTTATCACCAAGGCGGTTAGGGAAGTTACGAGTTGAAGTTGAAACCACGGTCGAACCTTCATTGACACGCGCCTGGTTGCCCATACATAGCGAGCAGCCTGGCATTTCAGTGTGATCAGTGATCGCAGTAAAGGTATTGTAAACACCTTCTTTCTTAAGTTGCTCTTCATCCATTTTCGTTGGTGGCGCAATCCAAAGTTCTGCGGCAACCTCGCCTTTGCCTTGTAGTAACTGTGCAGCTGCTCTAAAGTGGCCAATATTGGTCATACAAGAGCCAATAAAGACTTCATCAATCTTGGTGTTAGCAACATCAGAAAGTGTCTTTACATCATCAGGATCGTTCGGACACGCCAAAAGCGGCTCTTTGATTTCTGACATGTTGACCTCGATGATTTCAGCGTATTCAGCATCAGCATCAGCTTTCATTAGTTCTGGGTTTGCTAGCCATTTTTCCATTCTGATAATACGTCGAGCAATGGTGCGCTTGTCGCCATAGCCCTGTGAAATCATCCATTTAAGCAAAGTGATGTTAGAGTTCATGTACTCAATCACTGGTGCTTTGTCTAGGTGAACCGTGCAGCCGGCAGCTGAACGCTCAGCCGCAGCATCGGACAACTCAAAAGCTTGCTCAACTTTAAGATCTGGTAAGCCTTCAATTTCTAATACGCGACCGGAGTAAACATTCTTTTTGCCTGCCTTTTCAACTGTTAGCAAGCCTCTTTGGATGGCCGCATAAGGGATTGCGTTAACCAAGTCACGTAGTGTGATGCCTGGCTGCATTTCGCCGCTGAACCTCACTAGAACGGATTCTGGCATATCAAGAGGCATGACGCCAGTTGCGGCAGCAAACGCCACTAAGCCGGAGCCGGCTGGGAAGCTAATGCCAATTGGGAAGCGCGTGTGAGAGTCGCCACCAGTGCCAACGGTGTCTGGCAATAACATACGGTTTAACCAAGAGTGAATAATGCCATCGCCAGGGCGTAAAGAAACACCGCCACGATTCATAATGAAATCTGGCAGTGTATTGTGAGTTGTTACATCAACCGGCTTAGGATAGGCGGCTGTATGACAGAATGACTGCATTGTTAAATCTGCAGAAAAACCCAAACAAGCTAAATCTTTAAGCTCATCTCGAGTCATTGGGCCGGTTGTGTCTTGAGAGCCTACGGTTGTCATATGTGGCTCACAGTAGGTACCTGCGCGAATGCCGTCTACACCACAAGCCTTGCCAACCATTTTCTGCGCTAACGTGTAACCCTTGCCCGTGTCTTTGACTTCGGTAGGTGTGCGGAACAGTGTGGATGGCTCTAAATTAAGTGCTGTGCGCGCTTTAGCGGTTAAACCTCTTCCAACAATTAGGGGGATGCGGCCACCGGCTTGAACTTCGTCAATAATAACGTCTGACTTGAGCTCAAAAGTTGTGATAACTTCATCAGTGTCGTGTTTTTTGACTACACCCTCGTAAGGGAAAATGTCAATTACATCACCCATTGCCATTTTGCTTACATCAAGCTCAATCGGTAGGGCGCCCGAATCTTCCATGGTGTTGTAAAAAATAGGAGCAATTTTGCCACCTAGGCAAACACCGCCACTGTTTTTGTTTGGCACGAAAGGAATTTCATTACCCATAAACCACAATACGGAGTTCGTGGCTGACTTACGCGAAGAGCCGGTACCAACAACATCACCCACGTAGGCCAATGGAAAGCCTTTTGCCTCAAGTGAGTCGATTTGTTCGATAGGGCCGATTTCACCAGCCTTGTCAGGATTAATTCCCGGGCGCTCCATTTTTAGCATCGCCAGGGCGTGTAGTGGAATGTCGGGGCGAGACCAGGCGTCTGGTGCTGGTGACAGGTCATCGGTGTTGGTTTCACCGGTAACTTTAAATACCGTAACCGTTAGTTTTTCAGCCAAAGTGTCTTTGCTGGTGAACCATTCGGCGTTAGCCCAAGATTCTAAAACTTGCTGAGCATGGCCGTTGCCAGCTTTTGCTTTCTCTTCGACATCGTAGAATGCATCAAACATTAACAAAGTATGAGAAAGACCTTCTACGGCAATTGGCGCTAATTCTTCATCGTCTAACAAGTCAATAATTGGAGCAATATTGTAGCCACCAACCATTGTTGAGAGCAGCTTTAAAGCGCTAGCTCTATCGATTGCGTTGCATTGTTGTTCGCCTTTGGCAACACTTGCTAAAAATCCCGCCTTAACATAGGCCGCTTCGTCTACACCAGGTGGAACGCGGTGCGTTAAAAGGTCTAAATAATAATCATCTTCAGTGCCCTTAATTAAGTGATCAGCCACAGATTGGGTTTGTTTCGCATCAAGTGCAAGTGGTGGAATGTTTAATGCCTGTCTTTCTTCACAGTGCTTTAGGTAATCTTTCTTCATTAGGGTATTCTCGGTAAGTGATGATTCAATAACAGCGTATAATTTTAGCATTTTTGCGGTCACGCCTTAATTCTATTGACTCAAACCTTCAGATTATGAAATTTAATACCCTAACATCTATCTCCCCAATCGACGGTCGCTACGGCGATAAGACCAGTGACCTTAAAGAAATTTTCAGTGAATTTGGTCTGATTAAATACCGCATTTTGGTGGAGGTTCGTTGGTTGCAGGCAATGTCTGAAAATGCGCAAATTTCCGAAGTTGGAAAATTCGATGAGGCGACCAATAAATTTCTAAACGCTATTGTCGATGGCTTTTCATTGGAGGACGCCGAGGCAGTAAAGACTATTGAACGCACAACCAATCACGATGTGAAAGCGGTTGAGTATTTCCTTAAAGATAAAATTATTGGCAACGTGGCACTTGAGCGAGTTAGCGAGTTTATTCATTTTGCTTGTACTTCGGAAGACATTAATAACCTTTCGCACGCTTTAATGTTGAGCGATGGCCGCAAAGTGCTGTTGCAACAAATGCAAAATTTGTCTAATTTGATCGCGGACTTGGCCAAAAATAATGCTGAAGTTCCAATGCTTTCTAGAACGCACGGTCAAACAGCTTCACCGACAACGCTAGGTAAAGAAATGGCCAATTTCAGTGCCAGATTAAACCGTCAAATTGCCCAGTTTGAGCAAGTTAGTATTATGGGTAAATTTAACGGCGCCGTGGGTAATTTTAATGCGCATATCAGCGCCTATCCTGCCATCGATTGGCCTACAGTATCACAAGGCTTTATTGAGAGTTTGGGTGTTAATTATGCAGCATATACTGCGCAAATTGAGCCACACGATTATATTGCTGAGTATTACCACGCGATGAATCGTTTTAATACGATTTTGATTGACTTCTCTCGTGATGTTTGGGGTTATATCTCCCTTGGCTACTTTAAGCAAAAAACGATTGCTGGCGAGGTTGGCTCTTCGACAATGCCACACAAAGTTAATCCGATTGATTTTGAAAACGGCGAAGGTAATTTGGGTCTTGCCAATGCGATTGGTGAGCACTTGGCGAGTAAACTGCCAATTTCACGCTGGCAAAGGGATTTGTCGGATTCGACTGTGCTTAGAAATCTGGGTGTTAGTTGTGCGCATTCTCTCATTGCATTCGCCTCAATAACAAAGGGCATTACCAAGCTTGAAGTAAACGAAGAAAAACTGCTTGAAGACTTAGATAATTCATGGGAAGTGTTGGCTGAACCGATTCAAACTGTAATGCGTCGTTACGGCGTTGAAAACCCTTATGAGAAACTTAAAGAGCTTACTCGAGGACAGAAAATTAACGCCAAAATTTTGCAAGATTTTGTCGCCACTTTAGACATTCCAGAAGAAGCTAAAAAAGAGCTGGCACAGTTAAGTCCGATGAACTACATTGGCGATGCGATTAAGTTGGCAAGAAACATATAAAATAGCTTGCGCAAAAGCCACTTAAGGCTGGTATAATCTCCCGCCTTTACAACCTAACAATCACAAAGGAGCAAAAAACCCATGGTTAAGATTAGAATGGCCCGAGGTGGAGCGAAGAGAAAACCTTTTTATTCGATTGTAGCAACAGACTCTAGAAAGCGTAGAGACAGTGGTTACATTGAGCGTATTGGATTCTTCAATCCAGTGGCACGCGGACAAGAAGTAAGACTTCAACTCGACGAAGATAGACTTGCATACTGGGCATCTCAAGGTGCACAGATTTCAGATCGTGTTAAGCAACTTGTTAAAGAGCACAAAGACCCTTCAATTCGTGAGAAGCGCGTAGCAGCAGCTGATGCTAAATTAGCGGCAGACGCAGCAAAAGTTGCAGCAGCTGAAAAAGCAGCAGCAGACGCGGCAGCGAAAGAAGCAGCGGAAGCGAAAGCAGCTGAAGAAGCAGAAGCAAAGGCAGCAGCCGCAGCAGCAGCGGAAGCGGCAGCTGAAGAAGCCCCTGCCGAAGAGACAACTGAAGAAGCACCAGCAGAAGATAAAGCTGCTGAGTAATTCTCTGTCTCACAAGTCAGAACAAAACGATGAAAAGCTGTTGGTCGGAAAGATCAACGGCTTTTTTGGTGTTAGGGGCTGGGTAAAAATCTTTTCCCACACCGAGCCCAGAGATAACATCCTCAACTACCAGCCTTGGTGGTATCTTGAAAAAGGCGAGTGGAAGACGGTTGAAATCACCAATGGTCGTGAACAATCGAAAACTATTGTTGCCCATGTCAAAGCCGTTGACAGTCGCGAACAAGCTCAATATCTTTTGGGGTCAGATCTTTATATTAGCAAGTCCCAATTGCCAGAACTCGATAACGAGGAGCTCTACTGGCATGAGATGACAGGTATGCGCGTTGTGAATGTGGATGGTGTCGAGTTAGGCTTTGTAGATAACATGGTGGCAACAGGCGCTAATGATGTTGTCGTCGTAAAAGGCGAGAAAGAACACTGGGTTCCTTATATCGAGCCATTCTTGGTATCGCTTGATCGTGAAGAGCGCTTGATTACAGTTGATTGGGACGAAGATTTTTAACGCTTCACGGCGAAAACCCCCTAAATTTCCCATTATCAAAATTTCGGAAATTTTGATAATTTCCTTATAAATTCTCACTTTTTGCTTAATAGTTACTCTGATTGGTTGCTTTAAGCCTATTTATATGCACTTTTGAGTCATATTTTGGGTTATTTGGCATTCTGAGCGCTTATTCCTAATATTTCCAGTATTTTTTTTGATTAAATCCCTTAATTGTCGAAAAGAGAGTTTTTAACTCTCAAATGGATTTACAATTGCTATTAATAATAAGTCATGTTTTGATTGCTTGTGAACTCGACTCTTTTTAAAAAAACAATCATTTTCTTTATGTTTTTCGCGTTCACCGCGGCCAGTGCCGGTAGTGGCTCTATATCTGACCTGCTTGATGGTAAATCGTTTGATGTGAAAATTCAAGCGTCAGGCATTCTTAGCTTATTTAAACCCGAAGGTAAGTTGATTTTTGAAAATGGAGCACTTCTTTTGTTATCGGGTAAACCTGTTGAAAAATTTGTATATGATGCTTTTGAAAAAGACGGAAAAATCTTTTTTACTGCTAGCGGCTCAACGGATTATGATGGTGGAGTGTTAGAATGGAAAGGAGTGGTTAATGGCGAGTATTTGGAAGTGGTTGAGGTGGATTGGATCAGGAATATCAACGCAAGCTTCTTTCACGATCTACTGTTACCAGACATAGTGAAGTGGACCATTAATCCGGCGCAAGTTGCCAAACAGGCAAGCGGTGATGAGATGATTTTGATACCAGCCGGTACATTTGAAATGGGCAATCCACTTGGTGCGATCGGCGATGATAATTACCCCGTACACAGCGTCACAATTGATGGTTTTTATATGGGTAAATTTGAGGTGACTGTGGGGCAGTTTAAAGCATTCGTAAAGGATACTGGGTATGAGTCCTCAATGAGCTTTTGGGAGGGTAATTTCGTTTCACCAGAAGACAATCACCCTATCGTTGGTGTAGATTGGCACACCGCAATTGCTTATGCACAGTGGGCGGGAAAACGGTTACCAACCGAAGCTGAGTGGGAGTACGCGGCTCGTGGCGGTCTTGCAGGCAAACTCTACCCGTGGGGTGATGCGCTTGATCATGATAATGCTAATTACCACCGAGCTTGGGAAAAAGGCATTACTTACGATTACCCGGATTATATTAATACCGACAAAAAAGATACGTGGCGTTATTCAAGCGCCCCTGTTGGCAGTTTCGAGCCTAATGGTTTTGGTTTGTACGATATGGCTGGCAATGTTGCTGAGTGGTGTCAAGATTGGTATCAATGGGATTTTTACTCTGTGTCGTCGATGGACAATCCACAGGGGCCAGAAACTGGCACTGAAAAAGTTACCCGAGGCGGTCATTGGTTTAGCTGGAATCTGGGCTTACGTGTGCATAATCGGGGCAGCAATCCCCCAGACGTTAAAGGATGGCAAGATGTGCAGGGTTTTCGTTTAGCAGTAGACCTAAAATAGTTTCAGACTAAGAGCCATTGTCTGGCTCGTAAATACCTTCTTCGTTCTTAAAGCCGTGCCTGTCTACCTTAAGGTCATGAATCACGCCATCATTAACGCTATAGATCCAGCCATGGACATGCAGTTGTTGGCCGCGTTGCCATGCGGTTTGCACAATTTTACTGCGAGATAAATTGGACACTTGTCTGATGACGTTAATTTCGCACATGCGGTTAAGGCGATCCTCGTCTGAATCGAGTTTCTTTAATTCTTTTTGATTGAACCAAAAGTGGTCTTTAACCGAACGTAGCCAATAATCACTAATGCCAGCATTGGTGTTTTCCATTGCAACCTTGATACCACCACAGCCATAATGGCCGCAAATAATAATATTTTCTACTTTAAGTACATCGACAGCATACTGGATGACCGACTGGCAGTTAAAGTCGACATGCTTCACCAAGTTACCAACGTTTCGATGGACAAATAACTGGCCTGGCAGTAGGCCAACTATTTCATTCGCGGGGACACGGCTGTCAGAGCACCCAATCCATAAGTATTTTGGTGTTTGCTGTTTTGATAGAGTGGCAAATAATTCAGGCCGCTCTTCTGAAACTTGTTG
>Ga0315332_10002572_pt1 | contig 10130 bp, 7 predicted proteins | sample M110034915metaG_FD_203455 | JGI IMG/M metagenome (GOLD analysis project Ga0315332, IMG submission 203455) | Ammonia-oxidizing marine archaeal communities from Monterey Bay, California, United States - M1 100m 34915 | ecosystem: Environmental > Aquatic > Marine > Intertidal zone | place: USA... | reverse complement strand
TCAAGGCGGGCATGACGAAGTATCTGGTGGCGGTGGTTTGTGGGCTCGTGATTCAAGCATTGAGATCGCAGATTCTGTGTTCCGCTTCAATCAAGGAAACCGCGGCGGTGCGATTCACAACATTGAATCAAACCCGTACCTGCATGAAGTCGTATTTGACCGCAACGTCGCGAACGAAGCAGGTGGGGCAATGGCCAACCTGAATTCAAGTGCGCGCCCTCAGGTAACCATCAACTCGGTGTTCTACAAGAACCGGGCCGACGGCGTCTCGGAAGGGGGAGCCATCTACGATCAGGGAGGCTCCGCTACAGTCGTTTGGAACAGCACCCTTCAAGGGAATGATGCAACCACAGGCGACAGCATCTTCTCAGATCAGTCGGTCTTGGTGGTCGGTAACTCGATCGCGAGCTTTAACCAGAGCGGAAACGGCTCAGGCATCTCTGATACTGGGAACCTGCTCACCATTGCAATGAACAACAACTTACCCTCGGGCTGGACCTCATCGGCAAGCAATCAGTTTCTTTCCAACAATCTGTCTGAGGACACAGCGTTATTACTGAACGCGGTAGATTCAGCTTTGGGCCCCGACGGCAACTGGGCGACGCCAGACGATGGACTGTGCATTAACTCAAATGTCCAAGGCAACCCGTTCATTGGTCATACGGCCAGCAGCGGTGGCACACAACTCGCTCCCCAACGCGACATCCTCCACAACCTTCGCTTGCCTGTAGCTGATATCGGAGCTTACCAGCACTTGCCACTCACCGAAACAAGGGCTGAATCGAATGTTGGTCCGCTTGACGTTCCCTTCAAGCAGCTGGCTGACTCCAGCCAGAATCTGAAGTCATCACCCACACAGCATGCTCCACCTGAAGCAGCTCAGCCGAACAAAGATAGCAAGTTGCACTCGCAAGCTGACTCACACCACACCAGCTTTAAAAACATGTCCGCACATACAGACGCCGATGCAACGGACTATCACTCAGACGACTTGAAACCAGAAAACACTGAGAGTTCAATCGACTGCAATGAAGAACGGATTTATGCTCAATGGGCCATTCTTGATCACACGGATTTTCTCAGCGACTTACAAATCCTGATTGAACAACTGGCATCAGAATCACTCGAGAAGGGAACAACACCCACCAGCCACCAGCGTTAGGTAACGCTGGCTTATCGTGCAAACCCTGTGCCTGCAATGCGCGGGGTTTGCAGCGTCCCGGAAGCTGCCGAACGCTCGAAACAACGAGAACAAACACGTCACGATAGGACTCAATTTCCTCCGGCAATCGGCTCCCTAACAAGATTACACTCTCGGCGTTTTTCGGTTCATTAGCTGGAAGGTGAAGTTGAACCTAGACGGGTCGACACGAATGCCGGAATCTCGACCTGTTGAAAACGTCGATTGAGAAAGGCTGGGGGGCACAGGTGCCCCCAAGCTCGCGTGATACGAGTCTCGTGTGATCAGAGTCTCAAGCCCTGGCTCCGTACAGTAGAGGTTGAGTCAGACTGAGCCGCAGGCGTGCCTCTTCCCGCATCTACCTCTGTCCCCTGATGGATGTGAAGATCTGTCAACCTGACTAGGGGCAAATCGATCGTGCGTCCGTCATGGCAACCGTGAATTCAACGTCTTAGTTTGGTTGAGGAAAGCGTTTTTTGCTGCTCAAATCTGGAGACTCCAGCCAATTACCAGCAGCGGTAAACTGCCACTTTTCGACCGCATCACCGCTTACATTGAGCAGATCTTTTCGCACCCACACCAAATTCCTGCCTGAGGCAGTATTTACGACCAATTCATGCTCGATGGTTGCCCCCTTGTCCTTGGTGGAATTGATCCACCACAAGCGAATCTCCTCTTCCAGACCTATGGCAACCAAAGGACTTCCGGGAAACCAGGCAACCGCCTTCACCTCACCTAACTCTGCTCCAATTTCAAACGACTCGAATACTGAACTGTCATCTTCGCTATTTCGCATCAGCAAAACACGCCCTTGCTTCGTGCCCACCACCAACAGTTCGACATCACTTGACCACGCCAGGCAGGTCGCTGTCGCAGCTAAGCTGGTACGTGCGATTCGTTGCCTTTCCTGTGATTGGAAATCAGAATCATTTTCCCAGAGTTCGATTCCTGAATTTTGGGCGAGAAAAAGCTGCCGGGCCGCAGGCATCCAACAGACAGCCGTGACTGAAGACTCCGTCTTGATTTTCCCAAGTTTCTCAGCGCTGTTCGCATCCAAAATAGCGACTCCCTTGATGCCGCCCACAGCCAATTCGGGACCATCTTTTGCACGATCCATGCACATCACCTCGCTGATTCCCTCCGGCTGGACAGATGCCGAGAATACCATTTCTCCATCCATATCCTGCGCAGTAACAATATCTTGCCATGCACGTAGAATCAGTGGTGGGTTCTGGGTGGCGGCTAGCAAAACGGGCACATCGGCATCCCCTGCAATAAGCCTTGGTGCATAAAAACTTTGATAGGACAGTCCCACCACGACAATTAACAGAACTGCAACCGCAGCAAGCCATAAAGGGCGCTGCTTCAAGCCCGCCTGATGCTCTAGAGCCGACTGCAGTTCGGGATTTTGACTTGTTCGTCTTCGTGCACAAGCATCCAAAATGGCCTTGAGATCGTTGCACATGTCCCGCGCTGCAATGTATCTCGCATCAGCATCCTGATGACACGCCTTGCCAAGAACCTGCCTTAGCTGGTCGGACTCTGCCGACTCAATCTGCAGCTTCAAAGAACCATCAATGAATTCATCAAACCGGTAAACACTTGCGCCAGTTGCGAGCAGAAACAGCGTCTTTGCCAGCGCATAAAGATCTGCTGAATGATCGCATCGACGCTCCGGCGGAAGAAACTCGAGCGTTCCTCTTCCGGTAGGAAAGTGGTCCGTGCGGGTCATCAACCCGATATCACTGAGCATCCATTCACCATCAACTGCGATGATATTCGCAGGTTTCACATCACAATGAGTAAGTCCAGTCTCATGCAAATCCTCGAGGATACCGAGCAGATGTATCCCCAGATGCGCAATTTCTTCAGTCATCAGTGGTGGCTTATTTTTACAGCACCATGCCAAGGTCCTGGGCTCATACCGATCAAGAGCACGGATTGCCGCGCCGCCTTTGACATCATCCGCTAACGGCATGACGTAATAGAAACCCATGTCGGTTTTACCAACTTCCTTGATCGGTACCAAACCGGCCAATGACTTCACCTGCTCGGTGTAACGTCGCACACCTTCAACCTCAAGCGAACAGTGCTCGGCAAGAATTTTCACTGCGTGATAATCCTCGGTGACAACGTTTCGTGCCAACCAGACTTCACCAAATCCCCCGCGTCCCACACACCGCAGCAGCTGGTAATTTGGAACAGCAACCTGAGGCTTCACAGAAGAAAAACCAAGCGTACTCGCATCGGTCACTTTGGCTTCACCAGGCTGAGGCAACGTGCTGTTTTCCCAAGCATCGGTTGCTACGCCACTGCGATCCGCACCCTGAACTGCTGCATTGATTTTCTCCAGCTTCAGAAACTCTTCTTCTAGCTCAGGCATCAATTCCTGGTTTTCTGCTATCACAACATCGCGAAAACCTGATTCTTTGTGCTTGCCAGCCAGGAAGTGCTCAAGAAGAAGCTGCCTCGCTTTCTCGCGTTTGGTTGCACCATCATTTTCCATCGTTCGTTTCCCTCGATAGTGTATCCAGTGACAGCAACTTCACTTCATGAGAAGAAGTTTGATTGAGAGCCAAGTTGTGACCGCAGCATTTCCTTTCCACGAGCCACTCGCATGTACACGGCACTCTCAGTGAGGTTCAACTGTTCGGACACAGCGACCGCGCTCATGTTCTTAACGTAGATCAGTGACAGAACCTCACGATATTTTTCGGGCAACATCTCGATCGCGGCTCGGACATGGTCAATCCTCTCCCCTGCTGCTACCTGAGAACTCGGACTGCCTTGCTCATCACCCACCATCTCAGAAAGCAACATCGCTGAAGAATCCCCCCCATTGGCGAATGCAATGTTTCCTCCACTTCCGGCTGGGCCCAGATGACGCCGCATTGCATCTCTCAGCACGTTCTGCGCGATGGTGGCGAGCCAGGCAAAGAAGTATTGATGATCCTCTGGATTGAATCCCCCAATGTGCCTCGTGACGCGACAACATGCTTCCTGAACAAGGTCTTCGGAATCCAATCGACGTCGTAGCGACACTGGTATCTGAAAAGACATCAAACGCTCCAAGCGATCGCGGTTCATGAACAGGACAGCCGTGAGTGCATCACTGTCACCAGCAACCGCTTGCTCAAGAAGCGATTGCAGTGATTGGTCGTCAGGCATGGGTTTTGTACTTCTCAACGAGGCTCGTTAACGGGACTTGGATCACAAGACTGTAGAAGTTTAGCGGATCACGCCGCATCTTGACGCAGTGACCTCTCAGCGACTCTCACCCGGGCAAACCAAGACGACAACTCAGCACCGTTGCCACAGCCCGGCATGCTCCAGACTTGGTTCAAAACCGTGAAAATCACAGCAAAAACCGATTGAATCGCTTCCCTGTGACAAATTCCAATCTTTTTTGTGAGGGAGCCAGGCTGACTCTCGTTGTATGAGATGTATCACGTCGCTTCTTCCAAGATCAGGAAACACATCATGTTCAAATCCCAAACTTTCAGCGATCAATCCAACCCAAAGCATTATCGCAAGGCATGCCTGACACTTGCTGCCTACCTGATTCCCTGCCTGACACTCTCAACATTGCTCTCGAAACAAGCAAACGCCCAAGCGGCCTACTGGCAGGTGAGCGGTCGTATCGTGGACCTTAACAATTGCCCATTCCCGTTTCAGGAAATCCGTGTGCGCAGCCGACTGACAAGCGTGTCTGGGGTGGGCCTTGGCGGAACACCACCATCTTTCCAAAACTTCTGGGGTGCGTATTGGGCAAGCCCGGCCAGCGTGCACCTTACCGATGCAAATGGATTTTTCAGAGTCACAAAAACGCTGCCCTTCCTCAATCCCAACCTACCACGAGACATTTCAATCGAGGCCCGTGGCAGTTTTCAGCAGTGGATACGAATTGCCCTGTTCACGAACGTTAGCGTTAGCAATCGCACGAGTGTCAATGGGAACCTATGGCGTTTTGACCTTGGTGACATATCGACTGACCTGCTGCGTATTGATCCCGCAACCTGCCCACGACGCGAAGATGACAACAAAACATTCCAATTTGATCCAGACCACTTTGACCTTCGAGACCGCGACGAAACTGCTGCTGAAGAACAGCAACGTAACGCCGAAGAAGATTCAGCCGAAATCCAAAGACCTGTCACGATCGAGGAAGTTCCCCAAGGCTTTCTTGGCAATATTGATCTCGAAATCGTCGAGACTCTTGTGGTGAATCGCAGCAACCAGGACCCAACACGTGGAATCACAACTTCGTACGTAACGGTCCGCAACAACGGAACCAGTCGCTACAATAAGAACATCAGCGCAGCCATGCTGACTCTGACGCTACCTCACTTACCAGAGGACGCAATAAACTCCTGGAACAAAGTGATTCCTTCTCTTGACCCAGGCGAAGAAAAAGAACTTGTGATGTACTACGGCAATTTCCAGACCGACCAGGCTCAGAATAGCCCATGGGATTCCTACGAGATCATCTATGAAGTTGACTCGACCAGCGTGATATTTGAATCCAACGAGAACAACAACGTTCAAAACGGTTGGTACACGCCGGGCACCGAAACCTACAACTAACCTTCACTGTTGTCTTCACAAGACTGCAAAACAGACATCACCCAACGGCCCGCATCACTCATGATGCGGGCTGTTTTCATGCGCATCTGGTGACGGCCAACTGTTCAACCAAAGAAACAGGAACACTCACAGTCTGACCGACAAAGAAACACGCGAACGCTCAAATATTGAAGCGAGTGACCTGGGACAACACTTGCCAACAACGAACCATGACACGTCGCAAGTAAAGACGCGCTTTTGGATAACTCAATACAAATAGATGGGGGGCGAGGGATCATCGCTATCCATTCCAGACCGTCCGAGACACATAACTGCATGACCTGCAAGCACAGAAAAACCTGAACTCGCCAGCAAGGGCCTCGTGCACATCACCGCGGCCTTTGCACCGCTACCCGAATGCGATTAGACCAGACTACAATCATCAATTAAAAATCACAGCAATCAAATTTCACACGGTAAACCTGATGCCTGAAAGCAAGCTGACTCGACGTAACGTTCTCAAGGCAACGGGCGCAGTCACAGCAGCCTCCGCAGTCTCCCTCGGATCGGACCAAACGAACGAGGCCGCAGAAAACAAAAACACAGCCCCTGATGCACCATCAAGCGTTCAGCTATCGCCCGCACAACAGAAACTTGAACAATTGTGGGAAGAGCACTTGGCCAGTGAGTTCAAAGACAAGAGTGCATTATCAGCAGTCAACACAATGGTTGCTCACCCAAATGTCAATCATATCCCGGTCATGACCGGCGGCGTCAACCGAGAACAACTCCAGCATTTCTACGGAACCTACTTCATTCCGCAAATGCCTGAAGACACTGCAATTGTTCCCATTTCACGCACGATAGGAAATGACAGAATTGTGGACGAGTTCGTCTTCAAGTTCACGCACTCAGTCCAGATGGATTGGCTGCTGCCGGGAGTTGCCCCGACGAACAAACCCGTCGAAGTTGTCAAAGTGGTGATCGTTCAATTCGAAGATGGAAAAATCAAATCAGAGCGTATTCACTGGGACCAAGCATCGGTACTGGTGCAGATTGGACTCATCGAACCAGGAGAACTGCCTGTCGCTGGCGTCGCTACGGCACGCAAAGCTCTTAATCCTGAACTACCTTCCAACGAGTTGATGAAACGCACGATCGACGACCCTCAACTTTAAACACGCCCCTTCACAGACCAACGCGGGCCTGAACCGCTCGTATGTTCCACCGCCTCAGTTGGCTGAATCTCCACGGTCTTTCTCGCGGACGGATCACTTCGTGAAAGAAACCGAAAAACATCTGAGATCACACTGCGAGAATCCACAGTCTCGCTCATAACCCCAACGCTTCGCTGGCCGCTTTGTGGAACGATTTACGAATTCCTGAACCGTCACTGTTAGGAAGATCAGCTCGTTGAATCATTAGAACGTAAATGGTTTGTGTTTCAGGATCGACCCAACCCTGAGTACCAAACGCTCCTCCATGACCAAAGGTCCCGGACGAGAGCGATTCGGTAACCCCTTGAGGTTCTCGAACAATGCACCACCCCAGTCCCCAGCAATTGCCCGGAGTAAAACCTGTTACCAAGTCACCAGTTTGTGGTTGAGTCATCTCTTTGACAGCTTGCTCAGAAACAATCCGATCGCCTCTCCGCAACTGTCCACCGCTCAAAATCATCTGGTAAAAACGGAACATGTCGCGGGCCGTCGAAAAGAGTCCACCAGAAGGGTTAGGTGCTTTGACATTCGATGGATCGACAATGCGGTTATCAATCTCGGCTAGCGTCTTGTTTGGGCCATCCATCCGATACAGCCCAGCAATTCTGGCTTGCTGTTTATCATTGGGAAAGAAACTCGTATTGGTCATTTGGAGTGGATCAAAGATCCGTTGTTGGACAAACTCTTCGAAAGGTTTTCCAGCAACAACTTCAACAACGCGTCCAGCCACATTGAGACCGGGACTGTACTGCCATTTTGTCCCTGGCTGAAATTTCAGTGGCCGCGTAGCAAGTTGGTCCACCGCATCCTTGAGCGATGAATCAAACACCTGATTTCCCGCAAGCCCTGATGTATGTGTGACCACGTCTCGAATCGTAATTTCACGATTGGGAGCACTGCCATTTTGCAACTTGACATTCTTGTATTCCGGAAGGTACTTGCTAATGTTGTCATCAATATTCAGCTTACCTTCATCCTGCAAGATCATCACGGCAGTTGCCGTCACAGGCTTTGTCATCGAGGCAATTGAGAACATTTTATGCGTTTGCATTTGCTTCTCGGAATTGATCTCCGCCAATCCTACGGCCCCAAGATGCACGACCTTTCCATCGTGCGCAACAAGCGTTACAGCCCCCGCAACTTGGCCCTGATCGACAAAACGTTGCATCACAGCATCAACCGGTTTCAGAAGCGGAAGTGCAATTTTTTCACTGGGTTCCTGCCCCAACACCACACCGGTGGACACAAACAGCAACAATAGGATATTGGCATGCATGCGATTGATCATTTTGATTCGTTATTTTCCTAAGACGGTGCTTCCACAAGTTGACTCAACAATGATCCACATTATATCGCAATGCAAACAGCAGAGTGTTCAATCGCCCCAGTTCATCAGGTGACAAAGCCTTGGTAATTCTGCATTTCGATGCAGTTCCTACGATCTCTGTTTCGGGCACAACCCTGCGCTCACGCATACATCTAGCGGCATGGCATGGAATGGCAAGGTGAACCTCTGGAAAACAGTCTCCTGCGAAGTTACGTTAGAGGGATGTTTTAACAAGAAGATCAAGCCACAACGTGATTCACAATTCAGCTGTTTGTCAGCACCGTCTCAGTTGATTTTTGCGTCAGAGATTCGCAATCCTGATACGCGCAGCATTTAGACTGCGGAGAGGAAACTCCGATGAGTACTTGCTTGAAAGGAAAGCGAATCGCCATTGCTGGCGGCAGTGGTTTTCTTGGACGCTCAATGGCAGAATATTTTCTCGACCGTGGTGCCGACGTCACCCTCATCTCACGATCGATTCCCCAAGGCACAGGAAAGTGCAAGCACGCCGTTTGGGATGGTCGCACCCTTGGTGACTGGATAACCGTAATCGATGGCTGTGACGCCGTGGTGAATCTTGCCGGGCGTACGGTAAACTGCATCAAGACGCCTGATCACCAAGACGAGATTTTACGATCACGTGTCGAGTCCACGCGTGCGTTGGGCGCAGCGATGCTTGAGGCACAAGCCCCACCACCGGTCTGGGTCCAAATGAGCACCGCCCACATTTACGGTGATCCTCCCACCGCCGTGTGCAATGAAGACTCAGCCACCGGGTATGGTTTGGCGCCGACAGTGGCAAAAGAATGGGAAACGGCTTTTACAGAGAGCATTTCCCCAGCTCAGCGTGGAGTGTTGATGCGCACCAGTTTCGTCATAGGACGTGACCGTGGCGGCGGCGGCGGTGCACTTGCAACCCTCAGGCTGATCACCAAACTCGGCCTCGGTGGCAAAGTCGGAAAAGGCACCCAAGGCATGTCATGGATTCACGAAGATGACTTGAACGCAATTTTCACTCGGGCAATCCTTAACGAGACAATGTCAGGTCCCTACATCGTTTCATCACCCCATCCAAAATCCCAAGCAGAATTCATGCGGACGCTGCGAAAATCAGTCCGCATGCCAATTGGGTTACCCGCTTTTGAGTGGATGGTGCGAATTGGTGCTCCCCTGTTTCTTAGAACCGATCCAGAACTTGTGCTCTATGGACGATACGTGATGCCCAAACGTCTACTGGCCGAAGGTTTCGAGTTTGAGTTCGCCGACCTAACGCGTGCATTGAGCGATTTGCAACACTAGCACTCTCAACAAGGGACAGACACCTGTAAAAAAATTGCCAACCACCGGTTGAGAACAAATTGGTGCAATCAAAATCACCGACCGAACGAAGGAACACAGACAAGTAAAACAGCTCACAGAACGTGCGCCCGGCAGGCAAACAAATTACCTGCTGTGAAACAGATGTCACGCAGTCGATGATGGGTTTCCAATCACGGGTGGCGGTGAAAGAGATTCATGGCGACTGACGTACTCCCCGCGAGTGACAACTGCAACCTCACTGAAATGAGCCCCCTTTGAGCAGTGGCTTGAGAGTTGATCAGTGGTTTGAGAGTTGATCAGTGGTTTGAGAGTTGATCAGTGGTGTGAGACTGGCAACGGTTTGTCCGCGCAGTCAATTTGGAAACACACATCGATTTGCAGCATATCGTTTTCTGTGTGAGACCACGTGGCATGATGATTGACAATTCACGAAAACCAAAATCAACTTGTGTCACCACCTGTTTTTCTGAACACTCCCCAAACGTATTCTCGATTAAAATTCATTTAGCCAAATCACCTATCC
>Ga0315332_10002562_pt1 | contig 10145 bp, 8 predicted proteins | sample M110034915metaG_FD_203455 | JGI IMG/M metagenome (GOLD analysis project Ga0315332, IMG submission 203455) | Ammonia-oxidizing marine archaeal communities from Monterey Bay, California, United States - M1 100m 34915 | ecosystem: Environmental > Aquatic > Marine > Intertidal zone | place: USA... | reverse complement strand
TCTGCGACTACCGGTGAAACAAAGAAAACGACTGCGTACCGGGTAACCAACAAGCGGATAGTCCACAACGAGTACCAACCATGAGCATCACGCTTCACAATCGTCGCACGATCCTGAAAGCAGGGACCGTTGGGCTTGCCATTCCAATGATGGAATCTGTCGCTGCGGCAAATGCTCCGACAACCGCACCAAAGCGATTCCTGATGATCGGCTGCGGCTACGGTTTCACGAAGGAAACCTTCTTCCCCACTGAATCTGGTCGCTTTGCGGACATTGGTCTCACGCCGGGCCTGAAACCCCTGCAGCGACATCGTGACGACATCACCATGGTCTCGAATTTGACCAACCTTGGTGCAACCAACGCGCACGGTGGCAGCACGTCCTACCTGACGGGAGCAAATGTCAGCGGGACCCCGGGCAAGAAGTTCCACAATTCAATTTCGCTTGATCAGGTCATCGCCCGCAGGATCGGACAGGACACTCGCTTTCCAACCATTCCCATCAGTGACAAAGACAATAACGACGGTCACGGCCCGGGGCTATCGCTTTCGTGGTCCGACAAAGGCCATCCGATCCCCGGCGTCACGAATCCTTTGGATCTGTATCATCAACTATTCGGTCAAGACAAAGAAACGGATGCCGAGCGTGAATTCCGGCTCTCCGAACGGCGAAGCGTTCTCGATGGTATGGTCGCCGACCTTAAGTCATCCAGCCGGCAGCTCAGCCAGACAGATCAGCGCAAACTGAAAGACTACCTGGAATCGATTCGCCAAATAGAAAAGAGCATCAGTCGGGAAGTTGAGTGGGCCAATACGCCGAAGCCAGACGCGCCACTGAAACAACCCAAGGACACGATGGATGGTCTTGCGGCACTGAAAACCTTGCAAAAACTAATCATCGCCGCGTTCCAAACCGATTCAACTCGAGTCATCACGTATCGCCAACCCATCAACTCAATCCTGAAGAGCTGGCAATTCGGCCTCGGCGCACACTCGCTGTCTCACTACAACCTCGATCCTCGCAGACGCGAAGCGTCAGAGCAGAAAGACACCCTATTCATGGAACTTTTTGCTGGCCTGATCGATATGTTCAAGCAAGCCGAAGACATCCACGGCCAAAACCTCTTCGAGTCAACTCTCATCAGTTACGGTTCCAACCTGCGCACAGGCCATGGACTGAAAGGCTGCCCGGCTCTTTACACTGGCGGCGCTGTAGCCAACTTGAAGTACGGCGAGCACATCGTGCTACCACAAAAAGACACGCCGCTGTCAAATTACTGGCTGACTTTAGTTCAACATGCCGGCATACCACTTGACCAGTTCAGCCACAGCACTGGAAGCCTTTCGGAATTGGTGTCATAGCATCGGAGGATCTTAAGCCAGTAACGATCTCGATGCAGACTGCGTTTATCGCTTGGAAGCATCTTGGCCTCTGGCGTGCCCCTTGTCTCCAGAACCATGCTTGGCATGTTGGATTGCCACCGCTGGTTCAACCAACAAAGACATCATGACAATCTTCGATATGCACCAGACTCCATTCGAGATTGCGGACATCGGTGTGTCGACTATCCAGCAGTTATAGACCAGATTCGAATGATAATGACGAAACGGAACGGCCACTGAAGGATAAGTCCACAGCCGTTTTAGATGAGTAACAAAATAACCTTCAACACACTGTTCCTTGCCTTGTCAGGTCATCCGCCTTTGCAGAGCAGCCCATCATTCCCATTGGTGTATCAAAATGGTTGCTGGAGAGGAAAGTCGTTTGCGGTGAGGGTATCGAGACCGCGGGGGCAACAAGCAATGGCATGATCTGAATGTATCCGTGTTCGTCCGGAAACGCAGTATTCCCGACAAAGCGGACGAGGTGTTTAAGGATGTTCAGCGGGCAATGCGGCTGGCTCGGCACCAAGCCAAGCAATGAATGACCCGATTAACACCGGATTTTTCGGAAATTCCGCACGCGGCAATTTAGCGGTGCGGCTTAGTCAGAACTACGATCAGTCAATTTACGGGGCACCTGATGAAGCAAATCAAGTGAGCTGTCACCCCGACTTCGCGGCATTAAAGTGCGCGGCCTACTTTCAAAGCGGAAAGATGGACAAGGATCGCGAAGCCAAATTTTTTCCTTTGACAAGCAAAGTATCGCCGATTTTCCTGACCGATTCGAAAGACGTCAAGTTCCATAGAGGAGCGCGTGTCGGATGCCAAAGAGTAGGCCATTTTTTTAGGGAGGGCGATAGCCTTGCTGCGGCTTTCGCCAACACTTGCGTAGTCTCACAGGACCCACAAGAAGTTAGCGATGCTGCGATTGTTGATTTTGCAGGCCACAGCAATCTGATTTTTCACACCTGTATCATGCCCAGTTTCCGCATCTGGCTTCTCTTCGGATAGTCGGCCAATCTATTCCTGAACCACAAACGCTTCTTGTCCTTCGTGACGTAGCCAGTCTCATCCAGCTTCAGAGCGGTATCAGGAACAGACCATTCAGACCTGCCCCCATTTGATTGAAAGATTTCTCAGCCTTGCAACACACAGCGGGCAATTGAGCTGATTAATTAATTACCAGCACTCGAAGATTTACTCGACGAATTGCTCGACTCGGGTAAAACCCAGTCGGGCCGCGGAAAGTGGCACGTGTAGCCGTTTGGATAGCGTTGAAGATAATCCTGATGATCTGGTTCGGCTTCCCAAAAATCGCTTGCAGCGGTCACTTCCGTCACCACCTTGCCAGGCCATTTCCCGGAGGCCTCGACGTCAGCAATCGTATCGATGGCAACTCGCTTCTGCTCATCACTGGTGTAGTAAATTGCCGAGCGGTACGACGTACCTCGATCATTTCCCTGACGATTCACGGTCGTTGGGTCATGAATCTGGAAAAAGACTTCGAGCATTTTGCGATAGCTTGTTTCTGCAGGATCAAAGACGATTTCGATCGCTTCGGCATGAGTCCCGTGGTTCCGGTAGGTCGCATTTCGCACGTCACCGCCTGTGTAACCAACACGTGTGTCGATGACCCCCGGCAAATCCCGGATCAACTCCTGCATACCCCAGAAGCAACCACCGGCAAGCACTGCCACCTCTCTTGTCGCTGAATTTGTATTCACTTTTTCATCTCCTTGCATGGTGCCTTCTAGGGGCGGGTTGGTTTCGTTTGGAAAGAATGCGGCTGCGTAGTCGTCATAGCCTTCCGCTTTTAGTTTTTCAGCTGGCACGAATCGCATCGAAGCTGAATTGATGCAGTACCGCAAACCAGTTGGCTGGGGGCCGTCGTTAAACACATGCCCGAGGTGCGAGTCACCAAACTTGGATCGCACTTCGATTCGTGTCGAGAAGAGCGTGTGATCAGCCTTTTCGACGATATTGCCGCCATCGACTACCTGGAAGAAGGACGGCCAACCAGTTCCCGATTTATATTTTTCCTTTGAGCTGAATAAAGGCTCGCCCGAAACGATATCGACGTACAAACCTTCCTTTTTGTTGTCCCAAAACTCATTGTTGAAAGCTCGTTCCGTTCCCTCATCTTGTGTTACAGCGTACTGCAATGGGGTGAGAATTTTTCGCAACTCAGCGTCATCGGGTTTCTTGAACCTGGCCCAGACGTCGTTGTTGTTAACGTCCAACGCTGATTGATTGCTCGCCGACCGCTGCGTGGGCTGAGGTTGTCGCCGACTGGCTAAGAAGATTACCAGGGCCACCACGGCCATCGCTACGAACGCTAAGACAACTTGAGTGCTTCGATTCATCGTCATTATCCCGTGCCACCATGCCGCCGTACGGTTCTCGAGACCGCAATGGTTTCTGGTGGAGGCTGTTTAGTCGAGTTGCAAATTAGATATCTCGGTCATGCTAGATTTCGCCCCACAATCAGTGGGAATCACGCCGGGTAGTTTCTTCCAATTTTGATGATCTAGCAAGTGAAGTCTTGTCATACGACTCGCAAGGCAAAAATCAAACGCTCTGCGACCAGCCGAATGCCCTAGGTTGCCGGAGACCACAAGATCGACATCCCACCTAACCAGTCTACCCTGACTTCCGGAAAGCTGGCTTCCAGAAAACGCGCTTCCAGAAAACTGGCATTGAGCCACTTACTCATTCTCACCTCCGCATGATGTCGGTTCACGGAGGATTATACAAGGCTGTCAAAGTAGGTCTTAGCCAAACCAGAACGCACAAGAGCACGCGTCGAGTCCACATTTGGAGTCAGTTCCCGACGTGTTTGACGTTTTGGAAAAGAAAGTGACCAGGGCTCTTTTCGACTACAACCCTCGTTGATTCTTACGTCGCTAATTCGATTCTGACGCGAGTTCCAACCTGTAGCGTGACGGAGGTGCAGTATCTCCTTGCAGAACTTCGTTGTGCAGCTCCACCTGGACTCCACCGTTGGTGACTTGAGCGCGGCCAATGATCGGCGACGGTGACCCTCTGTCACCTTTCCGTGGGTGATAGACCGATACCGAATCAGGCGTCGACGCTTTGCCGTTCACCGACGGCGGTTGAAACGTCACCTTGACCTTGGGAACGCCGGAGCGAGGGATTCGAGACGTAGCGTATATTTCTACAAACGATGTAGAACGTCCGTTGAAGGAAAACACATCGCCCTCAAAACGAAGAGCACCAACACGATGTTCTCTATCGCGTTCATGATCCTTCAGAAAACAGGCGAACCACGTGTAGGGTTGGCCTTTGAGCTGAACGGTATCTTCTCTTCGCAGTTCCCATGTATAGGTGCCCGACTTCCATCGCATTGGCTTGCGAACACTCACAAACTCGCCCTCATAACCGGCACTTTCGCACAGACCACCGGCAACCGGTTTTGCGGCATCGATACTGACAGGGGCGCCGCCCCATCGCGAAAAAATTGCCCCTGGACCTGGATGCACTCGTCGCCGTTCCGTCGGGGATGGCCAACCGTTTACGTTGGATTGAATACCGCCGTAGAACATGATCTTGTTCAAATGCTGACCGCCCATCGGGGCAATGTACAGATTGACTGAGTCGGGTACATCACGATCAACCGTGAATGTTACTCCGATCGTTTTCACATCAGGAACAGATGATGCGCCTTCCCAATAAAGGTCGGTGGTGTGCCAAGGGAGCCTGACACCGTCAGAGGCAACCTGCTTTACTTCGGCTTCCTCACCCGTCGCAACTGACAACAGGCAAACCAAAACGAAGCAGATCGTGGCTAGATTAACTTTGATCATTGCTTGACTCGGGTGGGAAACAATTGACTGACAATCGGTCAAGTGTGTCGAATTACCATAAGGAAATCAAGGTTGGGACGTATCCTGCAGTCGATCATGGTAAGCGAAAATGTCATCGTCAATTTCACAAAGCATTGACGCCGACCATGGTTAAACACTTGAGTTACCATGCCTGCACACCTCCTCGCGTGTCTTGACGGCAGCTTCTGCCGTTGCGTGATTCTCACTAGCTCATAGCGGGATTGCTGAATTGCCAACCTCGTTCAAGATGAATCACAATGGGGCGTGGCACAGATTTAAAAAACAACGCGGTTACGCTTTTGGCGGTCCACGACGGTAAGGTCCTGTCGCAGAATGCTCTCTGCCCAGATGACCTTCATTTCTTTTTAGTGCCGTACTTCTCAAGCAATTTCGTTGCCCGTTTCTGAGCTTTTGACAATTGCTCCGGCGAAAGTTCACCACCCGCGTCGTCTCGCCGCTTCACAGCATTTACGTAGCCACCATCCGCAGCGATAGAGAACCATGCGTATGCTTCAACCATATCCTGTGGTACCCATGTACCGTTGGCATACATTCTTCCAAGGTCGAACTGAGCTTTCTCATCCCCCTTGTAAGCTGCCTGGCGGTACCAATTCACCGCTTCCGAGTCGTCCTGTGGCACACCGTGACCGTTCTCGTACATTGCCCCCAAGTCGCGTTCAGCCTCCGCAATCCCCCATTCCACCGCCATGCGGAACCCCTTCACCGCTTCCTTGTAATCCTGTGGTACAAATTGGCCGTCGCGATACATCACACCTAGTTTGTAATTAGCAAGTCGCTCACCCTGTTCTGCTGCCAAGCGATACCACTTCACCGCTTCCGCAAGGTCCTGTGGCTGGCCTTGGCCGCCGGTGTGGTACATCAAACCCAGGTGGTAAGACCCAAAAGCCAGCCCCTGGTCTGCCGCTACGCGGGCCCACTTCATCGCTTTTGCAAAGTCTTTTTGCTCGCCACTGCCGTAGTAATACATCGAAACCAGTTTTAAGACAGCAGTTTTCTGCCCCTGTTCAGCCGCCAAGCGATACCACTTCGCCGCTTCCGCGTAGTCCTTTGGCAGGTATGAGCCAGCCTCGTACATCGAACCTAATCGGGCCTGAGCGTGCAGATACCCCTGTTCCGCTGCCAACCGCGTCCATTTCACCCCTTCCGCAGTGTCCCGTGGCACACCTCGGCCCCAGGCGTAACATACACCGAGCTTGTTCTGCGCCTCCGCATTCCCTTGCTCTGCTGCTAAGCGATAGCACTTCGCCGCTGCTGCGTAGTCCTGTGGTACGCCTTCGCCGTCGGAGTATTGGTCCCCTAGCATCACCTGTTCTTTGGGATCTGAGGGACCAAGGAGATCTGAGGAACACCCGCCCAGCGGCAACACACAGATAGCCACGTAGATGCCGAAGGTTTTACAGATATTCATGCGTCTCCCACCTAAACCAAAACAAACGGTACGTAACCCAACGCACGGCAAATAGAGCATATACAAAGCCCCGTCGCTGACAAAATACCCACGCTACCAAATGCAGCCCTCAACTTGACTCAATTCAATTTCCAGAAGCGAAAGAGCCGTCTGCCGAAGGTGCCGGCAAACGCTCTCAGTGACGCTCTCAGTGACGCTCTCAGTGACGCTCTCAGTGACGCTAGCATGAAGCCACTAGAGCCTCGCATGTCCCACGCGAAAACCCGCAAGCGTGCAGGTAGACGCAACGATCAACGCTGTATTTTTTTACAACTCGGGCTAAGAGAGTGACCCAACACCTCAAATCAGATTGATTGACTGACGAGCCAGTTCTTAGCCAGGTTTGTGGTTTTCTTGGACGCCAAAACCCAAGCCAACTCGTGCACCCATTGTGGCTGATCCACAATGTGCTTAAGTCACAAAGCCATCAACTCTTGGCACTCATCTGTTCATGGGCCTAGGTAGCACAAAGAACGTAGCGTTCAAGAATTTCCGCCGTGTTTACCCGGTAGTGTTCAACACCCTCCAAATGTACTCAAGATTCCAATCAGGCTCTGCGGTGTCATGGTTTTTTGTAGCCTTGGATCAGGTCATAGTTGTTGTAACGAATCGACACCAGTTCGATTTTTGCCAAGCTCTTGGCTTGTGCGTCGGTGATCGAGAATAAGCCTTCCAGCGACAAGTATTTGAGCTTGCTCAAACTTTCTGCCTGTTTGTCGGTGATGGACCTTAAGCCGTTCAAGCTGAGCCTGCGGCCTCCGTTTCCATCAGGAGCAACATTACCGAGTATTTTTGCCTGTTCGTCGGAAATGGAGGTTAAGCCGTCTAAACAAAGGTGTGGAACACGAATCAGGCTTTTGGCCTGTGCATCCGTGATGGACGTCAAACCGTTTAACATGAGACGTCCCTCAAGCCAACTCAGACCTTCGGCCTGTCCATCCGTGATCGACGTCAAACCGTTTAGCTCAAGAAAGTCGTTTTCAATCCGTCCAAGACTTACCGCCTGTTCATCCATGATGGACTTCAAGCCGTTTAACTCAAGTTTAAATTCAATCCGACTCAGGCTTTGGGCTTGTTCGTCCGTGACGGCCGTCAAGCCGTTTAAGCGAAGAGTGTCAGTGTTGTTACTCAAGCTCGCCGCTTGTTGGTTGGTCACTGACGTTAGCCCGTTCAACGACATTGAGTCACTTCGACCCAACTCTTTCGCTTGAGTATCTGTGAGTTGAGTGAGGCCGTCTAATTCAAGGTTTCCTACATTTCCGAGGCATTCAGCCTGTTCTTCCGTGATGGACGTCAAGCCGTTTAAATCAAGAAAGCCAACCTGACTCAGAAGTTTGACTTGTGCGTTGGTGAGGGATGTTACACCATTTAACTCCAGGAACGTTACTTTACTCAAGCTTTCGGCCTGTGCGTCCGTGATGGAAGTCAAACGGTTTAATTCGACCCTGTCAACCTTGCTCAAGCTTTCAGCCTGTGCGTCCGTGATTGAGGTCAAAAGTAAGTGAAACGAGCTTGCCCCACGATATTCCGGGGATGTCTTCTCCTTGCTCAAAATGTCTGCCTGCCGGTCAGTCATGCGCCCTGAGGCGTTCACCTCCTTGATGATCTCCTCTGGTGTTTGCTGCGTCCAATGAATAGCCACCCCTACCAAGGCAAACCCCATTACCAACATTCCCAAGACGATTACCAGCGTTAGTAGATACTTGCCCATCAGTCCAATCTGTTTATGTGAGTACTTTAGTGGTGCACTTGATGTAGTACGAGACGAATGAAAGGTTACCAAAGTAATGGATCCTTGGCTGAGTTTTTAGGCAACGAACGCCGCTCGACAGTTGCCGGTTCCACCGCGGTGCTTGGCATCCAGACCAGCTCAGGAAAGAAGAATTGGTAAGGACTCGTTTCTCGCCTCGACTTAGAATCGACTCTGCCTCCGACGGGGCGACCAAAAAACTCGAGTTCTAAAGCGTCCTGACCTTTTCCTGGATGCCTGATCCGAAAACGGTTCCCGCACGTTTTCGTTTCCCCTATTGGTTTCCATCGTTACGGATGGTTAAGTTGCTTTTCGTTTGCTATTTAATTCACCACTTCTTTTCACCCGCTTTGTTGTCAACCAACCGTGCAAAAAACGCTTCACGGGAAAAAACAACCTTGCCATCCAACTCGAATTGACTTTCGTAACGCATTTGTTCCTTACTGACCAACACGCACTTCTTGGTTTCCTTAACGCCATCGGAGTGGACATACGTCCCCTGATAAGTCTTAGTTGCCGGATCGTAATGGTCACGGCCGGAAGTCTCAGGAAACCCTTCGCCCTTGGTGCGGCACGTGAAGACGCCCTCCTTTGGGTCGTATTCCCTCTGAGTGACAAAGGGAACTCTCCTTCCATTGATCAATGGGCTAAAAGTCAACTCGATAGATTTCCCCTTCACCACCCAACGAGTCTCCATCATGTCTTCAAAGGGCTCCACGTCGCCACCTACGGGCATGTTCTTCCCTGTAACTTTCCAACGCCCGACCTCATTCGCGAATAGGCTCGCGGCTTCCTCGGCAGTTAGGACAGTCTTCTTCTCACCCGAGTTTTGTTTCGACTTCGTATTTTCATTTGCCACGCCGTTGCCGCACTCGGACACCAGCAAAAAGGCGCAACCAATTACTAGTAGTTTTTTGATTCTGTTCATCGGACTTTTTTACCTAGGAGTTACCGGTTCTTGTATTTATCGATCAGTGATTAAACAACTGTTTGGATGAAGGTCCTGTGAACTTTGCTCAGGCTTCTGCCTGCTCGTCGGTGATTGAGCTTAAGCCATTCAACTTTAGTCAGGCTTTTCGACACCCTGCTTCAACGGGCCTACGCTTGAGGAATTCGGGGCTGCAACGTAGTTCACGACACAGACATGAAGCGTTCTCAAATCTTTCCCGGTGGTTCAAAATTCGTTTGATCCAAAATCCCTCTGATCTTCTCCATCGAGACGAAATCGTCCATCAAGTAATGCAGAACAGGACCCGGACGCCTAATAGGAATCTGCAGCCGTTCAAGGAGAGACATTCTGTTGACCGGCCCTAATCCGAGTCGAAACCAACTCCTGTGAGAAGACCCGCTGGCCTTTGTAAAACACTTCCATTGTCTGCTGAATTTCATCATCGCCAACCCGACGGTTAACGGTCACCGTTTTGCTATCTGACGGCGGCGTTGTCGGTAAGAAATAGCTGGACATCGTTCGTGTAGACAGATCGTACCGCTCGTATGAAATTGTCTCCGGATTCTCACCCCATTTCGCACGGTAGACAAAAACACTTTTGACCGCATCGAATTTCTGGAGGCCGAGGTAAGTCACCGGTTGCCCATTTTCCACCAGATCAAACTGATACTCCAAAGATTTCCCTTTTTCCTTCCAGCGAACCGTCTTGTTCATTTCAACTAGCTGAGGGTCTCCATTTTCGGGCATGCCT
>Ga0315332_10002559_pt1 | contig 10147 bp, 15 predicted proteins | sample M110034915metaG_FD_203455 | JGI IMG/M metagenome (GOLD analysis project Ga0315332, IMG submission 203455) | Ammonia-oxidizing marine archaeal communities from Monterey Bay, California, United States - M1 100m 34915 | ecosystem: Environmental > Aquatic > Marine > Intertidal zone | place: USA... | reverse complement strand
GGCTCCTCCTATAGATGATCTTGATATCTATTGGTTTGATTGGGACCAAGATCATCCATGTAAAGAAGCATGTATGACTTTACTAGAGATTGGTGGTAAGTATATTGATATATCATCTGCTATTGGGTATGAAACTTGGATTCGTATTAATACTCGTCCTGCTGGTTGGCATTGTGATCAAGATGATAGATTAAATCTAACGCAGAATAAAACTTCCTATCCACTTTGCTCAATGGTTTATTATCCTTTTGTTGCAGATGATTTAGAAGGTGGTAGATTGGAGTTTGAGGATGGTAGAATAATAGAACCTAAAACAAATAGATTAGTTGTGTTTGGTCCAGGAATACGTCATAATGTAGAAGAGGATTATATTGGTGATAGGATTTCATTTGCACTGAATCCTTGGCCTAAACCTATTTGTCAAGAACTCTGTTTTGAAAACAAGTATGATCAAAGTCAGAAACAAAGATTGCAACAACAAAAATTGGAGATGGAAAAGAAATGACTGAACTTAAAGATTGGTTGAATTCTATTAACTTTACGAAGCATGATTTGAGGGATGATGATCCTGATGTTATGAAAGATTATGCTCCATATATTATCAATCGTTGTTTATCAGGCCACCTTGATTGTATTATGTTTGCGAATGAGATGAATAAATATTCTTTCCTTGATAAAGATATGCAATATTCTTTTTATCTAAATACACTTAGGAAAAAGAAGAGATTCAGTCCCTGGCTCCGAAAGGATAAAGTCACAGATCTTGAAATCATTAAACAATACTATGGTTATAGTAACGAAAAAGCATCTAATGCTTTAAAGATATTAACCCCTGAACAAATTAATTACATTAAACAACGACTTGAAACTGGAGGATCGAAATGACTGATACCGTTGAACCTACCGTACAGTGGTCGCAAGACCAGATGGTAGAAATAACTTTAAACGAACCTGACGACTTTTTAAAAGTCAGGGAAACACTTACAAGAATTGGTGTAGCATCAAGAAAGGAAAAGAAATTATATCAGAGTTGCCATATCTTACATAAACAAGGAAGATATTATATCGTACATTTTAAGGAGCTGTTTGCGTTAGACGGAAAACATGCTAATCTTACTGTTAATGACGTTCAACGTAGAAATCGTATTGCTCGTCTTCTAGCTGATTGGGGTCTTATATCTATAGTAAAACCTGATTCAGTATCTGATATTGCTCCACTTAATCAAATTAAAGTTCTTGCTTATAAGGACAAAGGAGATTGGGTATTAGAGCAGAAGTATAATATAGGAAAAAAAGGAAAGACTCAAGAAACCACTGATTAAACAAACGATTTTATTATGGATTATTTAAAGTACGGTAAACAGGATCAACAACCACAGAAACCTCAACAACAAGGTTTTGGAAAGGTTCAACAACCACAGAAACCTAAACTTACTCAAGATGATTTTTATTTTGGTGATTTAGTTAATAAACCACAACAAGAAATTTTCAGTTCTCCTTTATCCTCACAAGAAGCTTCTTCGGATAGTGTTCCTGAATTTTTTAATGCTAAAACTGAAAAGAATGAGTTTGGGGATGAGGTGGTGAACTTATTTCCTGTTCCTGTGATGATTTGTTCTTGTCCATTTAAATATGATGAAGAATTGAAAATGATTAGACAGGAACCATGCACTAAAGACGAAAGATTAATTTCATATAATAATATATCTGATGATACATTTATTCTTAACCGTCCAGAATTAACAAAAATTAGATCATGGATTGATACAAAAATTGAAGTTTTTAAAAAAAGTATATTAGGATATAAAAATGATTTAATTATTACACAATCATGGGTGAATAAAAATAAAAAAAATGAACAACATCATATCCATAGTCATCCTAATAGTATTGTAAGTGGGGTATGGTATCCTTATATTCATGAAAAATTACCACCTATTGAGTTTTATGATACCCATGAAAGGGAAGTTCAACCAATAAAAGAAACATTGAATATCTTTAATAGTGGATCATATATGCTACCAATGAATATGGGTGAGTTAATAATGTTCCCTTCCAATCTTAGACATTCTGTTCCTCCGAATATATTTGATGAAGAAAGAATTAGTTTATCATTTAATACATGGTCTAAAGGTAGTATGGGTGATAAACAATCATTAACGTATCTTCCATCAGATAGATGAGTATAACCGTATAGGGATTTGGGATAGAAGTGTTATAATTAGTATTGGATGCCGAAAGGATCCAAACTTAAAACACTCGCTTAATAAGGAGCTACTATCATGGGTAACCTAGCAAGGTACACCGCTGCAGATCTTCCAGCATTATTGGACAGGATCTCAAAGAACAGTATTGGAATGCATGACTATCTTGATCGTGTATTTGATTTTCAAGAAACACAGTCAAATTATCCACCATATAATTTAATACAATTAAACAATCATGAGTCGAAACTCGAAATCGCCTTGGCGGGGTTCAAGAAAGATGAGCTCAAAGTCTATACGGAGTTTGGAAAACTATTTGTCCAAGGCAGAAAAGAAGAATCGAAAGTTGATGGAGAATTTGTCCATAAAGGACTGGCCCAACGTTCCTTTGAACGAGTCTGGACGGTCTCAGACGATACGAAGGTTGGATCCGTCAAGTTTGAAGACGGACTCCTCACCGTACAGTTAAATAAAATTGTACCAGAACATCATGCAAGGAAAGATTTTCTTTAGATAATATTAAGGGGTCTTTACAGACCCCTTTTTTGTTGCTATAATTAGTATAGATAAAATTTTATTATGAGTGAAGACGCTAATCGAATTGCTTCAGCACTTGAAAGAATAGCTACTGCTCTTGAAAAGGGTGCTCATATAAACATCGATCATGGTCATATAGAACATATAGATCATGTTGATGCTATTGATAATATTCAACATGGAGATGTTGATGTTCACAATCATTCTTTTTAAACATGCCTAAAGAAAAAGTATATGTTCCTGTAGTGGAACCAAAATCAACTTCATGTGTAGAGTATGTGGAACTTGGTAGGACTGTAACTCCTCAACCAGTATTCAGAAAGGATACTATTCGTGTTAGAGTGTTGCAAAGATGTTTGGGTAATCCGTCAGAAACCTTTAATACAGAAAAGCATTGGGAATATGATGTTCCATGGCCTGTAGAAGAAGTTAAGGTTGAAGAAGTTGTTGTAGAAAAACAACCAGTAAAGGAAAAGAAAAATCTCTTACAAAGGATTGCAAATGCCTAATCAACAGACACTTAAGTTCACTATCAGACAAGATGGTTATGTAACTGAAGAAGCAACTGGTTTTACTTCTCATCAGTGTGTTGAAATTACTGAATCAATAGAGAAGAAACTTGGAACTTTAGAAACCCGTCAATTTAAACCCGAATTCTATTCTAACAATGTCGCACTTCAGCAGAATCAAAACGAAAATCAAGAACAAACCTGAATTAGAGGAAGCATTAGTTCTTCTTCAATATAATGTAACGGAAGATCAAGAACTTAAAGTTACTGGTCCTCATGGAATAAAGCATGAGGTTGTTGAGGCAGATCTTGCTATTGGAAAAGATGTTGGTTTTCGTATGAATCCTGTGTCAGGTGAGTATGAATTGGTTGCAGATTTAGAAACTTGGAATCAACCCATCTCGGTAGAAAGGTTTCTTGACAAAGTGAACCAACAGTATGCTAGAATGACAATTCACAATCAAGTTAAGAAAATGGGATTTCAAGTTGAGGAAGAATGGGAAATGGATGATAACTCCATAGAATTAACAGTCACACGTTGGGTTTAAACTATGACAATTAAATTATGCCTCCTTAAATCTGGAGAAGATATTATTACTGATCTCACTGAGATGCGTACTGAGGAAGGACCACAGGGAAGAGTGATAGGATACTTCTTTGAGAAGCCTTGTGTTGTTCAGATGAAAAATCCTCAATCACAAGCCCCTGATGGTAATACTAAAAAGGCAGGATTTGAAGTTTCTTTGTTTCCTTGGCTCCCTTTAACTCCAGAAACTAAAATTCCCATTACTGCTGATTGGTTAATCACTATGGTTGAACCAACTGCTAAATTAAAAGAAATGTACATTGAGGATGTATTACATGGACCAGATAGTAAAGATAGTTCATCTGACGACAAATCAGATTCTGATAACTGAACTTGCTGAAATTGCAGCAGTAGTTCCTGGTGAACCTGATTGTAAAATGATAAATCCATTTACAATCAAACAAGATCAAACTTTAGAACCTTGGTTGCTTAATGTGACTAAGGATGATATATTCATGATTAGTTCTGATAAGATATTAACTCTTGCAGATCCAACCCCCACCCTACTTGAAAAATACATCGATCTTACTAAATGAAATTTTATACCAACGTCCAACTAATCGGGAACCAGTTTCTGGTCCGAGGAGTTGAGAATGGTAGAAGGTATGAACATCGTGATGAGTTCTTTCCAACTCTATTTGTCAAATCTAAAAAGAAGACTAAATACAAAACTTTAAATGGAGAAGCAGTTGAAGAAATTCATCCAGGCACGGTACGAGACTGTCGTGAGTTCTATAAGAAGTATGAAGATATTGAGAACTTTGAGATATATGGGAATGACAGGTACATTTACCAATATATTTCAGAGAAATATCCAGAAGATGAAATCAAGTTTGACATCAGTAAGATTAAACTTGTTAGTTTGGATATTGAGGTTGCGTCTGAGCACGGGTTCCCAGATGTTGAATCTTGTGCTGAAGAGATTTTGGCAATTTCAATACAGGATTATACGACCAAACAGATTGTTACGTGGGGAAGTAAACCATTTCGTAATGATAGGAAGGATGTAACATATCATCATTGTCCAACAGAGCATCAACTTCTATCATCATTCATCAATCACTGGATGGAAGATGTTCCTGATGTGATTACTGGTTGGAACATGCAACTTTATGATATTCCATATATTGCTCGTAGGATTCAACGTGTTCTAGGTGAGAAGTTGATGAAAAGACTTTCTCCTTGGGGTCTAGTGTCTGAGGGAGAAACATTTATCAAAGGACGTAAGCATATAACATTTGATGTAGGTGGTGTTTGTCAGTTAGATTATCTTGATCTCTATAAGAAGTTTACTTATAAGGCACAAGAATCTTATAGGTTGGATTATATTGCACAGGTAGAACTTGGTCAGAAGAAGTTAGACCACTCTGAGTTTGATACCTTTAAGGACTTCTACACAAAGGGTTGGCAGAAGTATATTGAGTATAATATAATTGACGTTGAACTAGTTGACCGTCTTGAAGGTAAGATGAAGCTTATTGAGCTTGCTCTTACTATGGCATATGAGGCGAAGGTTAATTATAATGATGTGTTCTATCAAGTAAGGATGTGGGACACTATAATTTATAATTATTTAAAGAAGAGGAACATAGTTATTCCTCCTAAAAATAGATCAGCAAAAAACGAAAAGTATGCAGGTGCTTATGTCAAGGAACCGAAACCAGGAAAGTATGATTGGGTTGTTAGTTTTGACCTTAACAGTCTGTACCCTCACCTTATTATGCAGTATAATATTTCCCCAGAGACCATCAGGGAAACTAGACATGGTAGTGCCAGCGTTGAAAGGATCTTAAATCAGGAGTGTAAATTTGATGGAGATTATGCAGTTTGTGCGAATGGAGCGCAATATCGGAAGGATGTGCGTGGGTTCCTTCCTGAACTTATGGACAAGATGTATGGTGATCGTGTTGTCTTTAAGAAGAAGATGCTTGAGGCAAAACAAGAGTATGAAAACAATCCGTCTGATGCTCTCACAAAAGAGATTGCTAGGTGTAACAATATCCAGATGGCAAAGAAGATTGCCCTTAATAGTGCTTATGGTGCTATCGGCAATCAGTACTTCAGGTATTACAAACTTGCTAATGCAGAAGCAATTACTTTGTCTGGACAAGTATCCATACGTTGGATAGAGAATAAAATGAATGAAAAGATCAATAAGATCTTAAAAACTGAGGATGTTGACTATGTTATTGCTTCGGATACTGATTCCATCTACCTTAATCTTGGTCCTTTGGTTGACCGTGTATACGAGGGACGAGAGAAAACTAATGAGAATGTTGTTGGGTTCCTTAACAAGGTGTGTGAAAATGAATTTGAGCCTTTTATTGAAGGTTCTTATGAAGCGTTGGCCAGGTACGTAAACGCATATGACCAGAAGATGTTTATGAAGAGAGAGAACATCGCAGAACGTGGCATCTGGACTGCCAAGAAAAGATATATCTTAAATGTATGGGATAGTGAAGGTGTTCGATATGAAGAACCCAAACTTAAGATGATGGGTATTGAGGCAGTCAAATCATCTACTCCTGCTCCTTGTAGAGCAATGATTAAGGACGCACTTAAGATTATGATGAATGGTACTGAGGATGAGGTGATTGACTTTATTGATAAGTCACGGGAGGAGTTTAAGAAACTTCCACCAGAGGAGATTGCATTCCCACGATCTGCATCTGATGTTGTTAAGTATAAAGCACATTCCACAATCTATGCAAAAGGAACTCCCATACATATACGTGGTGCATTATTATACAACCATTATGTCAAGAAACATAAGTTGGATAATAAGTACTCTCTCATTCAAAATGGTGAAAAGGTCAAGTTCTGTTATCTGAAGAAACCAAATATTATTCATGAGAATATTATTTCTTTCATTCAAGATTTTCCCACGGAGTTGGGTCTTGACAAGTATGTAGATTACGATCTACAATTTGATAAGTCTTTCCTTGAACCACTCAAGATTATTCTTGATGCGATTGGATGGAATGTAGAGAAAACTGTAAACCTAGAAATGTTTTTCACCTAATGCAATTACCTATCGACGATAAAGATTTGGACACAATTATTAGTGCTCTTTCTTTAGGTGGAGATACTAGACTTTATTTTCTACTAAAGAATATTCGTGATAATAAAAATTTAAAACAAGAAAAATTTGACGTAGCTGAGTGTGACATTTAATTATGGATTTTTTGAAAGACATTGTAAAGGAGATTGGAGATGACTTCACCCAACTCGCATCCGATATTGAAGACACTGAAAGATATGTGGACACAGGTTCGTACATTTTTAACGGACTCGTTTCAGGTTCTATATTTGGTGGCGTATCTGGCAACAAGATTACCGCTATTGCTGGTGAAAGTAGTACAGGGAAAACTTTTTTCTCTCTCGCTGTTGTCAAGAATTTCCTTGATAGTAATCCCGATGGGTATTGTCTCTATTTTGATACTGAGGCTGCCGTTAATAAGGGATTACTTGAATCTCGTGGCATAGATTTGAATAGGTTGGTTGTTGTTAATGTAGTAACCATAGAAGAGTTTAGAGTCAAGGCACTTAAGGCAGTTGATAAATATATAAAAATGTCAGAGGATGAACGCAAACCTTGTATGTTTGTGTTAGATTCTTTGGGTATGCTTTCTACAGAGAAAGAGATTAGAGATGCACTAGATGATAAACAGGTAAGGGACATGACCAAATCCCAACTTGTGAAGGGTGCATTTAGAATGCTTACATTAAAACTTGGTCAAGCAAATATTCCACTCATAGTAACAAATCACACCTACGATGTCATTGGATCTTATGTCCCTACTAAAGAAATGGGAGGAGGCTCTGGTCTCAAATACGCCGCGTCTACGATCATTTATCTTTCAAAGAAAAAGGAAAAGGATAAGACGGAAGTTGTTGGTAACCTTATTAAAGCTAAGACGGCAAAGAGTCGCTTAAGTAAGGAAAACAAGCAAGTTGAAATACGATTATTTTTTGACCATCGTGGTCTTGACCGTTACTATGGTCTATTAGAACTGGGTGAGATAGGAGGACTGTGGAAGAATGTCGCAGGAAGATATGAAATTGGAGGTAAGAAGTTATATGCTAAACAGATACTTTCAGAACCAGAGACCTACTTTACTAACGAAGTAATGCAGGCTCTTGATGAGATTGCAAAAAGTGAATTTAGTTATGGTTCATGAACAACATCGAGGTTCTTAAAAAAGGAATTGATGTATCTAAAATCAAAGCACAATTAGATGAGCATCCTGGTGATTGGGGATCTCAGAAAGGATTAGATACTGCGGAAATAAAAGACCCACATGCATATATCACTTCAGTTGATGTGCTTCAATTGATCATGGGTGGTATTACTAAACCAGGTGAGGATGTAGGTAATACTGAGATTTGTATTCCTACTCCTGCACATAAAAACCATACCGAAGTAATGAAGTATTTGGGAGAACAGTTCTCAGATATACGTCGGTGTGGTTTTCTTGCTTTGCCTATCGATGAAATGGTAGGAGCACATATAGATGAAGGAACCTACTATCAAGATAAGGATAGATATCATTTATCCATACAAGGACAGTATCAGTACTTTGTAGGAAATGAAAGTATTATAGTTGACCCAGGTACATTAATGTGGTTTAATAATAAGATACCACATGGTACTGTGAATCTGGGTGATGAGACCAGAATAACCTTTGTTTTTGATGTGCCACATGGAAACAGTTGAATTTTTAATTTTAAGAAATCTTCTTTATAATGAAGAGTATGTCCGAAAGGTTATACCTTTTATTAAATCAGATTACTTTGAAGATATAAATCAGAAGATTGTCTTTGAGGAGATAATAAAATTCGTAGAGCAATATAATAAACCAGCAACTAAAGAAGTTCTTTGTATTGAAGCAGAAAAGAGGCAGGATATTACGGATGAGTCTTTTAAAGAAATCACTCAGTTAATTAGTTCTTTAGAAGAAAATGATACAGAGTTTGAATGGTTAGTTAACACAACTGAGAAATGGTGTAGAGATAGAGCTATATACTTAGCGTTAATGGAATCCATTCATATTGCGGATGGGAAGGATGAAAAGAAAAATAGAGATAGTATTCCTACAATTTTATCTGATGCATTAGGAGTTAGTTTTGATACTAATGTAGGACATGACTATCTAAACGATTATGAAGAAAGGTATGACTCGTACCACAGGAAAGAAGATAAGATCCCGTTCGACCTTGAATACTTTGACAAGATTACAAAAGGAGGTCTTCCGAATAAAACTCTCAACATTGCTCTTGCTGGCACAGGGGTTGGAAAGTCTTTATTTATGTGCCATGTGGCTAGCAGTGTCCTCCTCCAGGGAAAGAACGTCCTCTACATCACTCTCGAAATGGCAGAGGAAAAGATTGCGGAGAGGATCGATGCTAATTTACTTAATGTCAATATTCAGGATATAACAGATCTTCCAAAACAGATGTTTGATAGTAAGGTAAATAATATTGCACAGAAGACTCAAGGTACTCTGATTATCAAAGAGTATCCTACTGCTTCTGCACACTCAGGACATTTTAGATCTCTTCTTAATGAATTAGCACTTAAGAAATCTTTTAAACCTGATATCATATTCATCGATTATCTTAACATCTGTGCTAGTTCACGATATCGTCAAAACCCCTCTGTCAATTCCTACTCGTACATCAAAGCGATCGCAGAAGAACTACGGGGTCTCGCAGTTGAGACGAACCTTCCGATTGTATCTGCCACTCAAACTACTCGTAGCGGCTTTGCTAGTAGCGATGTGGACCTTACTGACACCTCTGAGTCTTTTGGACTCCCTGCTACTGCTGACCTTATGTTTGCCCTTATTTCTACGGAAGAGTTGGAAGGGTTAAATCAAATAATGGTAAAGCAGTTGAAGAATAGGTATAACGATCCTACCATCTTCAAGAGATTTGTTGTGGGTATTGATAGGGCAAAGATGAGATTATATGATTGTGAGCAAAGTGCTCAAGAAGATATTGTTGATAGTGGACAAGAAGAAAATACCTTTAAAGAGAGACCAAAGAAATCTTTTTCTGAATTTAAATTCTAATGACAATTTGGCAAAACTACATTAGTACCTATAGGTCAATGTTACCCTGTAAGATTGAGAACCTATGGGCATCATGGCAAGGTAAGGGAACTGTTTTGAATGCTATAGATCATTCTCATCCACACTTACTTAAGTCGAGGCAGGTTGATATCTCTGATGGTAAGAATGTTGACATCTTTAATTGTATAGCATATCCAAAGACAGGTAGTAACCTTCCTTGTTTTGGTATGGACTTGA
>Ga0315332_10002548_pt1 | contig 10169 bp, 8 predicted proteins | sample M110034915metaG_FD_203455 | JGI IMG/M metagenome (GOLD analysis project Ga0315332, IMG submission 203455) | Ammonia-oxidizing marine archaeal communities from Monterey Bay, California, United States - M1 100m 34915 | ecosystem: Environmental > Aquatic > Marine > Intertidal zone | place: USA... | reverse complement strand
CACCTGGGCCGCCTCACACGCGGAGCACTTGACCCGCACGGACCCAGTTTCTTGTACCAACGCAGCGAGATGCTTTTCGGTGACACCTGCGACCTCGATGTCCTGAGGCTCCAAGGTGGTGAGAACTTTGTGATCAATCTCGCTAAGCTTTGCCAAACGGTTAGCCATTCGCCTGACAGTTCGCTCAAAACTATTTCGCGCACAACGACCATTGCCAAAGTGCTGATCTCGGGCGATATACAAGAACGTAAAGCCTCGCAACAATCGGCGGCGTGATTCAGTCGGTAGCGTGTACTTGGCCTTGGCAGCAATCAGCTCAAAGATCCGGCACAGTGCCTCTGGCGGATAATCATCAAAGTGCATGGTCGTCCCAACACGTGACGACAGACCTGGATTGCTACGAATCATGGTCTGCATTTCAGTCGGATACCCCGCCAGAATCACCACCAATTGGTCTCTTTGATCTTCCATACGTTTCAACAGAGTCTGAACCGCCTCGCGACCGTACTGATCCTGGCCACTTTCATCAATCAGCGTGTAGGCTTCATCAATGAACAGGACTCCATTGAGCGCCTCATCAATTTTCGCATTGGTTTTGGGGCCAGTTTGCCCGGCATACTCAGCGACCAGCCCGCTACGATCCGTTTCGACCAGATGCCCACTTTCCAGCACCCCAAGTGCACCGTAGATCTCCGCGACGATACGAGCGACCGTGGTTTTTCCGGTTCCGGGGTTACCAACAAACGCCATGTGCAGACTGGGCTTGGTGGTTGGCAAACCAGCTTCTGCACGCTGTCGCTCCATCCTTAAAAAATTGGTCAACGTTTGGATCTGATCTTTGATGGCATCCAACCCAATCAGTCGATCCAAGCTTTGACGGGCATCCGCCAGACGCTGCTCTGGAGTTCGATCATCGGCGGGCTCCTTGGCTTTCTTTTTCTCGACCAAGCCGGTTTCCGATTTCATGCCAGTTGTCGGATTGCCAGACCCACCAGGTCCAGCGATCGGTGTAGATTTTTCTGCCACCGACACGTCAACTCCTTCACGCAATCGTTTTGCCTCGCCACGCAACCATTTGAGGGCATCGCGAGCGTTATCAGTATCTTTCTCACTTGCCAAATGCTCTGGCGCGTGCCCTCGCAACTCATCAAACTGTCGCTGCATTGATTGCAGACTGGCGTTGTCTGCTACCGAGACATCACCATCAACCGAGGCAAGTAAATTCGCCATCCTCATCGCCAGCGTTTCCAGCTCACCCCAACGATCTCGAATCGCTGGAATCTCAGCAAATGGCCTGACAAGGTCTCGCCACTCAAAATCATTTGAAGCATCCAGCAACCAAGCAACGGCCTCCTGAAGCTGACTTCCCATCACCGACTTGCCCCAGATATGCTCGAGCAACACTCGCCCCATCTGCCGCTGGCCAATATTCCGCGCATCGATACCCTGAACCACAGCTGCAAACACCTTCATCAAAAGCCCTTGATGAAGATCGTCCATCTGATCCGCAATCGAGGCAGCACTGGGGTCTTCGCCCCCCGTCAACCAACCATACGAACCACGCACCAAGTTGCCGCTTTCTACATACAGGTCCTGGGTTTCGCGGAGAGTCTCGCGATACAGACGAATCGTTTCAATGATTTGGTCGTCAGAGCGTCGTGTCATGGTGAATTGAGCAGAAGAGTTTCATTGCCAAAAAGAGAGGTCACGTCATCTTAACGAAAAAAACGTGCGACATGCTTCCGACCGCATGACCGTGCGGCAGCGACCAGCACGTCACTAAAACAGTCCACATCAGTTGCCAAAAATCGAAACCTCGGAAATTTGCTGGGCAAATACTAACGCCTCTGCGAATACTGGCACCTCTGCAAATACCGGCGCCTCTGCAAATACCGGCGCCTCTGCAAATACCGGCGCCTCTGCAAATACCGGCGTCTCTGCAAATACAGTCACTGAGGCAATTGCACTGCAACCAGCTTGCCGGCCGCGTTTCTTGCGTACACGCATCCCTCAAGCAGGACCGGCACTGTCCAGCAGCGCCCTTCAAGAATGCTTGCCGAAGCAACCTCGTCGTATCCCGTCGATGTGGCCTTGGCGATCACCAAACGGCCATCATCACTGAGAATCACCAGCTTGCCATCAGCAATCATTAATGAACCGCACCCCAGCCCACTCTCTGTCCACATGACCTCGCCCGTGTCATGTTTCATGCACGTCAGATTCACGACCCTTCCAAAATTTGAATTGCCATCAAAACCGTAGAGATAGCCGTCATACAGGATGCTGTTATTGAAATGGTTACGCATCTTTCGATTATCGTACACCAGTTCTAATTTGCCATCGCTCAACCGGAACAAGCCACAACCAACCTGATAGCCAGTAGAGATATAAATGGTTCCATCGTGGACGATGGGCGTGGTGGAATTGGTCCTGAACGGTGACTTCCATGGAAACGCATCAACCTCTACCCCATCATCCGCTTGCACCAACCGAAGTGCATCGGAGTCAAGCGTCGCAACCAAGGCTGCACTCTGATGATCGAAGCTGACAGCTGATCCATAACCAGCGGTATGCTTTTCTGTTTTCCAATTCAAGTCACCCGACATTTTGTCAAAGGATACGACGCGTCCGGCCTCGAGAATCAATTGGTCACCGAGAATGAATGGAGAGCCATTGAATCCCCATTCGGGTAACTTGACGTCCAGATCAGCCTGCAAATCACGTTGCCAAAGGATCTTGCCATCGACCACACGAAAGCAAATCAACTGTCCTTCTTTGCCGACGGTATAGACACGATCACCGTCGATCGTCGGTGTCGCTCCCGGACCGCCCTCGTAAAGGTTATCCACCAATTTGGACGGGTAGGTATGTGTCCAAATTGCCTTGCCCGTGCTTTGATCGAGACAAAAAACTGATTCGTTTCCATCATCGTGCCCCATCGAAAAGAGTCGTCCCTCGGCAATGGAGACCGAGCTGAAACCAATTCCAATCTCTCGCTCCCAAATCACTTTCAAACCTGTTTCGGGCCAATCAGTCGACCAGCCGGTCTCGAGCGATATTCCATCATGTCGCTTCCCCATCCAGTTGGGCCAACTGGACGTTCCGGCCCGAGTGTCCACTGCCACGGAATCGGCCTCCTCAGCCGTTACCGACTGCGGTAAAGAGACGGCAACAATGACCAAAATCATCGCAACCATGACTGCCAAACCTGTGGCGATAATCATTAGCCTGCGCATCAAAACCCTCGTGGTACTAGCAACTTCTTAGAAATGACAAGCCGATGTCGTAGAGAACAATTCCCAACGATCATAGAAAACAACGCTGCAATCTCAAAATCTTCCTGCGTAACCATTCCTCGCTAACCGACGCAGAGGTGTAAGCCATCCACGCTCCCTGCAAATCCGTAAACATGCAAACTGTTAACTTGGAAGCTGCGGCGAGGAAAACCAACAACATCTCGTTCCAGCCGAAAAAGCGTTTCTTGCCAATAATCGCTCAGACCTTCGCACATCCCGACAACACCAATGTAAACCCCACTGACACCAGTAGATGCCTGGATGCCAAGATCTACCGATCCCGGCGTTTGCGATGACAAGCCTAACGAGCAGCGGCTTGCCCTCTCACATTCAGGACAGGTCTGCCTTCCAAGCATCAGCCAATTCGGCCATCTTCATCAGTTCGCTGACGGCCTTTGGGTCTTTTCTTTTTCCAAACAATACGTCATTCGCCTTAGCAATGCTCCAATCAGGATGCGGTCGCTTGAGCAACGACATTTCCTGCCCCGCCCGAACCTGGCCTGGCTCATGCACGCGAATGTACCAACCGGTTCGCCCCGTCTGCGTCACACGCTTGGTCAAGGTACTGAGCCCCCAGCGACGGGCAATTTTCCAACATGGCTGCCGAGGCTGACTGACTTCAATCCGGCAGGGGCCCAATTGGAACTGATCGCCGATACAGACTGAGTTTTCATCGGCACCACGAATCGTCAAGTTTTCTCCAAACGCCCCCGGCCCCATTTTCAATTCTGGTAACTCCTCCTTCCAAGCGTGGTAGTGGCCTGCGGCGTAACACAGCACGGCCTTATCGGGACCACCATGATGGCGGGCGTCCGCCACAAAGTCCCCATCTATCCCAAGGCACCCCATGTCAACCACATGTTCGACCGGTGTTTTGTAAAAACCGGTCGTCCATTGGTGCTCGGCGGGGTCGCGACTGGCGGGGTTTCCCTCGGTCAAAACCTTACCAATCTGAACGCTCTCAATGGTGATTGGCATCGAATGTCTCGGATGATCTGAGGGGAATCTCGGGAGCGGTTCTGAAGTTCACAGGGGGACCGTCGCAAGTATTGGTGATTTATAGGTTTGCGGCAACATCCCAAGAGCGTTGGGTCGTTGTTAAGCCGAGTGGAACACGCTAGAATTTGCGTTCCTTTTCCAGGCCATTATGGCGTCTCCCTAAAACGTGACTTTTCTTAGGAATCCGGGCATTGGCAGAAGACGAAAACGGTAACGAAAACGGTTCCAACAGCACTCCAGAGGACCAAGGTTCCAACGACCAAGGTTCTGGAGGTGGCACAGGCGCGGGCGCGTTGAGGTTGATAGACCTGCCGATCGAAGACGAGCTTCGTGATAGCTATTTGACATACGCAATGAGCGTGATTGTCAGTCGCGCCTTGCCAGACGTTCGTGACGGGCTGAAACCCAGCCAGCGGCGAATTCTGGTCGCCATGAACGACCTGAACCTGAGCCCAGGAAGCAAACGCGTTAAATGCGCCAAGATTTCCGGAGACACCTCGGGTAACTATCACCCGCACGGTGAAAGCGTGATCTATCCGACACTGGTTCGGATGGCTCAGGAATGGAACATGCGGCGGATGCTCATCGATAAGCAGGGCAACTTTGGCAGCATTGCCGGACTTCCCCCGGCTGCGATGCGATACACCGAGGCAAGATTGAGCGCGGTCGCTGCAACGATGTTGGATGACATCAAGCTCGACACGGTCGATTACACGCCCACCTACGACGAAGTGAGAACCGAGCCGACCGTCCTGCCCAGCAAGTTCCCCAATTTGTTAATCAATGGGTCGGGTGGTATTGCGGTTGGAATGGCGACGAGCATTCCGCCCCACAACCCGACCGAAGTCTGCGATGCGGTCATTGCATTGATCGATAATCCGGACCTGACGGTCGATGAACTGTTTGGCATTGTTCCGGGGCCGGACTTTCCTACCGGTGGAATCATCTGCGGACGCTCCGGAATCTGGCGTGGTTACCAAACCGGTCGCAGCACCATTGTGCTTCGCGCTAAGTGCCAGATCGAGGAGATGAAGGGGAACCGATCACGCATTGTCGTGAACGAGATCCCGTACCAACAAACACGTGACGGGGTGGTCAAAAAGATCGCAGAGCTCGTCAACGGCGATAAAATTAAGGGCATCTCAGGAATTCGCGACGAGAGCGATCTGAAAGAGCCAGTGCGGCTGGTGATTGAGCTCAAACGGGATGCAGATCCCGATGTGGTGCTGAACCAGCTGTACCAGTTCTCGCCGCTGCAAACCACATTCTCGATGATTTTCCTCGCGTTGGTCGATGGAAAACCTCGAGAACTCACCATCAAGGAAATGCTGACGGAATTCATCCGTCACCGCCTGAACGTGATCCGCCGTCGGACACAGTTCCTGCTGAATCGAGCGAGACGCCGCAAGCATACGGTCGAAGGCCTGCTGTTAGCGTTGGCCGACATCGATAAAATCATTCAAACCATCCGCGAAAGCCGCACGCAAGTTGAGGCCAAGCAACGCTTGATGGGAATCGAATGCCCTGCCGCAATGATGCAACGTGCTCTGGGCGATGAAGGATTCCAACAGTTCGTCCTCGAAAGGGGCGAAGCTTCAGGTTACACGCTAACGAGTGTGCAGACCGATGAAATCCTGCGAATGCGTCTCGGACAATTGGTCAACTTGGAGCAGGAAAAACTGTCCAAGGAGCACCAAGAACTGTTGATTGAGATCACTGATTACCTCGATATTCTCGGCAATCAGGCTCGGATCTATCAGATCATCAAAGATGACCTGGAAGAGATCAAACGCAAATTCGGTGACACCCGCCGAACCGAGATTTCCCAGATGGAACTCGGTAACATCAATATTGAGGACCTGATCACCGAAGAGACGATGGTGGTATCCATCAGTCACTCTGGGTACATCAAACGCACGGCCTCGAGTGTTTACAACACACAAAAACGTGGCGGTAAAGGACTCAAGGGGGCGAAGACGGATGGCACTGATCCGATCGAACATTTGTTCGTCGCCAGCACTCATGCTTACCTCTTGTTCCTGACCACGGCAGGCAAAGTGCGATGGCAAAAGGTCTATGATCTGCCGCAATTACCGCGAGACAGTCGTGGACGGGCTATCGTCAACCTGCTGAACCTCGAAAAAGAAGAACGCATTGCCGAATGCCTGGCAGTCAGAAATTTTGACCAGGAAGGCTATTACGTCGTAATGGCGACTCGCAGCGGCCTCGTGAAAAAGACGCCACTGGAGCAATACAGTCGCCCAAAACGTGGTGGTATCATCGCCATCAAACTGCGTGAAGGTGACGAACTGGTTGATGCAGCCGTGATCGGCCCCGGCGACGAAGTCGTGCTGGTGACTGCCAAAGGTATGGCCATTCGCTTCCGGGAGTCTGATGCCCGCCCAATGGGCCGGAATACTTCAGGAGTCAAAGGTATCTCCCTTGTGGGCGATGACCATGTGGTGGGAATGGTCGTTGCAGATCCAAGTGATTCACTGCTCACTATCTGCGAAAATGGGTACGGAAAACGGACCAAGTTCGGCCCCAACGCGTCTGCCGTAGACGCCGAGAAGGGTGATGACGCCGAAAACGGTGAGGACACCGCAAATGGTGCAGAAGCTGGAAATGGTGACAGCGAGGGAGACGGGGAACTGGCTTCCAGCGCCCGATACCGAACCCAGAAGCGCGGCGGAAAAGGACTGCGGGACATTCGCACCAGCGACCGCAATGGTCAAGTGATCGGCATCGCTCGCGTCAATGACGAAGACGAAATCTTCATGATGACGGCCAAAGGCAAACTACAACGCATCAAGGCCGCAGACATCAACGTCATCGGACGCAACACCCAGGGTGTGCGCATCATGAATGTTGACGAGGGCGACAGCCTGATCGCTGTTGTGCGTGTTCCAGCCGAAGAAGTTTCCGAAGAGGAAACAGCCAACGCCGCAGCACAAGCTGATGGCGAAACGGTTTCTGTTACGGAGGGCAGTGTGCCTGCTGAAACAGAGGCGTCTGGTTCGGACCATGCCCCACCGGAAGCGGGCAACGAAGGTCCTGAGAACGAAGGTCCTGAGAACGGAAGTCCTGAGAACGGAAGTCCTGAGAACGAGGAATAATTCCTGACAGGAAGCCGCCCACGCAATCCGCCAGTTAACATCGCATGACTGGCTGGGTTGGTGCGTTTGGTTTGGGCGATCAGGCTCAGGCAGGTGCCCAAAAACTGTCAAAAAGGCTGGACCAACCGGCCAAGCTGAATGCACGGTCCGCACCGATAAAGCCCGCTGAAGTTGGGCTCCCGCTGAAGTTGGGCTGCAGTAACTAAAACGCTGCAGTGACTTGAATTCCTGCGGAAACCGGAACACGCAGTGGAATGACGCTCATTCCACGACGCCCCTCTGCTGGGCCCGCGCTTACTGGGCCCGCGCTGAGGCCATAAAAAACCCGCCGAGAATCAATCCCGACGGGCTTCATTTCAATCTCACGCTCGCATCGCAATCATTGTAAATCGCGATCACGGCGGCTCGACGAAGCCCAGCGGCTCGCGAACCTTGGATCTCTTACGAGATGCGGGCGACCAAGTCGAGCACTTTGTTCGAGTAGCCCCACTCGTTGTCGTACCAAGCAACAACCTTGACGAAAGTACCATCAAGCTGAATTCCGGCACCGGCGTCAAAAACGGAGGTGCAAGACTCACCGCGGAAGTCAGTTGCCACAACCTTGTCTTCGGTGTAGCCAAGAACGCCCTTCATGCTGCCTTCGGAGGTGTCTTTCATGACCTTGCAGATCTCTTCGTAAGTCGCCTCTTTGTCCAGTTCGACAGTGAGGTCAACAGCCGAGACATCGGAGGTTGGCACTCGGAAAGCCATTCCAGTCAACTTGCCGTTCAGCTCAGGGATGACTTTTCCAACAGCTTTGGCAGCACCAGTGCTGGAAGGAATGATGTTCTCAAGAATACCGCGTCCGCCGCGCCAATCTTTCTTGGACGGACCATCGACAGTTTTCTGAGTTGCCGTTGCTGCATGAACGGTCGTCATCAGACCACGCTTGATGCCGAAGTTGTCGTTGAGCACCTTGGCGATGGGAGCAAGACAGTTTGTGGTGCACGAAGCGTTGGAGACAAAGACTTCCCCATCGTAGGAGTCGTCGTTGACGCCCATGACGAACATGCGAGTGTCGTCCTTGGATGGTGCCGACATGACAACTTTCTTCGCACCAGCATCGATGTGCCCTTGTGCGGACTCGGATGTCAAAAAGATACCAGTCGACTCAACGACGACATCAGCACCTACATCACCCCATGCCAATTTCGAAGGATCCGTCTCTGCAGTGACCCGAATTTCTTTACCATTGACAATCAACTTGCCATCTTGGGTGGAAACTTCACCTTGGAAGCGACCGTGAACGGAGTCGTACTTGAGCATGTAAGCCAGATAATCAACTTCCAACAAGTCGTTGATTGCTACAACTTCCATATCATCGCGAGCTACTGATGCCCGAAAAACCATGCGGCCGATGCGACCGAAACCATTGATACCGACCTTGATCATGATTGTTGTTTCCTTTTGCTGTTAAGGCGATTTGAGTTGAGGGTTACGAGTGGTAAATGAGCAACAAGAAACACTCAGCACGCCGGGTATTTCTTCTAACATTCAGAATGGAACAATTGCTGATGATGTCCGCATCGGTAATGGATCCGCTGTATCGCGTCGTGCAGAGAACGCCATGGACGTCGCTACAGGTCGATCCCGAGTCGTGTTTGTCAGTGACGTCAGCCAGCTGACACGACCTACCAATGCCTTGCCACAGTGGTGGCACCTCAACAACAATCGTGGTGAAATCAACATCGGTGATTGCACCGCATCGTTGAAATCGTGGTGGAGTGAGAACCTTCATTCACCCACTCCGTGAGGCGGATTATAGGAATGCAAACTCAAAATGAACCAGCCCCCGCGTCAACAGCCCGCCAGCAGCATCGACCTGGAACAAGTTTCTGAGGCTAAGACGACCTCAGCCAGGCCCCCTGAGACCCCGATTCCACAATGGCGAAGGCCCCGAGGCGTTGCTCCGGGAACTTGGGAATATGTTCATCAGCGGTCGATAGCCGACCATTATGACGCTTTTGTGGCAGATACGCCGCTATGCGGCCTCGATCAGCAACTCCTACAAGAGTCTCTTCCCGGGCCAAATCGCCCTCGGTCAGAGGTCATTATCGACCTCGGATGCGGCAGCGGCCGATCTGCTTTGCCGCTGGCCGAACGTGGCTATGACGTGATCGGGGTCGACCTCAGTCGTGCTATGCTCGAAATCATGAATGGCAAATTCAGGGCCGGTTGCACCGCTGGCACAATATTTCCCGTTCAGGCCAACCTGGTCGAATTGGGCTGCTTTGCCGAACAAAGCGTGGATCATGCCATCTGCCTGTTCAGCACGCTGGGAATGATCCACGGCCGAGACAATCGACGATCCATGCTCAACACCCTTTTCAAACTTGTGCGTCCCGGAGGGACCTTCATGCTGCACGTCCATCATCGCTGGGCTGCCCTGAGAGAGCACCAAGGAATACGACAACTTGCCCGATCGTGGTGGAATGCGATCCAAGTCCGAAATAGTGAGTTCGGTGACAGTACTTACGCATATCGAGGACTGCAAAGCATGTTCATGCACCGCTTTTCAAAGCGAGAGCTCAAACAGGACCTACGAGCCACTGGATGGACGATCGGCAGGATTGACCCGATCTCCATTGATGGGTCACACATCAACCCCAAAACCTTTCTCCCCGGAGGCTTTGTTTTCCATGCCGTTCGGAACTCTAATACCGAATGAACTCCGCGACTTTGCATCATGAATGCCACACCGAAGCACCGGACGTAGTTT
>Ga0315332_10002547_pt1 | contig 10171 bp, 10 predicted proteins | sample M110034915metaG_FD_203455 | JGI IMG/M metagenome (GOLD analysis project Ga0315332, IMG submission 203455) | Ammonia-oxidizing marine archaeal communities from Monterey Bay, California, United States - M1 100m 34915 | ecosystem: Environmental > Aquatic > Marine > Intertidal zone | place: USA... | reverse complement strand
GCAGACGAAGCCATGTTGGGTCTCGGTGATGAGGACGTTGTGTCCGCGCCGGACGATGCGAACGCTCTCGTCCAGCACGACCTGGACCTGGCGGGGATCGCGGTCGTGCTCGTGCGCGATCTCTCGGGCCTCCGCTCCCGGTTCGACGTCGGCGAGCGCGATGAGTCGGCCCTCCGCCTTCGAAATCACCTTCTGGGCGACGACGACGATGTTGCCCGCCAAAGCCACCTCGGCGGCGCGCGCGGCCGCGCGGATCAGCTCGGCGAGATCGATGCCCGGCTCAATCTCGGGTAGGCCGGGGAGCGGGACCAGGCGGAGGGGAGAGGGGATTTGGCTCATGGTCCGTCAAACTCCTTCGCGGCTCGTGGCGTCGAGGAGCGCGCGTGTGCGCGTGCCGCCCCCTTCGGTGGCCAGGAAGGCCTCCAGATCCTCGGGCTGGTCGAGGTCGATCGCGAGGGAGGGGAGGGGGACCTCATGGTAGGCGACCCCCGCTTCGGCGGCGGCCTCGCGATGGCGCCGGGCGCTGTCTCGACCAAATGAGCAGGGGATCACCCCGGCCGGGCGATGCAGCAGGGCCGAGGTCCCGCCGTCAGAGGAGGGCGCGAGACAAATTCCCCGCTCCGACGGGGTGCCCGCATCGAGCAGGCGCTCGAAGTCGCGCGCGAGCGCCCCGGCCACGTCGCCGAGCACGACGAGCAACTCGCCCTCGCGTCGGGGAACGAGGCGCTCGATCCCATCCTGGAGGGCCCCGTTCAGCCCGGGCTCGGGGCGCATGAGGATCTCGGCACCTGCCGCGCTGGCCCGCTCGGCGACGGTCGGGTCGGGGGTCGTGACCGCGATCCGTTCGATGCCGGCGGCCGCGTCGAGCGCCTCGATCAGATCCTCGAGCATGGCCAGGGTCAGGGCCTGTCGCGTCGCGTCGGGGATCGCGGAGAGCAGCCGGGACTTGCTTTCCTCCAATCGCTTGACCGGGATCAGGGCGGTCGTCATCGCAGCCGGTCCGCGATCTCGAGTGCGGCGCGGGCGACGGATTCCGCGACCGCCGCGTCGACCATCAGGGTGTCGAGGCAGCGGGTCTCGAGTCCGAGCGCGCCGATCTCGTCTTCGAGTCCGGCGTCCTGGGTGTCGAAGACGAAGCCGTCGATCCAGTCCTCGTAGAAGCGGGCGACGCCGAGGGCCGAGACCTCGATTCCGAGCGCGTTCATGAGGGTGTGAGCCGGCCCCTTGATCGGCGCGCCACCCACGATGGGAGAGACCGCGACGATGGGAGCATTGCTCTCGGCCAGCGCCCGCCGTACGCCGGGAACCGCGAGGATCGGCCCGATCGACACGATCGGGTTGCTGGGGCAGACCAGGATCGTCTCGGCTCGGGCGATGGCCTCGAGGACGCCCGGAGCGGGACTCGCCTCTTCCGCTGCCGAGAGGTCGACTGCCTTGACGTCCTGGGGTGCGCCATCGCGCACGAGGTACTCCTCGAAGTGGATCGTGTGTGCCGCTCCGAGTTCGATGAGCGTGGGGCAGGGGTCGTTCGACATGGGCAGGATTCGCAGCCCCAGGCCGAGGTCGCGACGAAGCTCGTCGGCCGCCTCGTGAAGGTGTGCTCCGGCGGCGAGGCGCAGCGTGCGGTGCAGGCAGTGGGCGAAGTCCAGATCCCCGAGCCGAAACCAGGTCTCGTGTCCGAGCTGCGCCAATCGGTCGATGATGCGGAAGCTGTCGCCGGCGAGCCCGAAGCCCCGTTCGGGGTCGATCCGGTCGGCGAGGGTGTAGGTCACGATGTCGAGGTCGGGACAGACGTGGACGCCGTAGAAAGTGCGATCGTCTCCGGTGTTCACGATCACGTCGAGCTGCTCGGGCGCGACTGCACGGACCACGCCACGGAGGTAGCGTGCCGCGCCGACCCCACCGGCGAGGACCGTTACGGGGCCGGCCGTCCTGTCCGCCGTCTCGGAGGTGGTTGTGCTCAAGGAAGGGGCTCCTCGCGAAGTTCCGCCAGGCGTGCGCTGTCACGTGTGATGCGGTCTGCCAACGCCCGCAGGGTGGCGTCGTCGTATAGGGGGTCGACGTCGACGTCGCGGGGGACCGCGACGAGGTTCGCGAGTTCTGCGCGATCCCGCTCGATGGATGCCTCGAGCTCCGCCCGCAGCTGCTGACGATCCGCTTCGTCGATCGGGAGGGACGGGCCCTCGAACCCGCCTGCACAGCCGAAGCCGAGCGCGGCGAGGAGGAGTCCGGTCGCGGCCGATGCTGCCAGTGGGCGGTGAGGGCGGGGTCGCATGTCGGCGGAATCTTCGCGAACGCGGGTCTGGCGTCAAGCGAGAACCCCCGTCGGCGGTGAACCGGGTTTGACGCCGTCGATGAGTATGCGCGTTCGCCGTCCGGGCCATCGGGGCGCCAAGGGGTCGGAGGGAGGCTCTGGGCCAACGGCATGGGTCTTGCTCTTGGGTTCCTCGATGGCACGAGCAAACGCAACAGAGGGACGACCGAGGGCGGGAGGCACCGGGTTCGCGGGGCTCGTCGCGGTGCTGATCAGCGGACTCGCGACCAGCGGGCCGGTTGGGGCCACGAACCCGGTCGATCCCGTCGGCGAGATGCCGGCGCGGTTCACGGGTTCTGGCCGCATGGGCTCTGGCGGCACGGGCTCTGGCAGCACGGGCTCTGGCCGCATGGGCTCTGGCGGCACGGGCTCTGGCAGCATGGGCTCTGGCGGCACGGGCTCTGGCAGCACGGGCTCTGGCAGCACGGCCTGGACGCGCGTCGAGGCTGCGTTGGGGCGGAGTGAGGTCGCTCGCGCCCTGGCCCTTTCGACGACGGATCATCTTGCGGTCGCAGACGACCGAGGGGTCCGGTGGCTCCGGCCTGTGGAGGGAGGGTTCGTGGAGGCGGCGTGGTCGGGGCTTCCGGCTGTGACGGCGCTCGCCTTTCTGGGCTCCGACCCGACGTCGCTCTTCGTCGGGAGCGTGGATGGCCTGCGCCGCTGGGAGCTTGCGCGCGAACCCGCGCGACGGGTCCTGCGCGGCCCAGGCGGGGGAGAGCGCGTGACCGACCTCGCGGTAGTCGCGGGGGGGCTCGTGGTGGCGACCACCGGCGGTGCTCACTGGAGTTCGTCCGGAAAACGTTTCGGGTTGATCCCTTCGGCGGGGGTGGCGACGCCGGTGCGGCTCGTTGCCGGGGCTTGTTTGTCCTTCGACGCGCAGGCTGCGGCTTGCGATCGGGTAGAGATCTGGCTCTACGGCGCCGCGGGCCTCGAGCGTCTCTCCGGCTTCATCACCGAGCACGGGCTGGTCGAGACCGAGCGAGAGCGGGTGTCGCTCCCGAGGCCTCGCAGCGGAGAGGTCGAGGCGGTGGACCTCGTGCTCGACGAGCGCGCGGGCCGTGTGATTCTGCTTTATCCCGACGCGATCGCCTCGCGACCTCGGAAGCACGGGCAAGGCTCCGCGTCCGCCTGGGCGCTCCATCGACCCGTCTTGGCGGCGGGTGCGCGGATGCTTCGCCTCTTGCCGCGTCGAGGCCGGCTGCTGGTGGCGAGCGATCGGGGGATCTTCGAGGGGACGAGCCTGCAGGGTCCCTTTCGGCATGTGCGGGGAGATTTCGCGCAGCAGTCCTGCTCGGAGCTCGTGATGGCCGAGGGCGCCGGGGTCGCCGCGCTGTGCCGCTCCGGCGTCTACTTGGAGCGCGAACCCGGCCCTTTCGGGTCCGCTGCTGCGTTCCTGCCGTCGCCTCGGCCCGAGAGCGTTCAGGGACAGGAGGCGGAGCCCCGGTTTCGGCTCCCTCCGGACCCCCCGGTCTCATTGTTGCGACGCCGGGCGCTCGAGCAGGCGGGGCTCGGCCCGGATTGGGGGGCACGTTTGCGGGCGGGCCTTCATGAGCGGGGCTTCTGGCCCGAAGTGGCGCTGCGGGTCGAGGGGGATTTCGACCGGGGCGATCGCAACTTCGCCGACCAGTCCTTTGTGTCGGGTGGCTACCGGCATCTCTTTGATCGGACCCGGGCACGAGACACAGGATTCGAAGCCTCGCTCCACCTGGAGTGGTCGCTGGGCGAGATCGCCTTTCCCTCAGCAGCGGTCGACTTGTCCCGCGAGCTGCGACAGGTCCTGCGCCTCCGCGACGACGTGACGGACGAGATCCATCAACTCTATTTCGAGCGACAGCGTCTCCGCGCCCGGTTGGCCGCGGGGGTTGGCTTGTCGGCCCAGCAGGCCGAGTCGCTTCTCACGCGCGCGAGAGAACTCGACGCCGGCCTCGATGCTTGGAGCGGAGGCTGGCTGCGACGTTGGCGTCGCGAATCCCTCGGATCGTACTGAGCGCTTGCCGCTGAGCCCTTTCTTACCCCGTCCCCTTCGGTTCCGCATTTTTTTGGAGTTCGTACATGATGACCCTCACCACTTCTCTTCGACCGTTGCAGATCGGATCCCTCCTGAGCGTAGGACTCGTCGCGTTCGGGGCACTACCGGGCTCGGCTCAATCAATGCCCTTGGTCTCCGAGTTCTATTACGATGCCCCGGGCGCGGATGCGGGGAAGCTCTTCGTCGAGCTGGCCGGTCCGCCGGGTCTCTCGCTCGACGGCTATACGCTCGTCGGCGTGAATGGGCGCAACGGGGCAATCGGCCCGACGGTGACCCTGCGCGGCGAGATTGGGAGTGACGGCCTCTTCGTCCTGGCCTCCCGCACCGCGAGCGGGACGACCTCGATCGTCGCGGCGGATCAGCTCGCGCCGTTCGACTTTCAAAACGGTCCAGATTCGGTCGTTCTGCGCTTCGAGCAGACGACCATCGACGCCCTGGGCTACGGGGGGTTCGGTCTGAACGATGTCTTCGCCGGAGAGGGAAGTCCGGCTCCGGACGTTTCGGCCGGGCAGAGCCTGTCGCGGCGCTTCGCCGACATCGATACCGACGACAACGCCTCGGACTTCGTAGTCCTGCCGACGCCCTCGCCGGGAACGGCTTTGTTTGCGGCCGTGCCGGAGCCCACGTCGAGTCTCCTGCTTGGCCTCGGTCTCGCTGGTTTGACGGTTTGCGGGCGTACGGGCGGGGTGGGGCGGGTGTCGATTCGCCGTAGCGTGTAGAGTGAGGATTGTGAGCCGGTGTGGTTCACAGGATTGCCGGCGATTCCCGACCGTTTTCCGTGATCGTGAGCAGCCAGATTCGAGGAGAGGACACGAAGCGATGGCCAAGAAGGTCGACTGGTACTACTTCCGCAAGGGTTGAACGAGCTGCACTCGAGCGTCCAAGTTCTTGGACGCCAAGAAGGTCGATATCAAGGAAGAGATTCCGGCGAGTCGCAAGCTCGGCGCGTCGGAGGCTGAAGAGATCGCGAGCGGTTCTTCGAAGGTGTACGTCGCCAAGGGGAAGAAGCTCGACGTGTTCGACGTCAAGAAGTCGAAGCTCGGCGATATCGTGGAAAAAATGCTCGGGCCGACGGGGAACCTTCGGGCGCCGACACTTCGCGTCGGAAAGAACACCGTCGTGGGCTTCAACGAGGAGACCTTCGAGTCCATCCTCGGCTGACCGTTCCGTCCGGCTGGATCGACAGGGTCTTGTGACTGGGTCTTATGCCAGGGTCTTATGCCAGGGTCTTGTGACAGGGACCGATGACAGGCACAGGGTCCGCTCGTAGGGGCCAAGGGCGAATCAAAGTTCGCGGCGGGGAATGGATCGTGGGTGGCGTCTAGCCGAAGCCCCGAGGGGGCCGCGATCCCGGTGACGGGGGAGGCGGATCTGGAAGGGCTTTCAGGTTCTTCGTCGATGTCCCGATAGGAAGTTGGGGAGTTCCGACTGCGTTTGGGGGCGGCCGCACGGGGAATTCTCGGGGCGGAACCGACGTGTCACGCGGCCCGTGGGCTGTCGCTGAGGAAGAGGGCCAAAGCGCGAGATGCTTGCGGGCTTCAATACGAATTTCCGACATCGTGGCGTGCTCTTCCACGTCCAGACCGAGGACTCGGGACTGGCGAATCCCCACGTCATGACCCACCTATTCCAGGGTGGCAATATCATGGTCTCCGAGAAGCGCGACTACGCAGCGCTGCTGGGGGATCGAGAGGGCGAGGAACTCGAGGCCGCGGTTCGGAAGCTGATGGAGGGGCTCCATAAAACGATGTTGAAGCAGCTTTCGGCGGGGCTGCATGACGTCGAGATCGAGACGCGTCTCGGGTCCCAGGTCTTCCGTGCCGAGGCGAACTCACCCGCGGCCCAGGCCGACGTGCTTGCGCAGGGGCCCGCGTCGGTCTCCGGAGGCCCCTCACCGGGGGTGATGTCCGTTGGGGTCGGAGGGGAGGCTCCGGACGCGCCGACGGATGCTCGACTCGCGAGCGTCTTCGGAGAGCGCGTGATTTCGCAGAGGCCGCTCGATGAGGTCGTGCTCGACTATCTCGTCGAGAATGCGCGCAAGCGCCGCCGGGGGACGAAGTAGCTGTCGGCGTCTCGCCCGCATTGCTGGCGAGCCGGCGCGGTGATCGGCAGACTCTAGAGGGGATCCGTTCCCATTGGGCTCGCTGTGCACCCCCCCAAGAAAGGCGTCGGTCGAAGTGAGGCGCAAGCCGACGAGCGTCACCGGTGAAGCGCCGGTCCGGATGTATCACGTCTCGAAGTCGTATATGGCGGGGCATTATGCCCTGCATGACGTGTCGCTCGAGATCCAGCGGGGCGAGTTCGTCTTCTTGACCGGGGCGTCCGGCGCGGGCAAGACCACGCTGCTCGACCTGCTCTTTGCAGCGGAACAGCCCTCCGAGGGTCAGATTCTGGTACTCGGACGGAACGTCGCCCGACTCGGGGCGGGCGCGGTTCCGGCGCTGCGCCGCCGCGTGGGCGTCGTGTTCCAGGACTTCAAATTGCTCGACGATCGGACGGTCGAGGAAAACGTGCGCCTGGCGCTCGACGTCGTGGGGACACCGCGACGGGAGGCACGGGCCCGCGTCTTTCAGTTGCTCAAATCCGTGGGTCTCCAGCACCGGCGCTTCCATCATCCCCGATCTCTGTCGGGGGGCGAACAGCAGCGAGTGGCGTTGGCGCGAGCCCTCGTCAACGAACCCGAAGTGCTGCTCGCGGATGAGCCGACAGGAAACCTGGACCCTGAACTCACGATCGAGATCATGGACCTGATCATCGCAGCCGCCAGGCGGGGGACGACCGTCGTCGTCGCGACCCACGATCATTCGCTGCTCGAGCGCTACGGCAAACGCATGCTGCGATTGGAAGCCGGCCGAGTCGTGGAAGATCGTGCCGCTGCGGGCGCACGAATGGACTCCGCGACATGAGCCGCGTCTTCGTGATCCTACGAGTGCTTTTCGCGAATGCCTTGAGGGGGTTTCGGCAGGCGCGTACGACGAGTCTGCTCGGCGTCTTCACGATCGCTGTCGTCTTGGTCCTCGTCGGTTGCGCTGGGCTTCTCGTCGACAACATGTCGGGTGTCCTCGACGATTTCGGGGCCGAGCTGCGGCTGACCGCGTACCTCGAAGATTCCGTCGAGGAGTCGGCGCTGCCCTCGCTGGCGGAGCGCGTCAGCGCCGCCCCCGGCGTCGGTCGCGTGGAGGTCGTCACCAAAGCACAGGCGCTCGAGCGGTTCGACCGGATGGCCGGCGGAGCGGAGCTCCTCGCGGGCCTCGACGAGAACCCGCTGCCGGCGTCGCTGGAGATCGAGCTGAGACCTGAGGCGCGCACCGCACGGTCGATGCAGATCCTGCGGGAGGCATTGGAAGGGCTGCCGGGGATCGCGGAGCTGGCTCATGGCGAGGAGTGGGTCGAAGGTTATGCCCGGGCCGTTGCACTCGTCCGGGGCGGCGCCTGGGGCATCGGACTCGTGCTCGGTCTCGCCGCGCTCTTGATCGTTGCAAATACGATCCGGCTCGCGTTCTATGCCCGTCGAGACGAGCTCGACATCCTGGCCTTGGTGGGAGCGAGCCGCACCTTCGTTCGGGTCCCTTTTCTGCTCGAAGGGACGCTCCAGGGTCTGCTCGGAGGCTTGCTCGCATTGCTCGTCTTATACGGCGCGTACGAGCTGCTGCTGCCCCATTTGCGTTTTGGGCTCGAACTCGTGGTCGGGCGGGCCGAACTCCATTTCTTCAGCTGGGGCGAGTCGCTGCGTCTGGTGGCGGGGGGCGCGGGATTGGGGTTGCTCGGCTCGATGACGGCCCTGGTGGGCTGGCGGGGAGAGGCGTGAGCGGTCGGGCGGGCAGAGCGGGCATTTGGCTCCTGATCGGGCTCTTGGGGGCGGCGAGTGCGCCGGGTCAGGATCGGGTCGAAGAGCTCGAGGAACTGCGGGGGCGCATCCGGGATAGCCGCGAGCGGGTGACGGGACACGAGGCCGAGGAGCGCGAGCTACTCGAAGCGCTCGAGTCCGTCGACCGGCGCCTGATCGACATCCGACGCGACCGGGACGTCGCTCGTCAGGCTAGCCGGAGCGCCCAGGACCGGGTGGTGGCGTTGGAGCCCCAGGTCACCCGGGCGGAGGCCGACCTCGCTCAGACCCGCCGGTCGTTGGGAGCCCGCGCCGTCGCGCTCTACCGCGGCGGCGAACTGGGGGCGGTCCGGGTGCTCTTCTCGGCCGGGTCGCTTTCGGAGATGCTCTCCCGGGCCAACGCGCTCAGGGTGATCCTTCGCCACGACGCGACGCTGGTGGCGCGTCAGGGAGCAGAGCGAGATCGGCTCGAGGTGGTCCGGGGGCAGGCGGCTTCCGCGCTCGAGGAGCAGCGCGAAGCGGATCAGGCACTCGGTCGCCTGGCCCTTCAGGTCGGCCGGGAACGACAAAGCAAGCGCGCGCTCCTGCGGGACACGAGAGAGGACCGGACGGCCGAACGACAGCTGCTCCTCGAACTCGAGCAGGCGGCTCAGGCACTCGAAGAAACGATCCGGACCCTGGGTGCCAACGCTTCGAGCGGGGGCGTTGCGGGCGGCTTTGCGCGTCGGCGAGGCCAGCTCGCGCCGCCCGTCGACGCGGGGGTCGAGGGACCCTTCGGGAGGGTCGTCGACCCCGAGTTTCAGACCAAGACGTTCCGTAACGGCGTGGACTTCGCCGCCGAGGCCGGAGTCCAGGTGCGCAGTGTCGCGCTTGGCGTCGTGCGCTTTGCTGGCTGGTTTCGGGGCTATGGCCGAATCGTGATCGTCGACCACGGAGACGGGTATCACTCCGTCTCGGGACACCTCGACGAGATCTTCGTCGAGGTGGGGGATCGGGTCGTTGAAGGCGCCGCGATCGGGACGGTCGGTGAGACCGGCTCGCTGGGTGGGCCGAGTCTCTATTTCGAGCTTCGAGAAGCTGGAACGCCCGTCGATCCGGTGCCCTGGCTACTGGATCCGCGGGCCTGAGGGGCAGGGCTCGCCCCGAGCACGAGGCACAGGCCGGGAGCTGCTAGCCTTCGCGCGCCCGGGGCTCGTTCCCGCCCCGCCCGCTCCATGAGCGGCTCCGCGAGAGGATCTTCCGTGACCGATCGTCCCCCGTCTCCTTCGCCGTCTCCCCCGCGTCGCGGCCCTTCGCCCTTCGCCGCGTTCGCGCTTGGCCTCTTCGTTGCGCTCACCGCCGCGGCCGTCTCGGGAGACAGCGTCCCTGATGAGGAGGATCGCGATCGGCGCGCGCAACGCTATGAGGACCTCAGTGTGTTTACGAACGTCCTCGAGCTGGTTCGGGGCAACTACGTCGAGCCCGTGGATGAACACGCGCTGCTGATGAGCGCGATGCGCGGAATTCTGGAAGGGCTTGATCCGCACTCCGCGTTCATGAACCCGGAGGCCTTCGAGGACATGCAGGTCGAGACCCGGGGAGAATTCCAGGGGCTCGGCATCGAGATCTCGAAGGAGGCGGGGGCCTTCATCGAGGTGGTGGCGCCCATCGACGGCACGCCCGCTTCGCGGGCTGGGATCGAGGCGCGCGACCGCATCACCTCGATCTGTCCGACGGAGACGCCCGAGGATTGGACGGATCCGTGTCGTGGCACGACGGAGATGACGCTGTTTGAGGCGGTGGGTCTGATGCGGGGCAAGCGTGGCACCACCATCAAGATCTACATCCTGCGCAAGGGAATGGAGGCGCCCAAGCTCTTCGAGATCCGGCGCGACACCGTGAAGGTTGCCTCGGTCCGTTCCGAACTCGTCGCGCCGGGCATCGGGCACCTGCGGATCACCTCCTTCCAGGAGCGTACGGGCAAGGATGTGAAGGCGAGACTCTCCGATCTTCGAGAGGAGAA
>Ga0315332_10002544_pt1 | contig 10182 bp, 11 predicted proteins | sample M110034915metaG_FD_203455 | JGI IMG/M metagenome (GOLD analysis project Ga0315332, IMG submission 203455) | Ammonia-oxidizing marine archaeal communities from Monterey Bay, California, United States - M1 100m 34915 | ecosystem: Environmental > Aquatic > Marine > Intertidal zone | place: USA... | reverse complement strand
CCCACACGCCCGGCTGCTGCTCTTCGTCTACTTCATCGAGGTCTTCGGCATCGGTGCGACGAGCGCGATGACACCTTTCCTGCTGATCTATGTGACCGACGCCGCGGACTGGATCTGGGTCGTCTTCCTCTTTTACACGCTACCCGCCGTACTCTCGATCCCTTTCTGGGTCTGGCTCGGCAAGCGGTACGAGCGCCACAAACTCTGGCGCTACGCGATGGGCCTTCAGGCCTTTGGCTACGGGGGCATCGTCTTCCAGGACGAGGGGCGCATCGGGCTGATGATCTTCTGCTCGCTCTTGAACGGATTCGCTGGCGCCTGCGGACAAACCCTCGGCTACTCGATCAAGGGAGATGTCATCGACTTCGACGAGTCACTCACAGGAGAGCGCAAGGAGGGCTCCTACCTCGCGGCCTGGAACCTGGCGGGCAAGCTCGGCACCGGCTTGATGATCGCGATCTCGGGCTGGGCGCTGCAGTGGACGGGCTTCGTGCCGAACCAGGAGCAGACCGAGCTCGTCAAATGGACGATCAAGGGCATGACCGGCGGCGCGCCCTTCGTCTGTCTCTTGATCGGGATGGTCGCCTTCTCACGCTTCTCGCTCGATGATGCAGAGGCTGCTCGGGTCCGAAAGATCATCGAAAGCCGGCGGCGGGCTCAGACCGCGGCGCCGTAAATCGAGACCCAGCGGCCGCGGGCTCAGACCTCCGGCGCGTCAAGGGCCGAGACAGAGGACGCTGCGGGGCCCAGGGCCGATCGGTTCGTGAATCGCTCGCGATAGGCCGAGGGCGCAACCCCGAGCTGGCGCAGGAAGGCGCGGCGTAGCGTCTCTGGCGACGCGAAGCCGACGGCGCCCGCCACCTCTTCGAGCGTGTCGCTCGACTCCTCCAAGCGCTGTCGAGCGGCCTCGACACGCACTCGCTCAACGAAGCGGGCGGGCGGAACCCCCACCTGCGCCGCGAAGACCCGAGAGAAATTGCGCGGGCTCATCCCCGCCCGGTCGGCCAAGGCCTCGACGCGGTGCGGGAGCTCGGGGTGCTCCACGATCCACGCCTGGAGGGTCCGCAGACGGTCCCGTTCCGCGAGCAGACCGGGCGACCGCGTCGAGAACTGCGACTGACCGCCTGACCGTCTGGGGAAGAGCAGCATCCTGCGCGAGACCTCGAGGGCGACCTCATGACCGAGGTCTTCCTCGACGAGCGCGAGCGCCAGCTCCATGCCGGCGGTCCCCCCCGCGGAAGTCCAGACCGGGCCGTCGCGCACGTAGAGGGCATCCGGGTCGACCGCGACGCGGGGAAACCCGCGGGCGAGCTCTTCGGCGCGGCGCCAATGGGTCGTTGCCCGGCGGCCGTCGAGGAGCCCCGCGGCGGCCAGCACGAAGGCGCCCGTACAGACCGAGGTCACGCGACGCGCGCCCACGGCCGCCGCACCCACACAGCTCAACACCCGGGGACCCGACCCGGTCTGTCCAGCCTCCTCAGCCCCTGCGACCACCAGGGTATCGATCGCCGCGGGCAGGTTCTCGTAGGCGCGGTCCACCGCGAGACCGAGCCCGGAGTCAGCGCGCACGAGGCCCGGCTCGGGGCCGATGACCTCAGGCGCATAGCCGGGATCCAGCCCCCGCGCGGCCGCCACGTCCGTCGCAACACAAAGGACCCCGAGCGGACCCGCCACATCCAATAACTGGATGCCGGGATACGTGACCATCAGGACGCAGCGGGCAGATGTACCGGTCGGACTCATCTAGAGAGGATGCCCATGAAATGAGACGACCTAGATACACCTAATCCATATATTTATGCCATTATTTTAAACAAAAACCCCTTAGGGGAAATCAATCTGTCGTCAGGCTGTCGTAGACGAGCCCCACGAATCGATCGGGTGCCAGAAAGCCCCCTCCGTAGCGGGCATCAAACTCGCGGCTCGGTCGTGCCCGAACGACTGCGGCCCGGTCGAGCCCGCGTTCAATCATCTTGCGAACGCGATCGCGTATCGTCGACAGCATCTCACGGCTCGCGCGCAGATCGGCAGAATCCGACAAAGGCCCATGGCCGGGGATAATTCGCGTCTCCGGCGTCGTCATCGCGAGCGCCGCATCCGCCGCCTCGACCATTCCATCGATACCGCCCCCACTCGATGCATCGAAAAAGGGATAGACCCCGGAAAAGAAGACGTCGCCAAGATGAAGCACGTCGGCCTCGACGAAACGGACGATCGAGTCTCCATCCGTGTGAGCGCGTTGGACGTGCGTGACCTCGATGGTCAGCCCATTCAGGTGGAGCAACACCCCCCCCTGAAAGGTCACGATTGGCCACGCGGCCCGCGGCGCAGGCGGCACGCGGCGTAGCCCACCGCCCGCCATGAACTGCTCGGTCGTGAGTCGGGCCCGCACGCGGTCGTGTGCAAGGATGACCGCGCCGCCGCGGCCGAAATTCTCATTGCCCCCGGTGTGGTCTCCATGCCAATGCGTGTTGAGGACAAAACGGATCGGATCGGGGGAGAGTGCGGCCACGGCCGATCGCAGCTTTTCCGTCAAAGGCGCGAATTGGTCGTCGACGAGGAGGGTTCCGTCCCGACCGGTCGAAACGGCGACATTGCCCCCCGCACCCTGCAGCATCGCCAGACCTTGCCCCAATTCGAGGGTCGTCACCCGGGCTTCCGACAGATCCTCCTGCGCAAAGGCGGGCGTCGCCAACAGCACCAGCCAGATCAAGCAGGGTACGAAACAGAAACACAATCGCGACGGATCCCGGCCTTCGAAATCAGGTCCTCTTCTCATGCGTTCTCTCCTCGTGTCACCGGCTCCGGCGCTCGCTTCAGAGAATCTCGAACAGGGATGCGATATCGTTCTTTTCATGGGGGACGACGTACCTGAACAAGACGAGACCAAAAACGAGCCTAACGAGGACTATGCCCGTGATTTTGGCGTCGTCGAGGCCATTACCGTCGTGACCCGCTCCTGCCCGAGCGGCGTCGTGGTCAAGGTGGCCGAACAGGCTCTCGAGGCCATCAAAGAAGGTGGACCCGCCGTGCTCAAACAGCAGGCCTATTTCGTATTGACCGCCCTCCAGGGCTGGCGAGGCGATCGAGCCCGCCAGGTACACCGCTCGCTCACCCGTTACCTCGAGAACGACTCGTCGCGTTGACGCGCGACACCCCTCGTTCCCGGATCCAGCCTGACCGCCCCGCGGACAAAACAATCGAGAGACCATGTCGACCGACGAAGTGATGAAGATCGCAAAGACCCCCGAGGATCTCGACAAGCTCCTTGGGCGGATCGAAGAGGGGAGGTTGGGAAAGCCCGACTGGATTCGACTCCAGGGCGAATGCCGACTCGAGCAGATGAAGGAGAACGAGCGGGAGGCTCTCCTCGCGCGCCTCCACCCCTGCGTCTTGCGTGGCTTCAAGAACGCGTGCGAGAAGCCGCGGGGGAGAAAGGAGCGGCTCAGTCTCTGGCAATCGATCGCGCGGGCGGGCTTCCACGATTTCAGCGAATTCGGCTGGACGAAGAACTACGACTCTCCCTTCGTCGAGAACTACGACTACATCTCGGACTACCAACGCGGCGGCCTCGACGCGCTCGATCCCTACAAAGTCTATTCCTCGGTTCTGGGTACCTTCGACTACGGCGTCGCCGACTTCGTCGAGACCGACCTGTGTCGCAACGTCCGGACGATCGTCGAGCCGATGGCCGGGACGGCCGAGTTCTGTTATTCGGGACACTTCCGCTTTCCCGACTTCAAGTACCTCATGATCGACCTGGATCAGCAGGCTTCCGACCTCGTTCTCGCCCAGAACTGGCTCGAGGCCGTCGACAAGGAATATATCGTCGGTGACGTTCTCTCGGCGGGAATCTGGGACGGCATCAAGTCGCGGACGGAGGGCGAGTCACTCGCCTATATCGGAAAACAGAGCCACCACTTCTTCGACGCCAAGCAGCTCCTCGAATTAATGAAGGTCGCAACCGAGCACGTCGATTATCTGATGCTCGAAACGCCCCAGATCTGCCTCGTCTCCGAGATGGGCGACACCGACGAGCTCACTCGACCCGAGCAGGAAGATGCCGGCTTCCGCTGCGAACTCGCCGGGGAGAAGGGGGGCGACCCCAACCCCTTGACCAACCATCTCTCCTTTCGTCTCCAAGCGACCAACGGGCGACGCGACAAGACGATGTTCAACTACCATGGCTGGACCTCATGGGCCCACTCGACGCTCTTCGCCTTCGCCGAGCTTCTCGACTTGAACACGCTCTACTACCACTCGGAACTCGAGGAATTCGTGCCCGCGGAGAAGTGGGATGAAGACGCCGACTGCGAGGAAAACGTAACGTTCATGCTCTTCACCGCGCGAAGCATCTGAGCCCCGCAATGCCACAAATCGGAATCCGGCAACTATGAACTGGGACGCAGTCGGCGCGATCGCCGAACTGCTCGGCGCGCTCGGCGTGATCATCTCGCTCGCGTATCTCTCCATCCAGATCCGCCAAAACACGCGCCAGATCGGCGAGCAAAGCCGCGAAATGAGGATCGCCGCCATCGATTCGATCGCGAATTCGTTCTCGCGTTTTCGCGACCCTTTGATTCGCGACCCGGAACTCGCAGCTCTCTGGCTCCGTGGGCTCGACGACTACTCCCAACTCGAAGAGATCGAAAAGGTCCGCCTCGGACGCCTGCTCCAGGAACTCTTTTTCGCGCATCAAAACACCTGGTCCCGATATCGGGAAGGCGCGATGACCACGGAAGCGTGGGAGGACCACCAGCAGGCCATCGCGGGAAACCTGCGCAACCCCGGCATCCAGCATTGGTGGCACGAGCATCGCTCGATCTACGCGGACGACTTCGAGGTCGTCGTGGAGGACATCCTCCGCACGATCGACGCGGCGTCTGTTGCCGAGCCCGTCTTGTGAGACCGGTGGACCTCTTCTACCGCATTCTGAACGTGCCGATGCGTGCGTTACTTCGCTCCCCGCTCCACCGCCTCATGAGCGGCACCCTTTGTCTGCTCAACTACCGGGGCCGCCGCTCGGGGACGGCCTTCACAACTCCTCTCTCGTTCATGCGCGAGGACCAGACCATCCGACTCCTGTCCAGCCATCGCACTCGCTGGTGGAAGAATTTTCTGGACGGTGACGTTCCCGTCGAGATCGAGATCGCGGGCGAGTCGTTCTCGGGCCGGGCCCAGGCCCTCCTCGAGGACGGCGAAGCATTCCGCGACGGCGTGAGACGCTTTCTCACGGAGGTTCCCCGTGACGCGGTGGTCTACGGCATCGGCCTCACCAACGAACGGCGCCCACGAGAAGCCGACGTCGAGCGCGCGGCGGGCCATATCGTTCTCGTCGAGGTCCAACTCGACGCCGGCTGAGGCGATCCCGCTCAGCGCTCAATCGCGAGGGCCGACACCATGGCTTCGCACGATCTCGAGAATGTCCTCGCCAAAGCGCTCGAGCTTGGCCGGGCCGAGACCCGGAATGCGGGCGAGCGCCTCGAGTGAATCGGGCTCGTCTCGATCGATGGCCATCAGCACGTGACGCTGGAAGACCATATAGGTCTTCCAGCCGAGAGAACGGGCGCGACGACGCCGATAATGATCGAGCGCTCGGGCGACCTCCCCCCCAAAGCGCCGCGAGGGCGACTTCGAGCGAGCGCGGGACTGCCCCGAAGAGCCCTCTGCTCCAGGCTTCGCGGAGCGAACGGGCTTGCCGGGCAACCACACCGTCGGGTATTTGCGGCCCGCGCGCGCCAGACGACCCGCGGCGATCAGCGCGTCGATCCCGGCGACCAACGTCCGCTCGTCGTACTCGGCGAGACGCCCATACTCGGGCAGGGTCAGCAATCCACCGCGCGACAAGCTCTTGGCCTTGCCACCCCGTAACGCCTGCGCCAAAGGGTGCCGACCGACCGGTCGCGTCAGGCGATCGACCGCCGCCACGATGACCTCCTCGACCTCCGACGGGAGCGGCTGGATCGGCTCGCGACTCCGCTCCTCGACCTCGGCGTCCGCCACGCGCCCCTCGCAGACGTCACATCGACCGCAGGCCCCTTCCGGCTCCGCTTCGTCCGCCCTGAAATAGGAGACCAGAGCCGCGTGCCGGCACGTCTGACCTGTGGCGTAGCGCTCGATCTCGGCGAGGGCGTCTTCCCGGCGCTGATCGAAAGCGGCGTTCGAGGAACCGCTCTGGCCGAGCCGGCGCTGCGTGGCGAGATCCGCGCGACCGAACCAGAGCAGGCAGCGCGCCGAGGCCCCGTCGCGCCCCGCCCGACCGGCTTCCTGGTAATACGCCTCGACGCTGCCGGGCGTCTGATAATGCACGATCAAGCGGATGTCTGGAACGTCGATCCCCATCCCAAAGGCATTCGTCGCGACCAGGACCCGGGTCCGACCCTGCTCGAAGGCCGCCTGCGCCCGCTCCCGGGCGAGCTTCGTCCGACCCGCGTGATAGTGGCCGACGCGCAGTCCCGCCGTGCGGAGCGCGCGGGCCACCCGCTCCGTGGTCTTGCGCGTGCTGCAGTAGACGATCGCCCGCCCGCCCCCGCCGCGCCCCCGCAGTCCCGCCGATTCGATGGCCTCGAGGGTCGCCGCCGTACGCTGCTCCTCCCGCCGTAGCGCCCGGACTTCGAAGGCCAGATTGGGCCGGTCAAAGCCCGTATGAACACGCAGCGGCTCGCGGAGCCCGAGTCGCCCCTCGATCTCCGCCGAGACTCTCGGGGTCGCTGTCGCCGTCAGCGCGATCACAGGCGCTTGGACGACCTCACGGAGCTCGCTCAACACCAGATAGTCCGGTCGAAAGTCGTGCCCCCACTGTGAAACGCAGTGGGCTTCGTCGATCGCGAGCAAGGCGATGTCGACCCTCGAGAGCAGGCTCCGAAAGCCCTCGGTCGCTGCGCGCTCGGGCGAGACATAGAGCAGCTCGAGCGCGCCGCTCAGGAACTCGGCGACGATCGCGGATTGTTCGCTGGGCTCTTGGTGGCTGTGCAATGCTGCGGCGGCAACGCCTCGCCCAACCAATGCCCCGACCTGATCCTGCATCAGCGCGATCAGCGGAGAGACCACCAGAGTCGTGCCCCCCCCGCGCCGTGCGATCGTCACGCCGGGCACCTGGTAGCAGAGCGACTTCCCGCCTCCCGTCGGCAACAACACGCTGACGTCGCGACCCGAGAGCAGAGCCTCGACCGCCTCACGCTGGCCCGGTCGAAAATCGGCGTGCCCGAAAACCGCGGATAGCACCGCGTCGGCTTCGGCTCGAGTCTCCTCTGCTCCCCCCATGCAGGAAAGAAGTATCACGGTCGGGCGCCGCGCGCCGGAAGATCGCAGCGGGCCTCTACATCCCCACATTCGGGTTCGCCCGCGACGCAGTCGCGGGGTCGAGATGAGCCGTGCAGGCGAAGAGGTCGACGCGATACCCCGGAACGGGGCCCGAGCCCGGCTCAATGATCGACAGCGCGGTATTTGCGATCGATACCTGCCCTGCAGCGTTCGCGTGCGCCTGCAACCCCGGCTGACCCAATAATCGTCGCTCGAAGAGGGACCGGAGCACGAGCCCATGGGTCACGACACAGAAATGGGCCGGCTCGGCGCGCTCGGCGAAATGCGTTCGCCAATAGACCTCGATCTCCTCCCAGACCCGGTCCACTCGGGCGTGAAAGACCTCCCAGCTCTCTCCCTCCGGAGGCACATAGCCCGCCTCGAAGGGGTCGAAGTCGAGCTCCGCATAGGGACGCCCACGAAGCGCCCCGAGACTGCGCTCCCCCAGGTCCTCGACCGTGCGCAGCGGCGCCCCGGTCGTCCGCGCGACCGCCTGGGCCGTCTGGTGCGCCCGAGTATGGTCACTGACCCAGATCTCCGCGACCGGCTCCGCGGCCAGGCGATCGGCCAGGCGATCGGCCTGCGCGAGCCCCCGCTCCGAGAGCGGGGTGTCGGGGAACTGGATGATCCGGTCACGATTGCCCGGCGTCTCACCGTGTCGAATGAGGAGAATGGCCATCGACGCAGCGTAGTCGCCCCCCCGAATCGAAGCCAAGCCTTCCTCAGGCGTGCTCAGCCGCGGCCCCACCACGGCCATCCGGCTCCCGAAAAGCGAGATCGATCAGTGGATCGCGGCCGAGAGCGCGGAGAGCAGCCGGCCCAGATATTTCGGCTCGACCAGCAGATGGGAGACGGCCGTGAAGATCTCGTCGCGCGCGTCGATCCGCAGCCGCGCTGAGAGCACGACCGTATCCGAGGGGGCATGGGTGTTGACGAGCATCGCCAGCTCGGGCGACTCCGCCAGCACCGCCCCGGCAAAGCTCGCCTCGCCGTCGAGAAGTTCGCCGAAGGCGGACGCAATCCCTTCCAGCAGAGCACGCCCGAAAGAAACGTAGGTCGCGATGGGGTCGCTGCGATCTCCGAGCTGAGACCACAACAGGGCCTCATCGGGATCGAGCACGAGGCTCAAGCTCCCCGGCATGACGCCCTCGAGCCGCCCCACCACCCCGGCGATCAGATCCTCGGACAAGCCGAGCCCGAGTTCGCCGAATTCGGCCAGGGCCGTCGCCCGCACCTCCTCCACATCGACGTCGGTCTCACAACCGCTCAGGTCCGCGAGAGAGACCTCGCCCTCCGCGGCCGCCTCGGCGAAGAAGCCGTGCAACGCGATCAGCTGTTCCGTCGAAACTTTGGGGGGATTCATGACCTGATTCGCTTCGCCCACTCCGCCCATACTCGGCACCTTCAAGCTATCGTCCCCTTCGTCTCCACAGAGAAGGGATTTCCCAACACGCATGCGCATTTCTTGGCGCCCTCATGAAAGACTCGCGCATCCCGCCCGCACGCCTTCGGCAGCGCCCCCGGGCGAGGTCGCGATCGCCTCGTCTGAGCGAGAGCCTGCTGCACGTCCAAGGGAAGGACCGGGCCGGCGTCGATGCGACTGATCCTGTCCAACGATGATGGGGTGGATGCCCAGGGCCTCGCAACCCTTCAGGAGGTTCTTTCCGAACGGGGCGAGTGTCTGGTCTTGGCGCCCAGCGGCCCCCAGAGCGGCGTCGGCCACGCCGTCACCACCACGGTTCCCCTGACGCTCGAAGAGCGCAGCCCCGGACGCTTCGCGCTCGACGGGACCCCCGCCGACTGCGTGCGTGTGGCCCTCGGACGCGGCGGGCCCTTCGCCGCCGCCCTGCGCGCGGGCGGCGAAACGACCTGGCTCGCTTCGGGGATCAATCACGGCGCCAACCTCGGGGTCGACGTCTACATCTCCGGCACGGCGGCCGCGGCGCGCGAGGCCGCGATCCTCGGCTACCCGGCCATCGCCCTGTCCCAATACGTCGGCCGGCATCGCCTGCCCGATTGGTCCGCAACCGCCGAGCGTGCGCGGCAAGCCCTGGATGCGTTGCTGACGCGTCCGCCACGCACCGGCCATTTCTGGAACGTGAACCTGCCCCACCCGGCGGATGAGTCCTGCGATCACGAGCTCGTCTTCTGCCCCCTCGACCCGAGCCCCCACGCCTTCGAATACGAGACCCGAGACGGGCTCCTCCATTGGGTCAGCGACTTTCATGCCCGCCCCCGGCTCCCGGGCCATGACATCGACGTGTGTATGGGCGGCCAGATCGCCATCACCGAAATCCCGCTGCAACCCACCGACGAGCCCTGATGCTAGGTGTGCGCGACGGATGAGAAAAAAACGCGTCCGAACCGCGAAAAGTACTTTGACTTCCCTGCAGCGAACCGATATCTACCTCTCTTCACTGCAAGAGGATCTCTCCCCATGTACGCCCTCTCTCTCCAGCTCGCCGAGACGACACCGGTCGTCCTGCATGGTGGCCACTCGACGGCCTCGATGCGCGGTGACCGTTGGAAGAAAAGAGGAGGGGGACTCCAGTCATCGGGCCTAGGCCCCTTGGAGGCAAAAAGGCAGCCTTGAGCAAGCCGGAAAGCCTCGACGAGCGCCGCGACCACGCGGCACTCGAGACGACGAGAACCCCTCCCGCCCCCTGGCCGGAGGGGTTCTCGCCGTTTTGGGGCGGGTTGCATCGGCCGCAGCGCCAAAGGGCGAGGGACCGCCAAGCACATCGGGAGCCGGACTTGCCTCCGGCGGAAAGGAGAACGAGATCATGAACCGCAACCACCGAGACGAACCGCGCAACCCGCTCCAGCTAGAGCGTCTGCTGTGGCATGCCGCCGCGGGCGTGGCGCTGGGGCTGATGATCC